>MDSV01094818.1_pt1 | contig 15931 bp, 9 predicted proteins | sample 810851 | NCBI WGS metagenome assembly MDSV01 (sample SAMN05326640, study PRJNA326480) | marine metagenome | isolation source: seawater | place: Atlantic Ocean: North East | collected 2012 | reverse complement strand
TCCTCATATTCTTCCTCATCATCCTCATATTCTTCCTCATCATCCTCATATTCTTCCTCATCATCCTCATATTCTTCCTCAACATCTTCATATTCTTCCTCATCATCTTCATATTCTTCCTCATCATCTCCCCAAAACATTTCACCTTCCTCGTCAAAATCTTGAGCATAAATGAAATTGTCAGGAATAATTATCATTACCGATAATAAAAACCAAAAAATATTCTTAATTAAATTCAAATTTTTAAACATTGCTTAAAAGTTAACTCCCAACGCCATAACACCATCCATCCATCCTAAATGCCCTAAGGACTTATCTTTATCATCAATGGCACTCATTAGTTCAGTAGATCTCAATCCAAATCTCAAATCTAATGAACCTAAAGCTATTCCGTATGTTGCTTCAAAAACAAAACCTAAAGACTTTCCGAAAACGCCAGTGCCCATTTTTATTTTTCCAGGACCTGCTGGAATAGAAACAAGAGCTACAGCTGATATGCCTTTTAATTCTGCCTCTCTTGGTGTTAAATCATTAAATCCAAATGTCCCAATTTCAGTAGCGATTCTAAAACGCAGTCCTAATAACTTGAGCATAAATGGAGCCTCGATACTAACTCTACCTTGCATACTTGGTTCCCAAGATGATTCATTTAAACCATATTCTTTCCAAAGAGTATAGTTTACTAGCCTTGCAGCAGCTCCCGATATATCAATACTCCAGCCAGAACGATCCATTTGTCCAGCTGCCTCAATTTGTTCTTCATCAAACTCTTGTTCATCAATTATTTCATTATCATCATAATATTCATCATCATATTCTTCATCGTAATCTTCTTCATCTTCATAGTATTCATCATCATCTAGGAATTCTTCTTCATCTGCAAACTCATCCTCTTCAAGTTCATATTCTTCCTCATCACTCCAAGATATCTCTCCCTCTTCATCTGGATCTTGGGCCTGAAGATTTGAATATGGGAAAGAAATTCCAAAAAACAAGAATAGCAATAAGTATCTAAATGATATCATTTTTAGAAGATAAAATATATTTTTTATAAACATTCTGTTTTTTATTAAGTATGAATTTATGACCTAAACTCAGATCAAAAGCAAAAAACTCCCTACCTCAAGAGTACACCTTACAGTGCGAATATATAATACATAAAAAAACAAGGCAAATTTAAAATGTGAAAATTTCATATTTATCTTCACATAATTGACCTAAAAATCCTATGTATAATTACCTGCGATTACTTAATTATCTCAAAATTTGATTTTTTGTAGATTTTATGATAGAGAGATTTTAATTTTTCATCAGACCAACTTTTAATTCCTGGTTTACTTTTTATTGCCTTTAATAATTCAAATAGCTCTTTATCTGCAAGTCGAATATTCAATTTTTTAAATCGATAATTAAGTGCATCTTTGCCTGAAAACTTGTCTATAACGTAATGTCTATTTCTATTGAATTTTTTAGGATCTATCGGCTCATAAAATGAACTATCTTTTATAACAGATGAAACATGTAAACCTGCATTGTGAGAAAAGACATTTTTTCCTGTAATTGGCCTGGTATCAATATCTGTAATTTTAGATATTTTCTCTACATAGGAAGATAGGTTATTTAGAATCTTAAAATTCCAAGAATTTTTAACATTAAAAAGCTCATCAAGAGATGTTACAACCTCAGCTAAGGAAGATATACCGCATCTTTCCCCAAGGCCATTAACAGTAACATCGGCACAAGTTGCTCCTGATTGAAAAGCTTGTAAAGCATTAGCTGTAGCCAGCCCAAAATCATTGTGGAAATGACCGTGAATTGGAATTTTGATTTCCGAATTGAGTTTAGAAAAAATACTACTTACTTTATTCGGATGAAGAATACCAACAGTATCAGCAAAACTAAATCTATCTGCTCCTGCTCTTTCTGTTAGTTTTGCTACTTTAATTAAAAATTTAAAATTTGTCCTTGAAGCATCCTCAGCAGTAAATCGAACTTTAAGTTTATGTTTCTTTGCATAAGAAATACTATCAACAATCATTTTTAAGGCTTTTTCTTCATTGATGCCATATTTTTTTTCTAAACGATTTTCATCTACATCAAAAAAAAGACCTATCCAAGGAATATTTAAATCTATTATTTGATCGATGTCACTTTTTAGCAGCCTACTATGTGCAATTATTTTTGAACTGAGATTTAAATTAGAAAGACTCTTAATAAAAGAGTAAATATCATCTGAAACTACAGGGTGACCGACTTCAATATAATCGACTCCAAATTGATTTAACAATTTTACAATTTCAATCTTTTCCAAAATTGTAAAAGAAACTCCGGGAGTTTGCTCCCCCTCCCTCAATGTAGAATCTAATATTTGTATCTTTTGTTTCACAATTAGGTTATTTGCTAATAAATAATTTTATATTAAGCTGCCCGGGCTCTTTTAGCTTTAAAATTATAGTTTGCCAAAATACTTTTTACTCTCAATCAGTACTTTGGGTGCAAGCAGTAGAGTACCTACCATTGTAGGGATAACCATTAATGCGAAAGCACTATCCATAAAGTTTATTGCTATGTCAATTGATATCGTAGAAGCAACAATGATCATTAAAACATAAAATACATTATAAGAAGTCTTCCATTTTGTACCGAAAATATATGAAGTACATTTTCTACCATAATAAGAGTAACCAAACATTGTAGATAGCGAGAAAGTTATCACAGCTATCATTATTAAAATTTTACCTAGACCTCCTAATTCATTTTCAAAAGCGACAACTGTCATTGATACACCATTAAGTTCTTGATTATAGACTCCGCTAAGCAAAATTACAAATGCGGTAATTGAACAAACAATTATAGTATCTATCAATGGGCCTAGCATTGCAACTAGTCCTTCCCTTATAGGTTCATTGGTTTTTGCCGCACCATGTGCCATTGTTTCCGTACCAGAGCCAGCCTCGTTGGAAAATAAACCCCTCCTAACACCAATACTTATAACTGTACCAATTGTACCACCTGCTACAGCATCGCCACTAAAGGCATCTGAGATAATAAGGGTGAAAATATTTGGTAAAACTTGTATGTTTTTGAATAATACAATGATAGCAGCAAATAAATATATACCAACCATTATTGGCACCATTTTTGAAGCCACATTTGCAATTCTTTTTAATCCTCCAAAAATTACTAAAGAGACTAATAAAGCAACTAAAGTGCCAGTAATTAAATCTCCTAGAAAAATATTATTTTGAAATATCCCACTAGAATTATAAAAATATTCTCTAATTATTTGCGATAGCTGGTTTGCTTGAAAAAAAATTGTACATCCTATCATACCTGAAATTGCAAACATTAAGGCTAATGGCCTGTATTTTTTCCCTAAACCCTCTTCAATATAATACATAACTCCACCTTGTATTTCACCTCGATCATCTTTACCTCGATATAAAATTGATAAAGTGCATGTAAAAAATTTTGTTGTCATTCCAATTATTGCAGTACACCACATCCAAAAGATAGCACCGGGCCCACCGGTGTGAATTGCTATGGCAACACCAGCAATATTCCCCATACCCACTGTGCTTGACAAAGCACTAGATAATGCTTGAAAGTGAGTTATTTGGCCTGGATCATTTTTTGAATCATATTTTCCAAATAAAATATCAATTGCATGCTTTAGGTATTTAAATGGAATTAGCTTCGATATAATACTAAAATAGAATCCTCCTCCCAAAAGAAGAATGACCAAAGGTGTACCCCAGAGAGCATTTGCTAAATCAGCCATAAAACTATCTATTAGATCATATAAATTCATTATCGTACCTATTTTTTTATTCCTTCATTTTTATCAAATTAGATTACTATTACAAGCAATTTAATGTTACACAAACTAGATAAATATTTACTATCTCAATTTTTTACAGTCTTGGCAATGTCTCTTTTGGGATTTTTAGCAGTTTTTCTTGTTGTAGATTTAATTGAAAACCTTGATCGTTTTGTTGACAATAGCGTCCCAGCAATCGTTACTATAACATACTACCTTTATACAATCCCATGGTTCATTAGTGTAGCACTTCCAATGTCTATGCTAATGTCTACAGTTTTTAGTATAGGAATGATGGTCAAGCGAAATGAGTGGACAGCCATGAAATCTACAGGTATTAGTTTATACAGATTATCTGTTCCATTACTGTTTGTTGGCATGATGATAAGTATTTTATCTTTTATTTTAGATAATCAGCTCGTATCGTATGGAAACAAAAAAAGATATACTATTGACAGAGATTATCTTAAAAAAAAATCTAGACACAAAATAAAAAGCTCCTTGAAAAATATTTTTTTGCAAAAAGACGTATCGATTCATATTGGTATAGAAAAATATAATGTCAAAAAAATGTCGGGAGATGTTCTGACCTGGGTCGACCTTGGGACAGATCTAATTAGGCAAAGAATTGATGCAAAGAAGATAAAATTTGATCAAAAAAGTCAATTTTGGAGACTATCAAACTACTCCATAAGAAAATTTGAAGGTGGAATCGAAACAAATGTTCAATTTTCTGAGAAAGATACTCTAATAAACCTTAGCTTTACCCCTGAGGATATAAATAAGCAGGCACGATCTCCAGATGAACTAGATTATTACGAATTAACATCTAGAATTGCTGACCTAAAAGAAAATGGTGTAAAAACAGTGAAATGGGAAGTTACTAGGTATCTAAAAGTATCTTTTTCTCTTACAAATTTCATTGTTGTACTATGCGGAATTCCTCTAGTCGTATTCCGTGAGAAGAACAGTCTTTCGTTTGGAATAGGCATGAGCGTATTCGTGATATTTGGGTATTATGCATTTATCAAATTTGGTCAGTCAATGGGTTTTAAAGGGCAACTAAGCCCAATATTATCTGCATGGATAGGCAACATAATATTTTTAATTGGTGGAATAATTTTATTAATCAAAGCAAGAAAATAAAGGATTATTTTGAATCAATTGCCTTTTTCACACGGTTTTTTATCAATTTCTTTAATAAACCTTTAAGTCCTTTATTGTCACTATCTTTCTCAGAACTTGTTTTCCAGCCACCAAGAGATGTTAAAGTTATTCCAGTTGATAGGTTAAATCCTTTCATAGTATGAAGCCATGTTCCATTTCTAAAGGCAAAACCAAAATCACAAATTATAGGACCTTTCCTATACCCAAAACCCATAGATAATTCTTTTAGATCTGCTCCTGCCCAAGAATAGCCAACTCGCAAAGGAAACGATTCCATTTTTGTCCATTCGAGTCCAACAGACCATCTCCACTTTGCCCGGGCATAATATTTATCTTGAAATCCTGCAACAAGATCTGAAGCTATAACATAAGTTGGCATTTTCTTAGAAAACCCAAACCTAAATAGTGCAGGATATCTAGTTTCAAAAATTTTAGGATTACCATTTGCTAATGTGTCTTTTATAAACTCAGTTTTATTGGTAAATAATGAATCCTGATTCAGATTATCAGCCCTCAGTGTATCTATATTGTATGTATAAAGGATTGCTTCATCATCTTGGACAGTGCGCCCACCCCATTTGAAAGGATAAAATCCTCCAAAAATTTCAGGATAACTCTCTAGAAAATCTTTCATTCCGGAGGGTTTATTCCATTCAATTGTACCAAATACGTTTATCATAGAGGCACCGAATGTCCAACCATTTATTTCTCTAGTGACCATGCCAAGGTCAAGCCCAAAACCTTTACCCCCAACACCTTGCCTTATTAAGTATCTACCTCCACCATATAGGCCAATATCAGAGGTAATTATATTTGCTAAACTAGAATCTGGATCAATTCCCATATAAAAGAGACCTTGTAAATATTTTAAGGTTACACCAAAAGAGATAGACTCAAATGGTATACCAAAAGTATACCCAAATTCATTCACGCCTAAAATTTCAAGATTCAGAGTCATATCTAAATCAGGCTTTCCTCCATTACCATAAAAGACCAATTCTAAAAGCCCGATAGGGATTTTAAAATTATTAAGCATTACAAAATTACTTGTTAGAGCGATATTACCTTTAGAATAATTAAGGACAGGGATGGGAAGATGCCTATCTTGAAAGAACGAAACTCCTCCTCCATCTTCAAAATTATCAAATAGTTGGTCTTTTTCTTTATTATTTAGAGTATCCCCACTGAATTGAGCTACATTTTCAATAGAAAAGAAATTTCCCAAAAATCCTCTATCAGATTGATAAACCTGAAGCATAAATGGTTTATCATGGGCGCGAGTAATTAAAGCTGGATTGTACCCTACGCAGAAAATACCTTCAGCTATTGTAGTATATGCACCTGATAATCCTACTACTCTAGGATCTCGTTTAGTTTGACCGTTTATTATTTGAAAAAATGAAAAAATAACAACTATGTATATTATTTTTTTCATTTTGTAAACCTACTACCTAAATATGCTCTGGGGCCAATAAAATCATTATTGACAGTTGATACCGAACGTGAAGAACTTGGATTTTTTATTTTAAAATACCATCCATTAATATCTCTTGCCTTAACATATTCATCAGTTTTTTGATCTAGGACAACTTTTTCATCACTAACAATTCTAATTCTTACAGAATCACTCTCTGGAAACCCTGTTAAATCCCATTCATATGAGTTAAGACCTGAAACTGTAGATACATTTTGTGCTATAATCCCCCCATTTAAACCAGTCCAATAACCTTCAGCACTTGCATTTAAATTTGAATCAGAAGAAACCGAATAATAAATATCAACAGATGAAATACCATCTCCATAAACTCGCCATTGTATATCATGCGTTTGATCTGTAAATAAGGCTTGACCGCCATTTGGATAGACTATCACTAATTCAGAATTTGCAGTGGAAAACGCACCTGAACTACTTACTCGGAATGTAACAAATGATCCGACTTCTAAATGATCATTTTTAGATAAGAAAATCATACTTGAGTCAGTGCTGTTGATTTGAAATCTAGGCATAACATAGTGATTACCATAATCTGTAATTAACCTTACTCTATTAGTATCTAAACCAGTCAAAAACGATGAATTCCCAGGCTCCGCCACCATACCTTCAGGAAAACCTAATGAGTCTTCCTCTTCAGCGGTATATAACCTTCCAGGATCAGGCAAAATAAACTTAAATAAGGTGTCGACATAACTTATTACAGTGTCAACGCCGCTTCCATCAGATCTCACTAAATAGGGTATACCATCTATACACTCATTAAAATCTGTCATTACATCATATATATATACATTTGACATTGTTGGTGATAAATCTTCACATTCATTTATGATGTAAATATTATCTGTCAAAGACCAACCTTGATTAAGTGCCATTGTATCTCGAAAAGCTGCTAACATTTCCGGGGTATTATCAGTAGGGAAAAACTCGCTATTTGATAAAAGCATTGCTAGTTCAGCACCTATCGGCATTGCGTTAGTAATATCAAAATTTAATTCCGCACTGATCAACGAATTACGAATCTTATTTCTTGTTTGATAATCCATTTCTTCAATTACAGTTGGCTTAGAAAGGAAAACCATTTCGTCTAAAATCAGAGAAAATGGTGCGACTAATCTGAATCCACCGCCAATCCCAGCTCCAGCAACTATGGTACCTCTACCATCTATTCTAGCTGCAGCATCAATAGTTAATTTTGTCGGATTTGATGCCATTAAATCAATTATAGTGCCTTGTCCCTCAGCTGGAGCAACAATTGTATCATAAGCAGCAGTGCTATCTGTAGTTCTATCAAAAATCTGAATGCGAGTTCCAAAACGATTAAGTTCAATGACAGTCATTGATGTATCAAGACTAGTAGGTGGGTAACCAATTGTATCAATATTAAAAGTCATCCTAGTAGTATCGCCAAATACATCTACTCCAGTAAAATCCATATTCATTCTTACTGGTAGCCTTATTTGACTTTTCATTATCAATGCTAGTCTAACATCAGCTATTGTTGCCCCTTTGAAACCCTGAGGCATTTCTTGGTCCTGTGGTACTGATGGAAATCCTTGAACTATATTTGCCTCTAATTCTTGAAACTCTAAAGACCCAAATCTTAACGTTAATCCTAAACCTCCCAAGCTCGAACCATCCAATGGGATAGTCACTTTTTGTGTTGGAATACTTACAGCAAGATCAAGATCCAATTTATCAATGGCTGAATCTGGATTAGCTGCTCTCATAGTAGCACCATTTAAATCATAATTTGCGGAGATTGGATCACTACCCGATGCTACCACAGTATCAAGTTTAACAGCGGAATTACCATTCGGATCAAAGAAATTTTTAAAGTTCAAAAGAAAATCTATATCAAAAGGAAATGTATTTCTTAAGTCAATAATTTGAACTCTGTTGTAGAGATACTGAGAGTTTGCAGCTAACTCTGCTCTATACAATTCAAGACTAGTTGAGCTCCCATCCTCATTTTCTGTAGCAGCAAATGGTATTTCAGGTTTTGGAACAGATAATCCTACAGAATCTATGGATACATCCATGCTTTCTATACCCCCTAAATTAAACTGCAGACTAAAGTCAACATACAAAGAATCATTCGGAGCATTTCCTGATGAATGTCCAGGAGGATATAAGGTCACAAAACTACCAATTGGAGCATATTCAATTTGAAAACCAGTTGTGATTTGTAATAGCTGCGCTAAACCTTCACTTGCAAGATCTTTTGTTTCATCCAACAACTCTCCAGCTTGTAATAGAGAATTTTCATGATTAGCTATGGTATCATCTAGGGCTTCTGTTCCTGTAACCAATCTAGAATATGCTGATGATAGACCAGTAGGCACTCCTCTATTGGTTATTTTTGTAGAAAAATAACTATTTCCAGTGCTACTAATATTTATGGAATCTATACTGCTAATAAACTGAGGATCAGTTTCAGGTAATAATGCATTAAGGCCTAAGTTTACTGGCGCAGCATTATTAATTACCCCAAATAATGAATCTAAAATATTATTTGCTGGACCAGCTATAATTGAATTATAAAATTCAGCAGTTAAAGTTTTTACAGAATCAATTGGAAAAGAAAAAGGCGTACCAGTATAGTTTACACCTCCAATTTCGACCTCTAAAGGTTCTAAAATTGGAACTGGGTTTCCACTTTCATCAATTTCAAACTGAGGATTACCATCATCATCCAATGATGGTATTAATGTTATTGCTGTATCTAAATAAACTAATTGATCATAGACAACTAATGGAATCGGTGCAGGTGGTCCAATTGGAGGAATGGTGGGCAAAGATAAACTACTTGCATCCACACCAGGTATCTCTGTCGCTGGTACCACAGCTTCGATATACCCACCAGGAAATTCTATTTTTAAGTTTTCAGGATCCAAAGAAGTAAAAGGTAATTCTGCCTCGTAAACAATTTGAAAACCCATAGAATCTGGCGTGGGAAATATATTATAATCCGGATTAGAAAGGTCACCCATCTCATAACGTTTCTGCACCAATGGAATCTTTATATCAAGAAACCATGTAGGCATTTCAAATTTTTCAGGGATATCAAAGTCACATGCTGGTGATGTAAACAAAAAAATTGCTACAAGCGCTTGTAAAATACCTGTTTTCCACTTAGTGGAATATTTCCTCAGAATTTGTTTCAAAACCATACCTAGTTAATTGGACTACCGCTCTAGAATTTGAAGAATATTTACAAGACATGCAAAACGAAAAAACCCCGTGAAAAATACGGGGTTTTCTATAAGTATTTATGATAAATACTAGTATTTATAATGACTTGGCTTATATGGTCCTTCTTTAGGCACTCCAATATATTTAGCTTGATCATCAGAGAGAACAGTTAGCTTCGCTCCTAGATGATCTAGATGTAATCTAGCAACTTCCTCATCAAGCTCCTTAGGAAGCATATAAACGCCAACTTCAGGAGCATCTTTTGCTAAAGCAATTTGCGCCATTACTTGGTTTGTAAAAGAATTTGACATAACAAAACTTGGGTGACCAGTAGCACAACCAAGATTCATAAGCCTACCCTCTGCAAGCATAAATACTTGATGTCCATCTTCAAAAGTATAACGGTCAAGCTGAGGCTTTATTGTTTCTCTAATGACTAAACTATCATCATTTACAGCATTAACTTGAATTTCATTATCGAAATGACCAATGTTACAGACAACAGCTTGATCTTTCATTCTATACATATGATCTTTGGTAATGATATCTTTATTACCTGTAGCTGTTACAAAAATGTGAACTTGATCAATTACATCATCTATTGTAACAACTTCATAGCCTTCCATAGCCGCCTGGAGAGCACATATGGGATCAATTTCAGAGATCAATACTCTTGCACCATACCCTCTCAGCGATTGAGCAGAACCTTTTCCAACATCACCGTATCCACAAACTAAAACTGTTTTTCCCGCTACCATAATATCAAGAGATCTCTTCAGTCCATCGGCCAGAGACTCGCGACATCCATAAACATTGTCAAACTTAGCTTTTGTTACTGAATCATTTACATTGTATGCTGGAAAAAGAAGATGACCATCTTTATTCATTTGAACTAACCTATGTACTCCTGTAGTAGTTTCTTCTGATACGCCAATAATATTTTTCGCTACATCTCTCCAATGATTAGAGTCTTTTTTAAGAACATCCCTAATCAGCTTTTCAATAACAATTTCTTCTTCAATGGTGGTTTTAATTTCAGGAACATAATTATTTTTTTCATAAAATTCCTCAAGCTCATACCCTTTATGAATCAGAAGCGTAGCATCACCACCATCATCTACTATCAAATCAGGACCTGAACCATCAGGCCATGTTAAAGCTTGCATGGTGCACCACCAATATTCCTCCAGTGTTTCGCCCTTCCAAGCAAAAACCGGAACGCCTGATTCTGCAATCGCAGCGGCGGCATGATCCTGTGTTGAGAATATGTTACAACTTGCCCATCTAACATCTGCTCCTAAATCTACTAAAGTCTCAATTAACACAGCTGTCTCTATTGTCATATGAAGAGAACCTGTAATTTTTTTACCTTTCAAAGGCTTATCTGGACCATATTTTTCTCTGGTTACCATTAAACCCGGCATTTCTTTTTCTGAAATTTCAATAGCATTTCTACCATCTTTAGATAGAGAAATATCTTTGATCTTGTATGGCATTATATCAACTAAGTTAGTTGTAGTAGTAGAATTTGACATTTATTATCTCCTTTAAATTTTTGCAGCTGATTTTAATTTTTTAGCTAAATCTGTTATTTCCCAAGTGAAACTCTCACCATTTCGACCAAAATGTCCATAAGAAGATGTTACATAATATCTTGGCTTCTTAAGGTCTAAATGCTTTACAATTTCTCCTGGCCTTAGAGGAAAAATATCAGCACATATTCTTGTGAGCTCTTCATCTGTCAATTTTCCAGTCCCATATGATTTAACATAAAAAGATGTTGGCTCTGCCACGCCAATGCCATATGATAATTGAACTTCACATCTTTCAGCTAAGTCAGCAGCTACAACATTTTTTGCAATATATCTTGACATATATGCCGCAGAGCGGTCAACCTTTGAAGGATCTTTCCCAGAAAAAGCGCCCCCACCGTGCGGGGCATATCCACCATATGTATCAACAATTATTTTTCTGCCAGTTAATCCAGTGTCAGCAGCAGGACCACCATAAACAAATCTACCAGTTCCGTTTACAATAAACTCATTCTCAAATGGAATATCATAATCTTTTAAAACAGGAAGTATTATATGAGCTATAACTTCCTTTTTTACAAAATTTAGCTCTTCCTCTTCTGAGCGATATTCTGAAAGCATGTCATCATGTTGAGTCGCAATGACAACTTTAGTTACTCTCAACGGTTTAAAACCATCATACTCAACAGTTACCTGAGATTTACCATCAGGTCTAAGCCATGGTAATGTTCCATCCTTTCTTATCTTTGATAACTTTTCAGTCAATCTTTGAGCAATTTGAATTGGTAAAGGCATCAATTCTTCAGTTTCTTTGCAAGCAAATCCAAACATTAAACCTTGATCTCCAGCGCCTTGTTCGGAAACATTATCTGCATCAACGCCTTGAGCAATCTCTGGGCTTTGCTCATGGATAATTTCTCTTATTTCAATAGAATTATTATCCATCCCCTTAGCTTCATCAGTATATCCAATGTCTGATAATGTATCTTTTACTATTTTCGGAATATCTAGTGAACCAGAAGAACGCACCTCACCAGATACAACTACTAATCCATTTGTAGCAAGAGTTTCGCAAGCGACATGCGACTCTTGATCTTGGGATAATAAATTATCTAATATTGCATCAGAAATAGCATCACATACTTTATCAGGGTGCCCCTCCGTTACAGATTCAGATGTAAAAAGATATTTTGACAAAATTAACTCCTAAAGTTATTATTTTTAAAAAAACTTACCAAATTAGCTTGCGAATATAACCATTTAACATGAATTAGTATATCTCTGTTTTGATACAAAACTCACGATATATTCTTGATAATTCTTGAAGCATATCTATGGATGCTTGAAAGTTGTATGACATTATATGTTCAACATTTAAACCAATTGGTACAATAATATCATTTTCATTTAAATGTTTTAATGTTTCCTGAAGAACATTAACCGCAATTTCCATAGATTTATCTGTCATTTTACTTAAATCTTCGATCAATAATTCTTCAGTCTCAGCTGGAATTTCTACTCCAAGCCATTTCAAGAATTTTATATTTTTTTCTGAACTTACAGGTGCAAAACTCAGCAATAATCTCCGGGGAAATGTTTTTTTCTCATTACATCTTTTTTGATAGTGAGATATCATTTTTATTATCTTTGATGAGTCATATAAAACTTGAGTAGTAAAAAATTCAGAACCATTTTCACTTTTTTCTATCAGTTTAAGTGATTCTTTTTCACGACTAGGAATAGAAATTCCTCCGCATAACAAATCTATATTTTCATTTTTTTTGATTGCATTAAGCGCTTTATTAACCGATGGCCCTGGGTAATGAATTGACCTAGACTCACCACCAACAGTAATTAAATTTTCTATCTCATATTTTTTATTTGTCTCTTCAAGCCAATTTAATTCATCATTTAATTTTTGGTGTACAACAACCCTATTTACAATGGCCTCGACTCCTACAATATCTTGTAAAAGTCTTCCAAATTCTCTTGGCTCAGCGCGTAGTTGATTTTTTACTGGACGCTGTCCTCTAGCGACCTCATCTCTAACTTCAGGTATGTTAATTGCATCTATATGTGTTTGAGAGAGCAAAGAACTTATATTCGCTGCATATGAATTAAGAGTCCCATCTTTTTCCCTTGGTGGCAATATCTCATATGCAACCACTGGTCTTCTTGGTCTTTTGATTTTATCTTTAATTCTCATTTTGTTTAAATTACTTAATTATTTAAAACGCTAAAATATACAGATTTAGGATGACTAAAGTACCAGCCGCTTACTGAAGCAGCAGGGTACATAGCACGACTCTCGGTTAAACTAATTGCCACCTCTTTTTCAACATCAAGTATTTCCCATATTATATCTTTTTCTTCATGATCTGGGCAGGCAGGATAACCAGGAGCAGGTCTTATACCATCATATTCTTCCTTGATTAGATTTTTTATCTCTAAATCTTCCTCAAGTGAATAACCCCAAAAATCTACTCTGATCATTTGATGTAGCTTTTCCGCAAATGCCTCTGCTAACCTATCTGCAATAGCCTTTATCATAATAATCTTATAATCATCATGCTCTTTTTCAAATCTGGCAATGATAGATTCAATTCCTTTCCCTGCTGTAACAGCAAACATACCTAACCAATCTTGATTTGTTGAAATGAAATCTGCTAGTGAGTAGTTTATCTTATCTGACCCTTTATCAACTAATTGTCTAGGAAATTTAAATTGATGACCTTCAACGGTCACACTTTCATCTTTTGAAGTAGCTGGATAAATACCAAAAACAGCATCTGCTGTAAGTTCGTTGTTTTTAATGACTTCACTTAGCATTGCATTTGCATCATCAAGTAATAACTTGGCTTGATCACCGTATTTTTCATTTTTTAATATGTCAGGGTATTTACCCTTAAGCTCCCAAGTATGAAAAAATGGGCCCCAATCAATATAATCGACTAGTTCAGATAATGGAAAATCTTTTATTACTCTTTTCCCTTTTAGTTTTGGATCAATGATTGAGTATGTATTCCAATCTTCAAGAAATTTTCTTTTTCTGGCCGTTTCAATATCTAAATTATTCTTTTTATGGTCTTTCTCAAGAAAAGATTTTCTAATACTACTGTAGTCCTTTTTTGTAGACGAAATAAAATCCTTTACTAAATCTTCATTTAAAACTTTCCCAACCACTCCGACACTTCGAGATGCATCGGTTACATGAACAGAAAATCCGCTATAATGCTCATCAATTTTTATTGCAGTATGACGCCTACTAGTAGTAGCACCTCCTATCATCAAAGGAATTTTTAAGCCTTTCCTTTCTAGTTCTTTAGCAACAAAAACCATTTCATCTAAACTAGGAGTTATTAGTCCAGAAAGACCAATTATATCAACCTGCTCTTTGATAGCAGTCTGTATGATTTTATCACATGGAACCATGACCCCAAGATCAATAATATCATAACCATTACAAGCAAGAACAACTCCAACAATATTCTTTCCGATATCATGCACATCGCCTTTTACAGTAGCCATCAGAATTTTACCATTTGATTTAATTGTTCCTAATTTTTCTTTTTCTTTTTCAATAAAAGGTACTAAGTGAGCTACTGATTTTTTCATTACCCTAGCTGATTTTACCACTTGAGGTAAAAACATTTTCCCGGATTGAAATAGGTCCCCAACTTTGTTCATACCATCCATTAATGGCCCTTCAATTACCTCTATTGGTCTTTCAAAATTCAACCTAGATTCTTCAGTGTCTTCATCTATATAATCAGTAATGCCTTCAACAAGAGAGTGTATCAGTCTTTCATTTACAGAAACATCTCTCCACGAAAGATCTTTCTCTTTTCTCTTTCCCTTTCCAGCATAATCACCAGCTATGTTAACTAAGCGCTCAGTACTGTTTACATCTCTATTGAAGATAACATCTTCAATGATTTCTTTTAGGGATTCATCAATATCATCATAGAGTGTAAGCTGACCAGGATTAACAATCCCCATATCCATCCCCGCTTTAACGGCATGAAATAAGAAAATTGAATGCATTGACTCCCTTACAGCATTGTTCCCTCTGAAAGAAAAAGATAAATTACTTACACCCCCACTAACATGTACTTCTGGCATTTTCTCTTTTATTGTTTTTGCTGCATCAATAAAGGCAAGAGCATATTCATTATGTTCTTCAATACCTGTCGCAACAGCAAAGATATTTGGATCAAAGATTATATCTTGAGCGAGGAACCCTACATTTTCAGTTAGTATTTTGTAAGCCCGTAAGCAAATTTCAATTTTCCTATCATACGTATCAGCTTGTCCTTCCTCATCAAAAGCCATAACAATCACCGCAGCTCCATACTTTTTAATTATGGAAGCATGCTTAATGAATTCCTTTTCCCCTTCTTTTAGAGATATGGAGTTAACGATACCTTTTCCTTGAATATTTTTTAAGCCAACCTCTAATACACTCCATTTAGAAGAATCGATCATAATTGGCACTCTAGAAATATCCGGTTCAGAAGCTATCAATCTTAAAAATGTTTCCATGGCATATTCAGAATCAAGTAGACCCTCATCCATGTTGATATCTATTATTTGAGCACCATTTTCTACTTGGTCTCTAGCAACTGATAAAGCTTTTTCATAGTTTTCGTTTTTAATCAATTTCCTAAAAATTGATGAACCTGTAACATTGGTCCTCTCACCAATATTGACAAAATTACTCTC
>MDSV01009984.1_pt1 | contig 15931 bp, 16 predicted proteins | sample 810851 | NCBI WGS metagenome assembly MDSV01 (sample SAMN05326640, study PRJNA326480) | marine metagenome | isolation source: seawater | place: Atlantic Ocean: North East | collected 2012 | reverse complement strand
ATCGGCAAAGTATATTTTTAATTTTTTATTTTTCAATATTATAAGTATTTTAGTTAATAAAAACTATATACTTGCTAAATTAATTAGTAATAGTAAAAATATTTATTGATAAGGTTAAATGAAAGCATTTATAACAGGAATAAACGGTCAAGATGGTTCTTATTTGGCAGAATTTTTAATTAATAAAGGTTATGAAGTCCATGGAACCGTTAGAAGATCTTCTTCAATCAATACAAGTAAAATTGACCATTTAATTTCTCAAAATCAGGGAGAAAATTTATTTCTCTATTATTCAGACTTATTAGATTCATCTTCATTAACAAATCTTATATCAAAAATTAATCCTGATGAAGTTTATAATCTAGCTGCTCAGTCTCATGTAGCCGTATCTTTTCAAAATCCTTTATTTACAACGGAAACGAGCACAGTAGGACCACTCACAATTCTTGAATCAATAAGAAATGTAAATAAAGATATTAAATTTTACCAAGCTTCTTCCTCTGAAATGTACGGAGGAGCAACAAAAGAATCACTCAATGAAGAGTCCAAGTTCGATCCAAAAAGCCCTTATGCAGCTGCAAAAGTTTTTGCATTTGAAATATCTAAAGTTTACAGAGAGTCTTATGATTTATTTGCTTCAAATGGTATTTTATTCAATCATGAATCTCCAAGAAGAGGTGAAACATTTGTAACAAGGAAAATTTCAAAAGCAGTTGGAAGAATAAGTGTAGGCATTCAAAAAAAGTTGACACTAGGAAATCTTGATGCATATAGAGATTGGGGGTTTGCAGGAGATTATGTAGAAGCAATGTGGAAAATTCTTCAACACGATGTTGCTGAAGATTGGGTCATTGCGACTGGTGAAACACATTCCGTAAAAGAGTTTGCAGAGAAAGCTTTTAAGTATGTTGGTTTAAATTCAGATGAATATATAGAAACTTCTGAAAAATATTTTAGACCAAATGAAGTTGAATACCTTTTAGGAGATCCAACAAAAGCCCAAAAAAAATTAAATTGGAAACCGAAAGTAACCTTTGATGATTTGGTGAGATTAATGGTTGAACACGATATAAATGAGGCTAAAAAAGAACAAACTCTTTTAAAAGAAGGCTTAATATCCCCAACCTGGGAAAGTCCTATTAATTCCTAACTATAAATCTAAAAAATTTTGTCGGAAGTATTGTAAAGATTCATATGACCCCTCATTCTCTGTAAAAGAAACACTGTCACTTCTTTTTCTATGAAAATGATAAAAATTTTTAAGTGTATTTATTGATCCACCATTCTCAATCCAAAAATAAGATATTGCAACTGCGTCCAAAGGGTATCTAATATTAAGGTCAATTTTATCTTTAATAGTTTGAATATATTGATCTTTGTAACAAATAAAATTGCCAGAATTTAAAACCCAGTTAATATTTTTATCAACAGTATATTTTGCTTCATTATTGATCTCTTGTTGAATAACTTTTTTTGTGAATGTAAAATCATCAATTGTATAAATAACCTTGTATTTTTTATTAAATTTACTTAGAAATTTAGATCCTTTTGGGTGTTTGTGAAATTGGTATATTTTTGAAGGTATATATAGATCGTTAGTTTTATTTTTTAGATAAATTCTATTGATAATATGATCAAGATTTAAATAGGATGCATTATCTGAATCAAGCTGATAAACAATTTCGTTTGAACATTCATTAATATTTTTAAATTTATTAATGAACGCTCCATAATTCTTCTCACTTCTAAATACTTTAATTTTTATTTCATTTTTAAACTTGTTTGAAATTTCGACAATTTTTTTGTACTCATCTTTTTCTGAGCAATCATCATGAATAACTATTTCGTTTACAACCTTATTGTTAAGGATTGAATTTATACACATTGTTAAATAATTCGAAGAATTAAATGTCGGTATAGCAACACTTATTTTTACATTTTGACTTGTTTGCATAATTATTTAATAGGGTAGTAAGGTGTATTTCTAATATACTTAAAATTATTAAATTTAGATTAAGGAAAATATATGAATGAATTTTGGAATGATCAAATTGAAGTTGGTTATTATGACAAAATTGTTCAAAATGGAATTATTGAAAAAAGAGGCCCAAGGTCCTATTGGCATCTGACAACTTTATTAAAGGTTGGAGAATATCTAAAAAATGTAAATTCGTATCATTTGGATTATGCTTGTGGACCAGGAACATTAATTGGAAATTTTTCTAAATCCAAATCTATAGGTGTTGATATATCATCAAAACAAATAGATTATGCTTTAATGAATTATAAAAAGAACGGAGTTTTTCTAACTACTGATAATTTCAATTTTAAAGATTATAAACAATCTTTTGATGTGATAACAGTATTAGGTTTGATTGAATTTTTAAATGATGATGAAATTCTTAAGTTAATTGAAAAATTATCGTTTACATTAAAAAGCAAAAAATCAATTTTACTTACAACTCCAAATTTCTTTGGCATTACAAGAGTGCTCGAACTTTTGCAGAATAAATTTGGAAGTGTAAATTATCAAGAGGAGCATATTAATAAATTTACCGAAAATAAAATTTTAGAATTATTTTCTAATAACGATACATTTGAATTAAGAATTGAAAAATTTCTAAATATAAGTTTTTTATTCTCCCTATTTAGCCATCAACTTGCTTGGAAAATAGAATCAATTATAAATAAAGTATTTAGCAATCGTTTTGGATCATTATTCATCGTTATACTTACTAAAAAGGCTTAGTATTTTATATAAATATGACATTTGATAAAAAAATTTCAATTATATTACCAACTCTTAATGAGGAAAGAAATCTAAAAATTTTGATTCCAGAAATTATTTCTTTATTTCAAAATGATCTCAAAATTAATTATGAAGTAATTGTCGTTGACGATGGGTCTACAGATGAAACAAACCAATATATAACAAGCCTTTCTGAAAGCAACAAATCTATAAAAATAATTATGAGAAATACTGAAAAATCTTTACCCTTATCAATATTAGATGGTATAAAAAGTTCACAATTTGATAATGTTATGTGGCTTGATGCTGATGGATCCATGACAGTCAAAGCAATGAAAAAACTTATAATTTCATATTTCGAAAATCTACAAAATGATGAAAAAAAAGTCATAATTGGCTCACGATTTGTAGAAGGAGGTGGTTACAAGGGTGTAAAAGATGTGAAAAATCAATCTTTATTGACATCTATACAAAATGTTAGAAAATCTAATGATTCTGTTTTTGGAATGCTACTTTCTATACTTATAAACAAAATATTGTCATTTTTGTTTAGAACAAAATTAACAGATCTAACAAGTGGTTTCATTGTAATTGATAAAAACTTTATTGATGAAAAAGTTTTTATCAATAAAGACTATGGAGAATATTTTATTTATTTATTGGGTGATTTAATCAATAAAAATATAGAGATTGAGGAAATAGGATACATTTGTGAAACAAGATTACATGGGTATTCAAAAACAGGTTCTGGTATGATTAAATTTATAATTCGTGGCATTCCATATATAAAAGCTGCCATAAATAAAGGTATAAATTGATGAATATTTTTGACAAAAATAACAACTTGTTGGCAGTTTTAGTAAAGAAAAACTCATCGAAAAAAGATAAAGACTTTCATACGGAGCACTCGTCTGAATTTCAAATAGCTACATTTAATTTAAAAAAAGACAACAACATACAAAGGCATTTTCACGAAAAACAGGAGAGAAAAGTTTTTTCAACAAGTGAAGTAATTATCTTACATTCTGGGAAAATGAAAATAACCATCTATGATTCAGATTTAAATAAAGTAGAAGATTTTCAGGTTGACCCTGGAGACATGGTTGCTCTTGTAGATGGTGGGCATGAAATTGAAATTTTAGAAGATTCAAATTTTATTGAAGTTAAGCAAGGACCATACTTTGAGCAAAAAGATAAAACAAGATTCTAAATTTATACAAGTTTTTGAACCGTCAATAACTTTACAAGATAAATTAAGTGTTTTTAACACATTAAACAAAAAAGAGATTTCTGGAACAAGTCCAGTTATATCAAAATTTGAAAATGCCTTAAAAACTAAGTTTGAATCAAAAAATGCTATTGCCGTATCTAATGGAAGCGTTGCTTTAGATCTGGCCTTCCAGTTAGCTGATTTAAACACAGATGATGAAGTTATCCTCCCTTCATTTACAATAATTTCTTGCTTGTCGGCAGTTATTAGAAGTGGCGCCAAACCTGTTTTTTGCGATGTAGATCCTAACTCATGGAATATGACCTATGAAAATGTTGAGAGAGTTTTAACTGATAAAACCAAGGTGATTTTGATGGTTCATACATATGGGCTAACTGCTGATGCAAAAAAAATAAAAAAACTTTGCGAATCAAATAATATTCTTTTAATAGAAGATACAGCTGAAGCACATGGACAGCATTCTGATGGTTTATTATGTGGTACTTTTGGAAGCATATCTACTTTGAGCTTTTATGCAAATAAACATATGACTACTGGAGAAGGTGGAGCACTTTTAATTAATGATGAAAATTACTATGAAAAAGCTTTAAGAATGAGAAATCTAGATTTTAATAACAAAAAAAGGTTCCAACATGACAATCTATATTGGAATTACAGAATGGGTGGATTACAAGCAGCTTTGGGTTTATCACAGATTAGAAATATAAAAAAAACTATAAATCAAAAAATTAAACAGGCAATGATTTATAACAACCTTCTACAGCCAATATCAAATTTGCAGATTCCATTGTTTGAACATAATGGATCAAAAAATCATTATTGGGTATATGGTGTGGTAATTAAAGAAAAATCAAGAGATGATTTGTCAAAATTTTTAATGAATAGAAATATTGAAACTAGAAACTTTTTTTGGCCTCTTCATTTGCAAAATGCATTACCAAACAAATTTAAAATTAAACATGATTTACCTATATCAGAAAATTTAGGAAAAAATGGTTTGTATCTTCCTTTAGGTAGCCACATCAAAGAAAAAGATCAAAATTACATCGTAGAACAAATTAATGAATTCTTGAAAAATTAATAATTTAAGTAATTACTAATAAGTTAATATAATATCAATAGCTTGATTAAAAATAAAAATCTTTCAATAAAGAACAATTTCCAAATTTTGTTGTTGATTATGATTTTCTCAATACTTAATTTTATAGAATTAGACATCAGATCGAAGACTTCAATTTTTTTATTAATATTTATTTTTATATTTCATTTTAGAAACAGTAATAAATATAATATAAATTCCTTTTTTAAAAATAGAAAGTTCACATATTTATTTATCATATTTTTAGCACTCATAGTGAATCAAAATAAATATTTAAATTTTGAAATTATTTCAATAGATGTTCCCTCATATTTGGTTGCATCTCAATCTACAAATTTTTTAGAACTACCCTTTACATCACAATGGGAATCAAAAGGGCCATTGTTTATTTATTTTTATAGATTTATTCTTCTACTTTCAAATAACAATTATCTATTTTTTAAATTATTAAACGATTTATTACTTTTTATAACTGCTTATCTTATTTTTAATACAACTTATGTGATTTCAAAGAATTACTTTACTTCTTTCATTTCTGGAATTTTTTTTGTATCCGTCACAAGTCATGTTTGGTATGTAACTGAATTATCAGAAATATATTGTTTGGTATTTATTATTTATCAGTATTTTGTCATTACAAAATATTCAATGACTAAGAGAACAATTTTGATTAGTGGTGCATTAATTTCAATATCCTCGCTTATCAACCAATCTACAGCGATATTTTTAATCGGCTGTATTATCTATATATTTAATGAAAAAAAACTTAAAGAATTAACTTACTACTCAACCCTTTTTCTTGGGTTCATGACTCCACAGGTTATTCTTTATTTTATTTATTACTTAAATGACTTATCGATACTTTACTTTACAAATTATATAAAAATTCCTTTTGGATATGTAGGCACAGGAAGATTTGAAATATATGAATTAGTTGTTTGGTTAAGAAGATATTTTAATTTTAATCAATTTCTTTATTTCTCTTTTCTTGGAATTTTTTATGTTGTTATTTTAAAATTTTATAGAAACTATTTTTCTAAATCCTTTAAATTTAATTTAAATATTTCGTATTTAATTTTAGGGTTTTTAATTTATGTTATTGCCGGACATAATTACCAACATCATTTATTTTATACAATTGCATTTGCCTCAATTCTGATTTCACACATTCAGATTGACAAATCAACATTAGTTCTTTATTTTTTAATTTTATTTTCGGTTGTACAAATTTTTAGTGTATCTTTTGAAAAGTCAGCATCAAACCTTATAAATTTTGAAGAAACTTATGATAACTATCCCCTAAAGTCTCTTGCAAAGGAAATAAACGATTTGTATGAAAATTATGATTATAAAGTTTTAGCTGTTGACCACGTTTTACTTTTGTTTTATTTAGAAAAACCAAATATATCTTATATAATTCATCCATTTAATAATTACGAAGAATATATTATTGACGCATTGCTTGATACTGGTAAATTAAAAACTAATGAATTTTCTCATTTAAGTTATTATGTTGAAACAGAACCAGAAGTAATTATATGTGCACCACAAACAATTATTGATGGGTCACCTACAAAACTAGGTTCAGATATTTTCAACTGTGAAGTAACTGATTATAAAAAGAACTATCGTAAATTAGATACACAAATTTATTTAGAAAATCCAAATCGCGAATATTATTATGATCCTTATATCTCAATTGACGTATTCATTCGCAACTAAGATTTTAAGTTATAATTTCTCAGATTTATAGAGCGTAATCGAAGATATAAGTAAATAAAGTAGTAAGTTAAGTCTGTCATATCCGTATATTCTTAAAACGATGTAAATTGTTGAAACCGAAAGGAGATTTATTAAGAAGTAGAAATTAAATTTTAAGAAATGAAGTAAATAAATTTCTATGAACGGTCTAAAAAAATAGATTAAAAAAAGAGTAAGTATTGGAACCAACAATGAAATAATAATATAAATTAAGTTTTCATTAAATTTTTCTAAAATAGAGACTTCATTTAAATCTTTGTAAAATTGATAAACGTTTGAGTTATCACTTAAATATAAAACTCCAAAATTTAAAACACTCAAAATAGCAAATCTAATAAGATTTTTTACCATAGTTTTATAATCATAATGCAATTCTTTAAAAAATAATTAAAGTGCTTGGTTTTTATTTAATTTGTAAAAGTATTTAATTAATTGAATTGAAAATGATAATTTTGATTTTAAACCTATATCCCATTTAGAGCTTCCATATTCTCTTGCAGGGAATTTATAATTATCTCTTTTAAATTCATATTTATTTTTTTTGGCAACCCAATAAACATATGTATCAAAACTAAAATCTTTTGGTGGATCGTTTATTTTATCAAGCAGCTCTCTGTTAAATATCGTTGGCTGTGCATTAATCTCATAAAATTTATATCTTAATAAAATTGTTGCAATGATTCCCATAAATACTGAAAAGAATCTGTCAATGTAACTCCTTCCCACCCTTATACCTTTATAAAATATGTTCTTCGAATTTTTATTTTGTAATAAATAATTGTATGCTTTTTCAAGATTATCAAAATCAAATTGTAAATCTCCATGAAACCAACCAACAAATTGTGTTTCACAGTTTTTTAAACCTGTGAATATTCCATGACCGTAACCTTCATTTATATTAATAAAATGTATTTGTATGTTCTTATTAAGTTTTGATTCAATATCAATAAGATATTTTTTAGATCCATCAGTTGAACCATTATCTACAATCAAGAAGTTAATATTCTTTTTTGAACTTTTTATTTTATCAATAAGGATTGGTAACGATTCAAGTTCGTTATAGCAAGGAATTACAAGTGTAACTAAGTTCATTTGTCTGTTAGATATTCATAAACATGCTTCATGTATTTAAATAATTTATATTCCTGAGGAACGCCCAACATAACTGAACTTTCCGATGGTATTTCTATAATATTCATATTTTGTTTAAGTCCAGTTTCAATTAGATGATCAATGTGTATCTCCTTTTGATCAGTATTGTTTTTAATTGTTGTCTTATAAAGTTTTTCATAAATAAACTTATCCTTAAACAAAAATGTTCCAATGATAATATTAGAATTTAAACTGTGTGGCTTTTCTTTAATTGAGAAACTTTGAATTTTATCATTTGATGAATTTACCCAACCATAACTTAAATAATTAAGATAGCCTCTTCTGTAATCTTTTTTTGTAAAAACTATAATATCAAAATCAACGTTTCCAATTATAGTTTCTTTATCAAGAATACAGTCTGAAGAATGCACCAATACAGGATTAGAATTTTCAATACTTTTAATCAATTTGAAAGCACTCTCAGCTTGACCTTTTGTTTTTTCTGGAATTTGAATTATTTCTACATTTTCTAAGTTACTAAATTCATTTTTTTCATAATCTTTTTGTTGTATGAGAATTTTTATAGTCTGAGCATTTTTAAAAGAATAAATTAACGTTTTTATAATTGATGAACCATTTACATCAAGATATATCTTTGATTTTTCATAATTTTCTTTTTTAAATCTGCTACTTTCTCCTGCTGCTGGAATACAGAGATTGATATTACTAATATCAATTTTGCTTTCAGATTTAATATTTTTTACTTCATTAATGTTATAAATAAATTCTTTATAATCTTCAGGAGTACCCCATTGAAAAAAATACTCAATATCATAAAGTTTAATTTTCAATCCATCTTCTATCATGTATTGATACGGTGTGCTTAAATATACTTCACCATTTGTGAAGTTTTTATTTTTAAAAGTTACATCTATATATTTTTTACAAAGTAAACCTGATTTAAAATAATAAGTACCAGTTGAAGCATACTCATTTTGTTTATTAGATGTAAAAGGTTTTTTTTCCTGTATTGCTAAAACATTTGAGTTTTCTGATTTAAGAAAGGCATAATTATTTTCATAAACTGTGTGAGGATGTAAGCCAACATATGATGGAATTACACCATCCGGATCTGTTTCTATAATAAATTCTTTTAATTTTTTCCAGTTCCAAATATTCGAGAAATCACAATAATTAATTAAAACGGGCTCACTAGTTTCTAATAATTCCGACTCAAGTAGTGCACCACCGGGTCCTGTTTTTTGAAAATCGATTGGAACAATATTTATTTCTGGAAAGTTATTAAGAGTTTTTGCAAACTCATCTTTTTTTAAATCATCTTTACTTACTATAAAATTTATATCTTCCTCTTCTGGAAACATATCTAAAACATGTTCTATAATCATTTTGTTTTCTATTTCTAGAAACTGCTTTGGAATATCTATACCAACCTTTCTAAATCGTTTACTTTTTCCAGTCATTGGTATGATTATTTTCATTTACTTAATTTTATTCTAAGTTGTTCATCATCAGACTGTCTTAATTTCATACCACTGTCTTCATTAATAAAATTTTCTATCTTTTTATCACCAATTAAATTAAAAATTATTAATAGAGATTTAAAATATTTTTCAGAAGTTTCATTTAAAGACTTATTTAAATAAATATAGTTATTATCAAAATTAACAAATCTTCTATTAAATTTATTTTTGTATATTTTAAAGTTATCGGGAATAAACACTGAATGATCTGGAAAAAAATACTTACCATTAAATTCTTCATAATTAAGTCCAGGATTAGGGTTTATAATTCTCTGATTCTCAATCTTTAGATTTAGTATTTCACTTTTGATCATTTTTAATTTTTTATAGTCAATATAATTTCCAAAAAATTGTTCTAATTTTACAATTTGAGAATAAACTTTTGACACATTATCTCCTTTAATAACTATTCCATGATTATGTAGAAAAAAAATATTGACGTCATGTTTTTTATTTAAAGCAATCATTTCTCTAGCGAGTTCCTCACCTGGCCGTAGATATCTTATTGGTAGTATCTTATTTTTAATTAAAGATTGATCAAATTCTTCTTTTGGTAAAATCGCAGACAAGACTATTGACGCAAGACTATGATAATGAAAAACATACTTATTTTTCAATAAAACATGAAAGGGTGTCTCTATAGATAGCGATTGTTCAAATTTTTTATCTTCTTTAGGCTCTTCATAAAAATTTGAAATATTTTCTAGATTTACTTTTTTGAATATGTTTTTATTTGAATTACTTAAAAGCTTGCCTGATTTTTTGACATATATGTTACCTTCAGATTTGATACTTGTATTACCGCCAGGCCCCTGGCATAAAAGAAAGTTACACCCGATTTTTTTTGAATAGTAAATAAATCTTTCCATTCTAATTAATGGTAATTTATAATACTTATACACATGCTAGATAAAAAATATTTTATAATAACAATCTTAGCGATCAAATATCTAATTTTGCTAAATTATACTCCATTACTTGAAACTACAAGATATATTGCTTTTTTTGAACAGTGTAGTGAGTTCGGTAAATGTCTAAATCCTTATTCAGGTATTCAATTGCTAGAAAAGTCTTATCTGACTTTTCCATATAGTAATTTAATGTATTTTGTTTTGTTACCATTTTCTTTCTTAGGAAAAATGATTTCAATATCTTTTGTAAACTTAAGTTATTTATTTTTTGAAATTTTAATGATATTTTCACTAAAAAAAATGTTCAATTTTTCTGAAAAAAATCTATATTTTATCTTGATTCTTAATCCCTTATTTATTTATTCTATATCAATACTTGGGCAGTTAGATTTTATTCCTCTTTCATTTTTTATTATCTCTCTATATTTTCTAAAAGAGAAAAATAAGTATTTGTCTATTTTATTTATCGTTTTAGCTCTTAGTTCAAAAATAATTTTTGTTTTATTATTACCTTTAATTATTTTGTATTTTTTAAAACATGATGAGAATGTTAAAGAAACATCTATGACAATAATTTATACATCTCTCTTAATATTATTTTTTAATTTTCAATTTTTAATTGATAAAAATTATTTAGATACAATCTTCTTTGGAATTAATCGAGGTTACTCTGTTGTAAACAGCACAACAAATATATTTTCAAATAATTTTTTGTTTGTTTTATTATTTATCACTTTTACTATTTTTATATACTGGAAGAATATTCATAGACTAGATTTTATTGGAGTTTCAGTCTTTACTGGATTTTTAACATTCCCAATATATATAACAAATCTTTCAAATATTGGTTGGCTTTTATGGACATTTCCAGCTTTATTAATTTTATTTTTTTCGTATGAAACAAAAGTTAAGTTATTCCTGATCTCTTTTTTTCTATTACTAATAATTTCTAATGAGGAAAACGAATTTATTGAGATTCCAACAAATGTCGAGATTATATTTAATTATCTTATTTACTCAATCAGTACAATAATTCTTTATTATCTATTTCAAATTATTAGCAAGAATTTGTATTTCAAAATAAAATCATCACCCATAATTATTGCGATTGCTGGTGACTCAGCTGTAGGAAAATCTACACTAGCAACTTTATTGGAAAATTATTTTGGTAAAAAATTTGTAGATAAAATTGAATTAGATAGTTTTCATAAATACGAAAGAAACGATCCTGAATGGAATAAAAAGACTCATCTTGATCCTGAAATGAATGATCTTTCGTCTTTTAAAAAAATTATTCTAAGTTTGTTGAATGGTGAGACTCAAATTGTAAAAAATTACAATCATTTAACTGGAAAATTTGATTCAAATAATAAAAAAAGAATAAAAGATTATCTAATTATTGAAGGCCTTCATTCTTTATATTTTTCTGATTTAAATGAATTGTATGACTTGAATGTTTTTCTTGATTTAAAACAAGATGTCAAAGAAGAAACCAAGTTAATAAGAGATAAAGAAAGACAAAAAAATGAGAAAGATATTTTGAATGAAATAGAAAAAAGACGAAATGATTATGTTGAGTATGTGCTGCCACAAGCTGATAGAGCACATTTATCTATTTCTACAATATCTAGAAAATCTAATGTTCATATAGAATTAAATATAAAGAACGAATATATAGTTGATTTAAAAAGAATATTTAATATAAGCTCCATAATTAAGTTGGATGAAAAATTTGGATACACAGGCTTCTCAAAAGTTGAATTCATGATAGATTCTAATCATTTCAAAGAACATTTTTATAAACTTACTCAAGATATAGAAAATTTATCCAGTATGAAATTTGTAGTTGAAGAAGATAACAGTCTTGCGGAACAATATATTAAGCTAGGGTTGGTATTGTTTTTATTAAATAAAAAAATTCAGCTTAGGTAATGAAAAAACTTATAATTTTTGATCTTGACAATACTTTTTACGAGTATGAGGATGCACATCAAAAAGGAATAAAAAATGTTTTTTCATCCCAAAAAATATATAAAGATTTTGATGATTTTAATTCTAAGTACAACTTGGTAAAAAATAAAATTCATAAACTAGTTCCAGACAATCCCTCAAGGCACTCTAAACTAATATATTTTAAAAATATATTTTTCGATGAATTAGATTTATCTGAAATTATAAATTTAGAGAATATTTATTGGTCTTCATTTATTTCTAATGCAAAATTACAAGAAAAAGCTATAAACATTCTTAGAAAAAAGAAAAAACAAGAAGATATTTTTGTTTTATTGACCAATCAAAATTTGAATATTCAATTAAGAAAAATAAATGAATGGAATTTAAATTTATTTGATTTTGTAATTACATCAGAAGAAGTAGGATATGAAAAACCAAACCCCAGGTTTTTTAATTATGTAAAAAATAATATAATTAATTTCTCAACTGATGATTTTAAAATATATGCAATTGGTGATGATTTAGATAATGATATTTCTTTTTGGACCGAAAATTTTAATGCTTCTGGATACTTAATTGATAACAGTCGTTTAGAGTACATATCTGATGAAAATATTAAAGTATCTTCGTTAAATCATGCTATTGAAGATATTTTTCACACAAATTAATTTTTAAAGTAATAAATATAAATATTCTTAATCTTTCTTTTTTCAATGCTATCTCCAACTTCATAGTCTGTATAAGTTACATAAATATCGGCATCTGTAATTGCAGTTTCTACAAAATCTTTTTCACCCCAATATTCTCGAACAAAAAAACTTGAATCATATGTCACCCGATTTCTTGGAACAAATAAGTCAGGATGCCAGTAGACAAGATTTTTATTTAAATGAAAATTTTCACTATAAATGAATTCGAGAGATTTAATTACATCATCAACAAGAACCTTTGCATCATTTTGGTCACTTATCGATTCATAACCGTATCTTGAGTTTGCATCAAAATTAACATCACTCATAAATTTGGTAATATTTGTAAAACTTCCAATAATTCCGAAAAATATAACAATTAGCAATGGTAAGACGGGTCTCGGTTTTAAATTTAGAGTTCTAAAATACCCTATTAATAAAATAGAAAAGGGCAAATGAAGGTAATGTGTATATTGTCTTTCTATAAATCCAAAGTAAAAGAGTACATAAATAATAAAAATCACAAAAAAATAGATCGATAATTTATCATTACTTGTTAATATTTTTTTACTTATTGAAAAAATAATTAAAGAAAAAATTATTCCAAAAATAAGATAATTAGGAGAATTATAAAAATTTGATAATGTTTCAACCCAAAGATAAATATTCTGAAAACTAAAAAAAACTTCATCGCCATTTGAACTTTGTGTCGTTAACCAATTTATATATATATTAAAAAAATGAGGCAATTTTGTTCCACCAATTGTAATTGGAGGAATGATTAGTATTGGGTTAACAATTATCAAACTGCAAATTGTTATAAATATTGATCTAAAGAACAGTCTTATTTTGTCTTCTCCAGATTCAAAAAATATATACAGCCAAAGTACGCCAAATATCACTACAGTATTTATTTTTATAAAAGTAGCAATCGCTAAAAAGAATATAGAAATATAGTATTTTTTCTTTAGTATAAAACTTATTCCCAAGCCAACAAAAATTGCTAATAAAGTATCTGGTTTAGGAATTCTGTGAAAATATTCTACTGATGGTAAAGAATAGATTATAAAAACACAAATCCATAAATACTCTTTGTGTTTTATATTTCTAGAAATAAAATACGCACCTAAAAAAAACATTAAAGAATTTAATGCTCTAGAAGCTGTTATAACAAAAGTATCACTTATAAATGTAAATGGCCCGACAATTAAGGTAAATATATTAGACCATAATCTTCCATATCTTAAGTCTCCCCCGTATGCCATTTCAATAAAAATGATAAGGATATTCTTAATTAGTGGATTTGAAACACTTTCAAATCTATTGTACAAATCTTCGATTAACCATACGTTATAAATATCATCTATGAGCATTCTTTCATCTATAAATAAAACTTCATAAATATTCGTTTTCAGATTGTTAAACAGATAATATAAAAAAAATGTTATAGAAACCGACAAAAAAAAGTAATTACCTAACTTAGTTAAGTTTTTGTTACTTTTATTCACTAAAGTATATTTTATCATGATAAAAATAATTCATAGAGTAAACACTATCCAAGAGCTTAGCAAAATAGATAAAAATTTTGGTGTTGAAATTGATCTGAGAAATTATGAAAATAGAATAATTCTTTCCCATGACCCTGGTGAAAACGGTGAAGACTTTATTAAATACGTAAATAATTTCAGACACAAATATTTAATAGCAAATGTTAAAGAAGCAGGGATAGAAAAAGAAATTCTTTATGAATTAGAAAAAAAAGGAATCAATAACTTTTTCCTTTTAGATATAGAATTTCCATTTTTATTACAAAACTTTGAGGAGTTTGGACAATTTTTAAGCTTACGATTTTCTAAATTTGAAAGTATTGAAACAATAAGGTACTTTGTTGGAAAAGTAGGTTGGGTTTGGATTGATACGTATTCAGACTTTCAATTGAATGACGAAATATCAAATATCTTAAAAGAATTCAAGATTTGTATGGTTTCACCATCTAGGTGGCAACAAAGTGACAAATTAAATTATTATTTAAACAAATTATCTGAATTTAATTTGAATGTTGAAGCCGTAATGATTGAAAATGATGAATTAACTTAATTGTTCTGTTTCATTTAGTAATTTTTTTAATTTAAATAAACCAGCAATATTTCTTACAGCAATAGATGGTATTTTTGAAAATCTAAACACAACAGTATTATCATATTTTCTATTGAAGTGTTTTATTGGAATTTCATATATATCAAGTTTGCTTTTTTTACACCAAGCATAGAATTCCCACCAAAATCCTTCTTTTATCAAGCCAATTGATTTATTTTCAATAATTTTTTCAACATCTTTTCTGTATGCCATGAAGTAACCACATGAAGGATCCTGAAGTTTAATATTTAACAGTATTTCATATAATCTTTTAAAAGATCCAGAAATTAGCAGCCTGAAAATATTATCTACTCTCGGATGTCTATAACCAATTACAATCCGACCAGGCTTTAAGTTTTCATGTAATCTTTTTAAGTCTTTCGGATCATATTGACCATCCGAATCAACAAATGAAATTATTTTTGAATTGGTTTCTCTTAATCCAATTAGGACAGCGTCAGTGTAATTTTTTCTTATAGGACTACTCAAAAGTTTAATTTTGTATGTTTTCATAAGATCATTGATTATTTCTATTGATTTATCTGTAGAGCCATCTTCAGAAATGATAAATGAAATATCAAAATTGGTATTTTCATACTCCAAAAAAAAGTCTTCTATTGTCGAGTATATATTTTTTTCTTCATTGTATACAGGGGTTACAATTTCAATTTTGTTACTCATTAATTTATTTGATTATTCTTTTTAAGTAATATTAGTGGTTTCCCTACTAAAATTATTAAATCAAGAATTAAAAATGAAATTAAAAATT
>MDSV01228608.1_pt1 | contig 15932 bp, 14 predicted proteins | sample 810851 | NCBI WGS metagenome assembly MDSV01 (sample SAMN05326640, study PRJNA326480) | marine metagenome | isolation source: seawater | place: Atlantic Ocean: North East | collected 2012 | reverse complement strand
GAAGATGATCGGACCTCACCAAGGACTCCGACTCGAACGCATGCGAACCGAAATCGAACGGGACAAGTTTGTGGGGGTTGCGAAGGCAGATCCATTTGCGGATGTCGTTCAAGAACCACCTGAAGCATTGAACCAGGGGGCTCCGCCTGATACAACACAGGTGAATCATTCTCCTCCTGACGACCCGGATGGTTCTGAGGTTGAGCGGGAACACACAACTGGTTCACCGAATTGATCCATGCTTGAAGCAGAGGCTGTTCAAAGTCAAGTGGGTGAAGGGCCGGGGGCCACCATAAACGACAATCTCCTAGAAGGAACTTGAGCATATTCGTGTTTGATAATGTTCAGTTGTTTTGCTTGGAGGCATCGTTGGACTGATTGCCACCAACCACCGATTCACCTGCGACACTGGCACCGTCGACGGCTTTGATGCCGTGTCCGGAAATGATGTCTTGTGAGGTGTTGTTTCTGCTATTGTCATGAATGGTAATTTCTTTGCTCACTCCAACCTCTGCGAGCCTTGCCATTCCTTCTAAAGCATCTTTTTGCGAGTTATTTCTGAAGTAGGAAACAATCACAATGACCAATCCGATGGCAAAGACCAAACCAAATCCACCACCGATGAGGAGGGATTGATGCTTTGCAAGACCTTCGGGTGCAGGGCACCCATCTTCGGCTGCAATTCCTTTTTCGTCCAAACATTCGTCTTTATCATCCATGATGCCATCTCCGTCCCTGTCCTCCTCTGCGTCAAAACAACCGTTTGTGTTTTCATCCTCCGTATTTCTGAGATTGAGAATCGATTTAGGGCATTTATCTAGTGTGTCTTCAATACCATCATTGTCGTCATCTGTATCAATATAATCACAAAATTCGTCATTATCGTGATTGGACGGTTGACTCACAGCATTCATGGGATCAGAACCACACTGGAGTTCTTTTGAGTCGAGCCATTGGTCGCCGTCATCATCCAAATCTTGGTTGTCGCCGAGACCGTCTCCATCAAAGTCCGATTGTTCAGATGCATCTCTTGGAAAGGCATCATCAGCGTCCAAGGAGTCATCGTTATCGTCGTCATTGTCTGCGTTATCGCCAATGCCGTCTCCGTCAAAATCATACTGTTCGGATGCATCTGTTGGAAAGACATCGCCGTCGTCATCGTTGAGTCCGTCGTTGTCATCGTCAAGGTCTAATGTGTCACAAATGCTGTCTTGGTCGTGATCGTGTGCATTGTCAACTGGTGTTGAACTGTTATCGGAGGGGTCGCTTCCACAATCGGCTTCTTCAGTGTTGGTGAATCCATCATCGTCCATGTCGTCGTCTTCGCTGTCCATGCAGCCGTCTCCATCAAGGTCGTTTCCGGAGGAAGCTCCAAACGGGCATTGGTCAAGGATATCAAGCACGTTGTCGTTATCGTCATCGCTGTCTTCCTCGTCGAAACAACCGTCGTTATCAAAGTCTTCATCAACCACTGAAATTGAATTTGAAACAGGGTCATATTGGTACCAAACGCTGAACGGGCATGTTTGGTCGTACATGTCGAGAATACCATCTGCATCGTCGTCATAGTCGGAAACGTCGCATTGACGCTCACTCTCGGTTGCGATTTCGTGGTAGGCATCAAAGTTATCCGGCACGCTTTGGGCATCAAGCGCATCGGAAATGCAGGTGGCTTCTTCGCTGTCACTCCATGAATCATTATCATCGTCAAGGTCTTCGGTTTCGTCCTTGCATCCATCACCATCGTAGTCCGAGCTGGTTGAAGTTGAATCCCAATCACGTTCACCTTGTTGACAATCATCACCGGCGTCGACCCTTCCGTCGTTATCATCATCGTCATCTTCCTCGTCCGTGCATCCATCGCTGTCGTAATCGGTTCCTGATACTGACTGCGTGCAGACATCATCAACATCCAACACACCGTCGTTGTCGTCGTCTTCGTCGAGGAGATCGCACGTGCTGTCCCCATCATAGTCGGGTGCTGTGTCGGTTGGGTCCTTGAAATCCGAACCGCATGCCTCCTCGTGCGTGTCATTGAGGCCGTCGCCGTCACGGTCGGCCTGCCAATTTCGCTGCAGTGAATCGATGGATACCACTTCAATGGAATAAGGCTCAGGTTTGTCTTCATCAGCATCGTTTCCTGCCCACACCCAAATGTAGAGATAGCCGCCGTTGGTCATCGTGGTTTCAACGGTGGACACGATCAAATCTTGGTCAAAATCGCCCCAATCATTCAGGCAAATCTTATTCCAAACAAGTTGGCTGGAGAGCGTCACCTCATTTCGAAAGGTCATGCAGGCATCAAAATCTTCATACCATGCACCACCGTCTACTCTTGAGCCTATTTTGAACGTGATTTTATCACCTTCATGGGCTTTGATGACATAGGCATCGACAGGGTCAACCTTGCTTTGGTCGTCGCAATTCACTTTGCAGACGACCCGGTCCTTTACTCCAGAATTCACATCCAATTCCTCCGGTTCCGTACGGTCGTCGTTTGAGGAAGTTGTTGTGTAACTCAATTCAACTTGCGTTTCATCTCCGCCGCTTCCTGCCCACGCAATGATGTGGATGAACCACTCATCGGACTTGGTAGAAAGCATGGGCACCTTCTCGTTTTCATCGTGATAAATACTGTCCATATGTTCACAAATCAATTCGCTTCGATCGTTCATGTCGGTCCAACAAATGTTCACATCAACATCAACATAAGCAGGCGAACCAAGGTTCTCCACCTTGAACACCACTCTGTCCCCAAAACCGCTGATTTCACCGGTGGACGTGTTTCGAGGCACTTCATATCGAGCATAATATTCCTGAGGTGCAGAATTGGTTGGGCAGTCTCCTCGTTGTCCCGATTGGGTGTAGCCACAAATGTCCACGGTCCTGCCGTTTTCAAGCATGTCCACGATGTTGTTCGTGGGGTAAATCACCGTGGTGAGGTCGGTTGTTTTGTTTTCAGTGTCGTGTTGATTTTTGGATCCGCTGCTGTGACTCATGTTCCCCAACTGTGCGGAAGCTACTGGCATGGTGAGCAACAAAAGGCTCATGACCAATATTCCTATCCGGTTGAGGTGTGGCATCATGACAATTGATATCATCGCAGGTATTTATTCAATGTGACAGTTTTTTTTCAAAAAGCATTTTCGAACGAACATTTAGTTCAATTCTTCAACATTGATTCCGTAGATTCGCTCTGCAAGGCTCGCAACCACTGGATCATCTGTTAACACCTCTTTGGCGTCAATCTCCCCCCCAGGAGTTGTTGCAATTTCGTTTGCATAGAGACTTGTGTGCGTGTGTTGGGAGACAGCGGATGGCGCTTGGCGGCTCGCTCTTCAGGCGAGGGCAGGTTGAATTCCTCATAGGGCATTCGTTCTCCCCTTTGAGAATAAATCCTCTTATTTTCAGGAATTCGAATGTTGGCATTCTCGCCTCACGAACGCCAATTGCACTCGATGCTGTGCTCTTCGAAGAGTTTTTTGAAGTCCATTTTGGTTGCTGGCCAAAGGCGCTTGTAAAGAATTTCGAGAAACATGTCGTCGCTTAAAATTAATTCTTCTTTGTTGGAGGTGCCTTTCCCCAAGGTGGGCCAAACTATTGCTGAAAAGAAATTCAACCATTCTGCCCTACCTCCCCTTAGCTCCATATCTTGCAATGTTAATTTTTTGTCGTTGTTGAAGACATAGACTTTATCGAGGTATATTGGGTGACTTCTAAGATAGAGCGTCATTTCTTTTTTCTTGATAACGTAGGAATTTTCTGGATGTTCCTTCTTCGGATTGACCGTGAAAAGTGGCTCCATGAAATGTCTTAGATTGCCCTTCTTTACGAACTTAGCGCCCTTGCAGAATGATTAAAGAGAATTGCCTTCTGCTAAAGGCATGCTTGGTTTTGATACACTCCAGCAGTGCGAATTCTCTCCATCGGCCATCGGTTCAATCAGTCCGATGTCGTTTGTTTTCATAGTCTGCAACTTCGCATTGATTTTTTTCTCCTACCTTTTTCTGCATTATCGAATTGTTCCATCGCATTTCTTCTTGGCATGTGTATCAGTTCTATCTGCCCTATACGTAGACCTTTGCCCTCCTGAAGGGCAGAACATTGCCATGATTTCGACCTTTGTGTTCCTCTTGATCAATATCATCATTCAAGCAGTTAATCTCTATCAAGATAACGAACGAACTGTGTTGTTTGTAGGTGCAGCAGGTGCTGGAAAAACGACGCTTGCATGGGGCTTGACCCGATATTATTCCACTGAAAAGAAGTTCTCGGATGGAATCGATCCAGGCTATAAAATCCTCCATCGTGAGCTTGAAGTCGCATGGGCAAGTGGTAAACAACATCCTGGGACCGATGACGGAAATGCGAATATGGTCAGGTTCGGAATTCGAGGTCCACTCATGGAAAAAAACTTCGCTTTCTATGACTTTGGTGGTGAACAGATTGCACAGGCTAATCCAATCAATCGAAATATCGGTGTCAATGAAATGCTCCTTAAACAGACATTGCTTAAGTTCGGCCAAGCAGTTGATATGGATGTTGACAGAACCTCCGTCAAACATGTGCTGTTTTTGATAGGCCCAGAAGAAGACGGTACATACCCAAACCCAGATACCTACAGATTCCTGCAAGAGAACATTGCTTTGGTTCAGAAACTGACCATGAGGACAGCCGGTGCCAAAAGAGACAAAAACTATTCAATTGAACTAAGGAAGAACTACCATTTGTATCACCAAATCAAAGTTCATTGCCTCTTTACGAAATATTCCAGGTCCGAGGAACCGGCACATGATGAAAGCGTGTACGAACTCCTCAAAAATATCTCTCCGGATCTGTATCGAATTGTGGTTGATACAAAGGGACAAATTCGCTATGTCAATGTTAGAAGTGAGGATTTGAAAAATCCTGCTTTAGTTGGTGTTGCAGAAATCGCTGAAGCACTCCTGACGTGATGTCATGAAATTCTCCACCTATACAGAAGTTGACCGTTTCGTCATGCTTCAGCGGGAAGAATTTGCGAATGGAAAACAGGTCAATATTGAGGGCCTCAAGGCTGCGAAGATTTGGATGAATACAAAAAAACGAGGCGCCGGCGAAGAACTTGTTCGGGTGGTTGACTCCATCCTTCGAGGAACAGGTCTCGATGAACGTCCTCTGCCAAGACATCCTTCCTTTGAGTTGATTCGGTCATTCCAATTACCGAAACAGTCAGGTGTTCAAAGTCAAAACTTGACCTCGGGTGCCACCATCATGGGCGATTTACCAACCTTTGCAGAGGCGGCGAGAGAGGTTTCTGAAATCAAAAAGGCCATTTATCTGAATGACCTTGCATTCACGGCCTATCTTCGGCTTCCAGTGCCTTCTCGAGCTGGAATTTTCATCTTTTCATTGGATGTTGGACTTGACTCGAGTAGACGCCCGTCAAGATATGAGCGCTTCCTTTTCCAAATCCCCCCTAATGTTGCAGCCAGTGAGATCCATGTCTTCATTCATCAACTCATCAACGTCGTGGGCCCCATTCTTGTTCCAACGTCACTTTCCAGCGCCAACAAAGGTACTCATGTGTACCAATCAATTCAGGACGGTCTCGTGCTGAAGCATGTTGATTTTGGGTCGTTCATGCAAGATTTGTTATCTGCTCTGTCCGTTTATGATGAACTACCATCCAATGCTTGGTTTTCCAAACCCGCACATGTCGTGTTCAATCCACTCATCACTCCAACCCCCCATTCCAACCAACCATCTGATCTCCAGAATTTAATCAACATAGGGGGTCACCTGGGTTATGATTTTTCTAAACACATGACTTTTCGTGACGCAAAGCAAACACTAACGGTGTTGCAATGGTTTGCGTCCAATCCGCCAACAAATGGCCTTGAAGCCTTGGTTGTTGAGGCGAAGAACCTCCGTACCTCAAACCCCGTCATGTCTCAAATTCTGTCTTCTTCACAACACTATGACATTGATAAAATTAGCATCATGGGGCACCTTGCCGCCCTGGGCGCCCACAAGAATCTGTCTTTTCCGGATGTGTTTTCAGATTGGGATTTCTTTCAACACGGCCAGAACCATCCCCCGAGTGATGTGCTTTTCTGTATCTTGAGCGAACAACTTCCCAATTCATGTGGTATGGTGGCTTTTGCCCACTTTGAAACATTTATTCCAATCGAGACGAATGAAGATCTCTCAGTGGTTCGTGAATTAAAATGTTGGGACAAATCAGTTCGGCAAAAATTGAAGGATATTCACGAACGGCTGAACTGGGAAGCCATCAGCAAACAACTAAAATCCAGCAAAGATCAATTGGTTGAGGGATTAACCATCCTTCAACATCAATCTTCTGAATTGGATCACTTCTTTGGAGGAATGAATGAACTCAAGCAAAAACTTACCGAATCCAACCTTCTTTTAGAGCAATTGAAGTCCGAGATATCCAACAACAAAAATGAGCGAGACCAACTCCACGAAGGCCTCGAAGAATTAAGAAATCCAGACAAATTGACGTCGTTCATTCGGCAACGTTACCAGCCGGTGATTACAAACCATTCTCCTCCCCCGAAAGTGATGGGTTTGATTAAACGGAAGGAGGGCACTCAAAATCAGCTTCAACGCAGGTCAGAATTGCGTAATGCCCTCGTTGAACAGATCAGAAAAGATCAGCAAAAGATTTCCCAAAACCTCCGTAAGGGTACAGAACGCATGGGCATAAAGGAGGCAGAGGTCAATTCAATTACACAAAAGATGGTGACCATGAACGAGGATTTTGAGGCAAAAGCCGGCTATAAACCAGAACCCAGTAAGCAGCAAGAACTACGGGAACTGTTTTCGCAAAAGACCAATGAACTTGCAAAAATTGACAAAAAACTTCAACGCTTGGGCCCTTAAATCCCAACGCTTGAAAGCGCGTCAACTTCGTTGGCCGTCCATTGATTTGGACGACAATGGGGTTATTTGTGAAAACTTCTGAATGGTCAAATCCAAGCTTGACCGAGTTCTTCTGGAACTTTCCGTGCTCCTTTCGACCCGCAATAGAGGCATCCAACCTTAACGGCAACATGGGGGTGTTGCTTCTTTTTGCTCTCTATTTTGTTCGCCTCAATAGGAACAAGGCCCCTTTTTCCGCAACCTCCACACTTTCTCATGGCATGGATAAATTGTTTTTGGGTAACCTTGGAATGTTGCCATTTTTCCATCAGCACTTCGTCATAGACAACGTTACCCTTGTCATCTCTTTTCCGTTGATTTCGACAACTCAGTCGTAGTTTGTATGTTCCGTCAGCACGATGGAGGACGTGATGAAGGATACGTTCTTCGGTACAATTTCCGGCCTTGAGTATGCCATCTCGGAAGAAATTCTTTGGCATCTGTTTCTTTTTCCGCCTGGATGCGATATCAACAATTGAGGTTCCAGTGATGTGGGTTTGGAGTACAGGAAGGGAGACATAGCCCCTTCCCACCGAATTGTAAGGTTGCCCAAGTGGGTCTGCCGCTTCTTTCAGTAAACTTTCGGCAAGGAATCTCGCATCGGGGTCTTCGTTGAACCGTTCAACGAGGCATGCCAGCACCCCAGCAACCGCCGGTGTTGCCATTGAAGTGCCACTCATGACGCAGGTGCCGCCGCGGTGGGAGGCAGAAATCACGTTAACACCAAACGAAGCGATGTCCGGCTTGGCCCATGCGTACCAAGGATTTGGCCCCCTCGATGAGAAGGAGGCGACCTGGCCGTCGGACTTGGTCGCTGCGACAGCAATGGATTGTTGTGCTGATGCGGGCGAATTGATGGTGTAGGCGGATGGACCGCTGTTGCCAGCGGCAACACACGTGAGCACACCGGCTTGAGCCGTAGCATCCACGGCAGCGTCAAGCACTCGGCTGGCGTAGTTTGAACCGAGGCTCATGTTGACGATGTCCACGTTTCGTTGGACACATAAATTCAAGGCTCGAAGAATGCTTGATGTTGACGCTCCACCATAGGGCCCGAACACCCTGAGGTCAAGAATGGACGCTTCGGCTGCAACCCCGAGCGTGGCGCCGCCGATTGAACCTGCGACGTGAGTGCCGTGGCCGTGGACATCGCCGACTTGGTAGCTTCCTTCCACACAGGAAATCTGATCCACCACGCGCCCACCAAAGTCATCGTGTTCTGCGTAGACGCCGGTGTCCATGACGGCAACCGTGACGCCTTTTCCTTCATGTTCGGAGAAGGCGTAGGCGTCTCCACGCACAATCGCTCTCGTTGTGTGGTTGCTCTTTTGTTCGGCATCAAGGGGTGCGGGGACATCGAAGGTCAATTCAGCATCCGAAAGGGCATGGACCTCCTGGTGTTCAACGAGATGTTGGAATCCTGCAACTTCAACGTCGGCAAGCAAGACCTCAATCTCTGGTAGGTAGGTGACCGGACCAACGGCAGGGAGTTCCTTGAGCAATTCTTGTGAGGCATCGGCATGAATTGAAGCCGCCACGCCATGGGTGTTTTGGGTATCACTTGACGATGTTTTTGCGGCAGAGAAATGCTCCATCAACCGAGGGTCAACTCGCCCGACGCTCATTCTTGTTCCTCCAGGGGTTGGATGTCATGACGCTCTTCTTCAAAGTTGAGAACTGCGGGGTGCATCATGCACAACACGCCGTGGCTTGGAAGGTCAAGTGTGAGCATGTTCAAACCTTCAAAATGTTCAACGATCCATTCCTCGTTGAGGCCGGGTTTGAATTCATCGAATTCCCCATCGTACTGGACACTCACCCTGCCGCCGCCCCGGCTGAGCAGGTTGAGGCAGGAGGTCATTTTCTGTTCTGCACTCATCGGGGTCATTGGCACTCCACCTCAGATAACCCATTTCAACATTTATGAGGCTCATTGAACCGTTCGGATTGGGTTTGAGGGGAGTGATTAAGTCAAATTCATCCATGGGTGTGCCATGACAAGTTATTCTGGGACAATGATTCCGAGGTTGGGTATACCGCTGAACATCGGTATCGCCTTCGGTGTTGGCGTTTTGGTCGCCGTGCTGGGACAAGGCATTGAGCACGGTATTTCGACCGAGGTTTTGTTCGGAATCTGTATCGGTTTTCTATTGCAAGAGTTGATTCTTGTTCAAATTTTGTCAAGAGAAGCGAACATCAACTTTCAACATCGCATTTTGAATGGTGATGTCACGAGCACCAATCGGTTTTTGCTCTTGTTCGGCCCGCTTGGTGTCCTTTTGGCCATCGGATTCAGTCTGGCGTTGCTCAACGGCCAAGCGCTTGACCCCGGCACCATCGTGCGAGTCATTTTTGTCTCGGCCATTGTCATGTTTGGTGTAGACCCGTTGTTCGGCTTGGTTGACAAAGGGGTTCTTGCCATCTTTGGCGCTGCCGTCGTTTACATCATTATTCTGCAGGCGGGTTTTGATGGCTACGGGCAAATGACCGATGCCATTACCCCATATGTGGGTTCTCTAGGGGCTATTTCCGTTGCATCGGCTGTGGTCACCTACCTCCTTTTGAGTACCCGTTGGACCTACTATCGCTTGTTTTGTTTTAACCAGATGAACGATATCTGGAAAGCCTTTGCCGATACTGGATTGCCATTGGTACTGGTTTTGCTGCCCTATTTCCCTCAATTCGTTGATGTCTTGGAGACCATTTTCCTCGGGATTTAGTCCTGTGAAATCAAAGAAATTAACACGCAGTCGGTTGTGGCGCTTCCATGGGGAAGTCAACATGGGCACTCGTGTTCATACTTGTGCTGGCCCCAATCCTTCAGAGTTGGCCCATCAACACACCATTCACTCCTGCAGAGGTTCTACGTTCACCTGCGGCTCCTGGGCATGTCCTTGATGCCTTCAATGACCTTGCATCGACCGGTGAATCAACCATCCGCAGTTTGGATACCCATCAGGAAAACTTGGTCGGTTGTGCAACATACAACGGAACGCTTACGGGGCCCGAGTTTGGAAACGGGAGCCATACGAGTTTGGGAGGAGACGACGTTTTGCTGTTCGGCTGGGAGCCTTCCTCTGGGTATTGGTCATTTTCCATTGGGGGTGCAGAAGATGACGGGTGTGAACAAGTGGGTTGGATTGGCGCTGATTCCTTCGTCGTTGCAGGCTACTTCCGTGGAACCATAACACTGGGCAGCGAGACGCTTTCTTCGGTGGGTGCTGCAGATGCCTTTGGTGCCCTTTACAATCGCACCTCTGGGCAGTGGGAGGAAACCTTCTCCATCGGAACAACCGCCGACGACCTCTTCAATGCCTTTACCCACAAGACAGACGGCGCTTTTGCCTTTGTCGGATCGTCTCGGGCAGGGAACTTTACGGCTTCAAATCCGTTGATCTCTGGTGCCCCGGATTGCACGCCCACTCCCCCGTGGGGTGCGGTCTACTGTGCCTTCGTGATCACGACCAATTCCACGCTTGAGCCAGTCAAGATGTTCGCTTTCCGTGCATTGGGTAATGCAGACGGTATGGACATCATTGAGCAGGGTTCCACGGGGAAACTCCTCATGGTCGGATATTTTGATGGCCAACTCATGCATGTTGAGAACCTCTCGTCCGCCGGGAGTGACGATATCTTCATTGCACGTCTCAATGCGAACCTTGGCGTTGAATACCTCACGACGTTTGGTGGTTCCGGGCTTGATCGCGCCTATGGCATCGATGCTATCTCAACGGGGTATCTCATCTCTGGTATGGTCAAGGCCTCAAACGCAACACCTGCCGAGGTTGGCTACACCTGCACAACCACGTGTCAATCCAACCCAAGCCTTTACTGGCGGGCAACATCAAGCAGTGGAGAATCCGACGTCTTACTGATGAAGACCTCGCCCAACGGTGTGATTGAAGACGGGTTCACATTTGGTTCACCAAAAATTGATCTGACATATGCATCGGCTGTTGACTCCTCTGGCATCATCCATCTCGCAGGACTCATCGGTGACGTCATGCCAAACCCTGCATCACAAGGTTCCGTCGGTGTCCCGAATGAATATTCGGCCTATTACGCAAAGGTCAATTTTACTACCGGGGCGTCGGCCTACACGACCGAATTTTACGCCACCCAAGGAACGCAAGGTAGCGACGCTCGAATGAGGGCGGTTGCCCTCATGGACGATGATGATGTATGGGTCGGGGGCGGAATGTCGCCCGGTAGCCAGTCGAACACGTTCTTTGGTCAACATGTGTCTGGGTACCTCGAGGGTGGCTTCCTCGTTCGACTTGGCGGTGATGCTGATGGAGACGGTGCCTCCAACCGATTGGATAATTGCCCCGATGACCATAATCCAACGCAGGCCGATTACGACCTGGACGGTGTTGGCGATGCTTGCGACGCAGACGATGATGACGACGGCATCGAGGACGTTGAGGACGTGATTTGCCCGTTCTCGGTTTCCTCATCGTTTCTTTCAAGTACTCACAATGACCATGACGGCGATGGGTGTGAAGACGATACAGAAGACCTTGATGATGACAACGACGGCTTTTCAGACACCGTTGAGGCCGTCTTTGAATGCCCTCGTGGACACACCAACTGGACAGCCGGAAATGAATCGGTTGACAGGGACGCCGATGGTTGTCATGATGTGCTTGAGGATGACGATGATGATGGTGATGGGCTCCTGGATGCAAGTGATGACCGCTGCTCAAGCAGTTCCAGCATCGTGTTTTCCCTGCAGAGCTGGAGCGACCACGATGGCGATGGCTGTCATGACAATGAAGATGATGACAACGACGATGATGGTGTGTTGAACCTTCTTGATGCGTGTAACTTCAGTCCTGTCGGTTGGGTATCTTCTCTGAGCGACGACCACGATGCTGATGGGTGCGAGGATACTTCTGAAGACCTTGATGATGACAATGACGGAGTTTTGGACGTCGCCGACCAATGCACGCCGCCTCAGGCCAACAGCATTCTTGGAACCGCGCTGTTTCCTGTATGGAGCGACCATGATCAGGACGGTTGCCACGACGAAGAGGACACTGACATCGACAACGATGATGTTCTAAACGACGTTGACTTTTGCGAATACGGTGAGGTTCAATGGCAGTCCACGGCTTCAAACGACCTTGATTCGGACGGTTGTCGTGATTCAACAGAGGACCTGGACGATGATAACGATGGAATTTTTGATCAAGTTGATCGGTGCGACGTTGACTCCAACGTACCTCAATCGGCTTTGAATTGGTCCTCCAATCAAAACACCGACCATGACGGTGATGGGTGCAAAGATGCAGGAGAGGAGAATGGAGGTGCCGGCGAGGACACGGACGATGACGATGACGGCATCAACGACGGCATGGATGCATGTCCAGCATCTAACCTCCTCTTGCCATCCTCTGACCTTGACGGCGACGGTTGCATGGATGATGAAGACCTTGACAAAGACGGTGATGGCTTCAACAACGAAGCTGACTCATGCCCGCTTGGGCTACGCATTCTCAGTCTTGACGAGGACCAAGATGGATGCGATCGTGAAGAGGACATGGACGATGACAACGACGGTGTTTTGGATGCTGACGATGCATGTGATCCGAATGATCCAGGTCCATTTTTGACACAGTGGTCTTCTGAATTTTTGTCGGCAAACCCTTGGACGCCCTCCGAAGACATTGATTCGGATGGTTGCGGTGATTTGACGTTGGAGGATAAAGACGATGACAACGACGGCGTCCTTGACGTTGACGATGCGTGCGACCCGGACTCTTCCAGTGCGCCTTACAGCCTCGGTTGGCTAAGTTCTGACCAGACTGATGTCGATGGAGACGGCTGTCGAGACGCTGATGAAGATGAGGACGATGATGGAGACGGCGTTTCCGACAAAGCAGATTTCTGCGACCCTGACTCAGCGGATGCCTTCCAACTTGACTGGCGTTCAAACCCGGAAAACGACGCCGATGCCGATGGCTGCCGAGACCGAGATGAAGATGCTCAAATGCTCGCTGATAAAGCCACAGAAGAGCGTCAGCAACGCATGCTGATGTTCGGAATTGGAAGCGTGGTGCTCATCATCGCCGTGGTGGCCATCATCGTCAGCGGACGAACAAAAGGTCAGGAGATTAACATCTCTGGCCCTACGGAAGGTAAGATCCAAATCGTGGGCGGTGTGGCGAACAACCTTTTCGATCACTCGAAAAACGAACAAACCACATCAACGGTTTCTTCTCAATCAGCCACCGTGGGCGAGGTTGATTCCAAGGTTGAGGATTCGGCTGGTCAAGAGGAATAAGGTGCAAACTTTCTCATCTCTCCTCGCGGAGTTGGGGTCACTGTGATGAAATCTCGGACTGGTTGGTGAACCATGCTTGTGTATACGCAAACAATGACGGATTTTCCCGTTCAGTTGTTTTGCTTGGATTTGTCGTTGGATTGGTTTCCGCCGACGTTGCTTCCGCCTGCCACCTGGGCGCCGTCAGTTGCTTTGATGGCATTGCCTGTGACTTGGTCTCCACCAACGCTTCTATTAGTGGCGCCGGTCATCTTTCCGAGCATGTATCCGATAATCAATCCTGCAAGTCCCAGGAGGTACCCCATTGTGTCTTCCATGAAGGGTCGTTGGAAGGACTCCCATAAGTAATCTTCTCGTCCTAAATGCTGAAGAGACCATTACTGATAGAATAAAAAACTGGAGGAGTATAGTAGGGGCATGAATGGACCACGTTCGCTGGCTGAACTTGATAGTGCCTACAAAAAAGTTGACAAGTGGAGTCTGAAAAAACTTGAGAAACATTATGACCAAGAGAGGGCCCTTGTTTCCGTAACTCGTTCAACAATTAAACGGCTAGAGAAGATCAACCAATCGTATTTGGATAAGGCCTCGGAACTGGTTGGTGAGACAGTTACTTCCGAAACAATGAACAAGTTCGTTGAGGACATTCGAGAGCAGACAATTATGTTTGAGCTCAAGTCCCTTAATCAGCTCATTCTCACAACGTTGAAGGATATAGAAGGGGAGCGAAACCGCCTCCACCACCATTCCTTAATCAGCGAGAAGCTGCTGAAGAAAATCAAAAACAAGAGCATCTAACCCGGAGGTGAACGGCTGAACACACAGTTTGGCACGGTTGAATTTTGCTGGACCTCCCAGTAGAAGCCTATTTATGTTGCATTCCTTGTGGTGAAAACGAGGCAAAGTGGATGTGGCCCTTCAAAAAGAAACCCGGTTTGATTGACTCAGGTTGGTTGGTACAACAAGGCATCAATACTGATTTCGTTGATGCATTCCGGTATTCTAGAGGTGTTCTAAGAGGACATCTTACCGAACTTGAACAACAACAGAAAATGTGGAATTCACAGTTAGGGGATCTTCACACTGACAAAACGATGAGGAATCGAAAAATGGAGCGGTTGACAAAAGAAGCCGAAAAACCCGAAATCTCTCAGCAAGTTGAAAATGATCTCATGGCCCAATTGAAGGAATTGAACAAACAATCCGTCCAAGATTCAAAAAGAACCAGAGAAGGAATGGCTTCGTTGCGAGAGGTAGAAAAAACTCAATGGTTGCTCAAACATATCCTTGATGGAACATTCACTGACCCAAAACGTCTCTCATCCCCTCCTGCAGAAGGTTGGGGCGGGGATTGGGAGGACCTCTTTGATAGCATACCTGATGCGGGAAGCCTTGATGACGATACCAGAGACGAATTGCGAAAGCAATTTGGTATCAACAAAGGCAAACCTGAGACTCCCGTTGAGGACTCGGTTGTAGAAGAGGACTTGGATCCTGAAGTATAGGGTGACCGTATGGCGCGTAAACCAATATGGAAGGAAATTGAGGACATGTCCTCAAAGGCCCGCTTGGAGAACATAATGACGCATACCTCGAACCTCAAGGAGTTCGTCAATACAACCGAAGGCATCATCAGTGGCTTGGCCATTCTACGGAAGAAAATAGCCAAATCAGAGAAAAAAATTCTCAATGCCCTTGAGTCTGGAAAAGAAGCGGAAGCGATCTCTGAAATCCTTCGTCTTCGTATGTACCGTATTGAGGAAATGGTTGAGCAAAGCGCTCTTTCTCTTGTCCGCTCAAATCGCTTCTACAATCAGCTTGTCTTGGATGTCACACGAGGTGTTGAAGCCAACATCAAATACGACGCAGAGAGTATCAAAGACATGGTCCCTGAAGATTTGAAGGAAATCATGTCGGATTCCATTGAAGCAAGTGACTTTTACGACATTCTCTCAAATTACAAGGATAAACTCAGCGAATTTGTTCAAACAGGGGAGGGTACACAATGATTCCATGGTATTTTTCGCAGGTTGGACTAAGGAAGTTCCAGAAGAAAACTAAGGCGAAGCAGGAAAAAGAGATTCTAAATCAACGCCAAAATGTCAATCAAAACCGGGCAATCTTGGTTGAGAAAGCGGATGCAATAAAAATCTCAGCGAAAAAGGTCTCTCGCTGGGCGAAGAAAGGCGACAAGAACCGAGCAACAGAAGCCATGATGTCGGTATCCTTTGACCTCCAGAATGCAGAGCCAGCGTTGACGAACTACGTCAACAATCTCCTCCTTCTTCGAGTGTATGAAATCATGAATCTCAAAGGTTATGTTGACCCAACAACACTTCCCAATGCCATGGCAGACATCGATTATGGATTGTACTCACTCTCCACTGAGGATGAGTTGAGGGATCTGTTGAGTCAAGCAACGGACCCGCTGGCCATCATCGGCATCGACGTCAAGTGAGATCTTTGTGCAACTTCACAATTATCCTTATTAGGTTCGGAAGCAGCAGAGATTCATGATTAGCAGGAGCCTTGCGCTGGTCAATGTTCGGTGTTTTCTTACACCCGATGAATACGGAGCTTTGCTCTTTGTTCAAGAGCAAGCAATAAGGGCGGCTTAGGCCGACAAAGGCACGGGGAAGTTGATGTCAGGCACCGAAGAGCGACTCAAGGACCTACGAAATCGCAAGGCTCGTAGCGAGGCTGGCGGCGGTCAAGCCCG
>MDSV01142830.1_pt1 | contig 15934 bp, 11 predicted proteins | sample 810851 | NCBI WGS metagenome assembly MDSV01 (sample SAMN05326640, study PRJNA326480) | marine metagenome | isolation source: seawater | place: Atlantic Ocean: North East | collected 2012 | reverse complement strand
TACCCCTGCTCCTTCAACACCGTGGAGTACACGTCGCACCGAATGCCGCCCGTGCAGTACATCATGATGGGCTTGGACTTGTCGACGCCGGCGAGCGGGCCCGCCGTCTCTTCGTCGTCACCAGCGACGTTCGTCTCCACGGTCTCGCGGAAGCTCTCCTGCACGGGCCGCCGCGCGCCGCGGAAGTGCCCGACGTCCCACTCGTAGCCGTTGCGCACGTCCAACAGCAGCGGCGCGTCCGGTTTTTCGTCGAGCACGTCGCTCATCTTCGCGTGCCACTCCTCCGGGCTCAGCGGCGTGCCTCGTCGCGCGGGGTCGTGCACGGGCAAGTGCGCGGTGCCACCCTCGAGCTGAACCAGCTGCGGCTTGTACCGCAGGCTCAGCTTCGGGTGCGCTTGCTCGTTCACCGGATACACGCTCACGCGCATGCCGTTGAAGTGCTCGCGCGACTCCACCCAGCGGGCGTACGTCTCGCCATCCGTCCCGCGGCCGGACATCTGCGCGTTGATGCCCTGCTGGTTGATGTAGATGCGCCCGCGCAGCTCCAGGTTATTTTCCGCTATGAACGCGCGGTGGTCCTCCAGCTCCTGCTCGTGGTCCGGGACCCGCGTGAAGCAGAAGAACGTCAGCAGCTGATGCGAGCCCTCGCCCTTTCCGTCCTTCGTTCCGGCGTTCGCCGTCGTCTCCGCGGCGGCGGTGTCCTGCACGTCGCCCGAGGCGGACACCACCACGCGCAGGCCGGCGACGCGCCTGCGCAGGCTCGGCACCGAAGTGACGTGACCGGAGCGGTCGCGCGAAGCGCACGCGGGGCCGAGCGCGCGCGACCCGGAGGCTGCCGCGCGCGGCCCGGTCGCCGGCGGCGGGCCGGGCCCGATAGGGCCGACTCGGTCGCCTCGACATCGCGGGGACGCCGCGGCGCGGACGGGGACAGGCCGAGCCGCACGCGCGGTCACGCCGCGGTTCGAGATGTGCGCGACCGGATGCGTTCGCGCGGAAGTCGCGGACATCGCGTCACGTCGCGAGGGGCGGGCGCGTACACCTCGAAAGAGTGGAGGCATCCGAAGTCGACGGCGGAGGAAACGTATGACGCTTTTCGTGATCCGTCCACCCATTGCAGGTGAACACGATACCAAGAACATTCTGCGCATATTTCTGTGACTAACCGCACACTACGACGAACCTCCTTCCGATTTCACCTCCCGAGTCGAATCGAGACGCGCGTCTTTGAAAGAAAGCGTTTTCCTGGCGCGACAAAAAGAAGAGCTACTGGTACCTGAGCCAGTACACGTCGTCGTTCTCGACGTATCCCGGCGGTATTTCTTCACCAGTCGTCGGAGTGGGCTCCGAGCCCGTATACAGGCTGGTCACCGCCATCTTCGCGCGCAAAACCGCCGCGCGCCCGCCTCCGCGCTTCGTCTCGAACGGCGCGGCGATCGGGTCAGTTTTCGTCCCGTCGAAAGAAACCGACGCGTTTTGTACCGACCACGCCGAGTTTAGGGTCCCGCCTTCGGGCGAAACCTCGTCGAACGCGAACTGCACGAGCTTCGGGCGGTTGGACACGCACGCGGAGTCCGTCGGGCGCGCGCTTGTATCGTCGGCGTTCGAAACGCCGGGGATCGGGTGGTTTGTCTGCGCGTTAAGAAACACGACGCGTTCGGTTCGGTTCCGGTTCGCGCCGCGCGTCTCGTCGCCGTCGTCGTCGGAGAACGCCTTCGTGTGACGCGGCGCGGGCGCCGCGAGCACGCCGGAGGCGTCCAGAAGCGTGACACCGCCCCGGGAGACGGTCGCGGCGACGCGCGCGCCGGCGCGAAAGAGTCTTTCGAACGCGGAAAGACTCGACGTATTTTTTTCCCCGTCTCGGTCCGTCTTCGCGCTCGACAGCTCGACCCCGTCGACGCGGAACGAAAACGCGCCGAGCTTCTTGGGGAAGCCCAGGATCTCGCGGCCGGCGATCATGGACCGGTCCGAGTCCACGAGCATCCAGGGGCAGTGCGACGCGCGCTTCCCGGACGGCACGTGCGTCACGTCCAGCACGATGGCCGCTTCGTGGTACGCGCCGCAGCAGAACGAGTCGGGGTACCTGCGGGCGCGCGTTTTTGGGAAGGAAAAGGGTTCGTTTTTTCAGTGAAAGCGAAAAGCGCCTTCGTTCCGCCGGCTGACTGGCGCGGACGCGTCGGCGCGCGAGGCGCGGAGGCACGCGGGAGGAAAGACGTCAAGGCGTCATCGTCGCGTACCACGCGAAGAACACGCGCGCGGTGTCTCCGTGGACGCGCAGCAGGCTGTTCGGGAGCCACTTCTGGGCCTTTTCCGGGTCGACGCAAACGGAGAGGGAGAAGACGGCGGCGTCGGTCCAGCCGTATGTCTTCTCTCCGCGCTCGTCGGGGAGCTCGAAGCCGTCGGGCCAGCTCCCCGGGCCGAACGGCGCAGCCATGCGCGTCCGAGACACCACCGCGCGCACGAGTGGGCTCGCGCGCGCGGCGCCGACGACGCCCTCGGACAGCCACGGGCACCGCGGCTCCGGTGGCAGTCGTAAGGGCAACGCCGAGAGGACCGTGGCGTTGGTCCCTCGAACCTCGGACGCGGGCGCGAGGGCGGCGCACTTCACGAAGCACCTGATCAGGAGGAGGACGAACCCGGCGACGCACGACGTGCTCTTCGACGCGCGCGAGGCGCGCGGCATCGAAAACGCCCTCGTGTCTGCGAACGGTCGTTCGCGGAGCATGGCGCGCGCTCTGGCGAGTAGCTGACTTCGCGTTTCTTCGCGGCTGAGTTTCACAGGTGCTCTCAGAAGGTCACCCCGTCGTCGCGAAACCTTCGACGAGCCTCGTTATTACGCGCGCTTTCGGGTCCGACGCTCGTGGTGGCCAGAACACCACGCGCGTCACCGCGCTTTTGTCGTCGTCGGGGACATGTCCGTGGCTTCGTCGACGTCGCTCGCGGCGGGTCGCGTTCTTCGCGGCGCGCGCCGCGTCCCCGCGCGCCGCGTCCTCCCGAAATCGCCGACACGCGCGGCCTCGACCGCTGCCGTCTCGGGCGCGACCGCGGCGGTCTGCGCCCCCGCGTTCGCGTCCGCCGGCGACCGCGTCGCGGACCTCGCGCTCTCCGACGCGTGGTTCGGGTGGTACTTCGCGCCCGGGGGCGTCGTGTTGGGCCCCGCGCTGTTCTTCACGGTCTTCATCGTCGGGCAGGCGCTCGTCGAGAAGGTCACGGGGACGGGCCCGAAAGGAAAGAAGAAGGATTAGCTGACTGAGGGATCGGAGGGAACTCCCGGGCGAGCTGTATACCGAAAGGAGACCTACATGATATGTCCACGCGCCGTGACCACACGCGCCGTCTCTCACGCGTTGCGCCGCTTTATCACAGCGGCGGCGGCTCGTCGTCGCTGTCGTCCCCGTACACCGCGTGTTGCTTCGCCGCCGCCGCCGGACGGGTCGGCGCCTGGACGCGCTCCGCCGCGCCCAACGCGCCGCCGACGGCGCCGTCCACGTCCGTCACCGTCGAGCGATCGAGCGCACCGGTCGAGGTCGACCCTCCGACCGGTCGCGAAGGGACTCTTCGCGTCGTCTCCGACGCTCTTCGCCGCCGTTCGCGCTCGGAATCCTCGCTCCCCGTTCCGCTCGCCGCCCAACCGGGGACGGCGGCGGAGACGCCCGCGCGACCCGCGCCGAATTCGGCTTTGGTCCCGACGAAATAGTCCGACCCGCGCGTCTCGTTCGACGACGCCTTCAGTCCGTCCTTTCGTGCTTTTGGCCTCGCCTTGGGCATCGTGACCACGAGCGACCCGGTGACTCTCGACCGCTGCGCCGTGGACGCGTCGGGCAAAACCTCCGTCGGGAGCGCGAGGCAAAGCATGCGCCCCTTGATGAGCGCGCGCACGAGGCGCGGCTGCACGTCGACGTCCATCAGCGACGCGTCGACGAACTTGCCGACTTTGATCTCCAGCTCGACGGCGTCGCCGTCGTCGCCGCCGTCCTCGGTCAACAAAAACTCGAAGTCGCCCTCGTTACACTGGCGCACCGAGTCCACGTCGTCCGGCAAGTCCGGGAACCCGTCACGCCGGGGCTTCTGCTTCCGACCGCCGTCGCCCGCGAAGAGCTTGTCGACGTTTTCCTTCTTCTTCGCCTCCTGGTCGTCGCGAAGTCTGGCGCTCTCGCGTTGCTCCGCGACGCGCGTCGCGGGGCACCAAGGGCGCTCGTCCTCCGGCATCTCGAGTATCTCCGCGATGTCCTCCTCGTCGGGCGCCAGGTCGCGCGCGTCCTTGACTTTCCTCGCCTCCTCCACGTCGACGCCGTCCGCGCGTAACTCCCGCAACAGGCGCTCGGTGGTCTCCGGCAGCGACCGCGAGGCGACGATGCGCTCGCTCGGAGTGACCTCTTTGCCGTCCAGGCGCTTGAGCTGCGGAAGCGTGCCGATCACGAACGACCTGTACCCGCCGAAGTCCGCGCACGGATTGCCCATCAAGTACAAATCCTCGAGCGCGTAGTTCTCGCGCAGCGTGTGCACGGTGAGCAGGCTCGCCTTCTCCACGAAGTTCATCGTAAGGTCCAGCTTCGTCAGGCTCTCGCAGCGTTGTAAGTTTTCGATCTTGCGTATGTTGTTCACAGCGAAGTTGGCGTACTCCAGCTCCTTCAGCCTGTGCAAGTTGTTCAGCTTCGAGATTAGGTTGTTCTGCATGTACAAGATCTTCAGGTGGCGGCAGATCTGCCCCAGCGCCTCGATGCGCTCGATCTCCTGCTGATGCAAAGAGACCTCTTCGAGCGTCGAGACCATGCCTTCGTTGTGCTCCGCGCGGCGGCGGATCATCTCCAGGGTGATGGGCGCCATCGCGAGATGACCGCGGTGGACCACACGCCACCAGCCCAGTCTCGCACCGCGAGCCTTCCCCGCTCTCGCCGGACGTCTGCCCCCCGCGCGTCCGCGTCTGGCAATAAGCGGACGCTCGCAGAGGTTTGACTTTTTTCAGCCCGTGCCCGCCCAGACGCGCTCAACTGCATTTCAGCCCGGATGCGCGACCTTTTTCTTTTCGACGCTCCCGAGCGCGCGTCGGCCGCCAGATCGGTCCGGGCGCGCGGCGTCCGCCCAGTCTCGAGCCCTCGCGCGCGATGGCGTCTTTCTTCAAGAAGCACAAGCGCACGCCCGCCGAGCTCGCCACGAAGCTCGGCAACGCGCTGAACACGCTGGCGGAGGGAGGCGACGACAAGGTGCGTCGCTTCACTCGCCCCGAAGGTTTCGCGCTCGATCGTCGCGACGAACCCGGGCGCTTCCCTCGCGAACGCGGCTCGACCGCGCGCTGACACCCCGCCCCGACCGCGCGTTCCACTCTTTCCGACCGCGCGTCCCTGAAATACAGTGCCAAGAGTCGTGCGCCAAGTACCTGGGCGAGATGCGCGCGATCATGTTCGGCGGCGGCGAGGACGACGCCCCGCCCGACGCGGAGCTTCAGACGGCGCTCGCGCTCGAGACGGCCAAGGCGTCGGGCGGCGGCGGCAACGTCGCGGCGAAGCTCATCGCGATGCTCCCGCGTCTGTTCTTCGAGACCCGGAAAGACGCCGCCGCGGTGTTCAACGCCCTCGTGCGCCACCCCGTGGACGCGCGCGGGGACTTGCCGCACGTGCGGTACCTGAACGAGCACCCGCATCTGCTGCTGACGATCCTGACGGCGTCCGAGCTCGCCGGCGCGGAGGGCGCCGCCGCCGGCCACAACGCGGCGTCTCTGACGTACGGCACCATGCTTCGCGAGGTGGCTCGGTACGAGGCGCTGTGTCGGCACGTGCTGTTTTCGAACGAGTTCCTCAAGATGTTCGAGTACATGCAACTGCCGACGTTCGAGCTCGCGTCCGACGCGGCGGCGTCGTTCCGCGAGCTGCTCACGCGGCACAAAGCCTTGGCGGCGGAGGCGCTTGACGCGCGGTTCGACCAGTTTTTCCCCCGATTCAACGCCATGCTCGAGAACGGGAACTACGTGACGCGACGCCAGAGCCTGAAGCTGCTCTCCGAGCTGCTGTTGGACCGCGCCAACGCCGCGGTGATGATGCGGTACATCGGGAGCGTGGAGAACATGTGCCTGATGATGAACCTGCTCCGCGACGAGGCGCGGTCGATCCAGTTTGAGGCGTTTCACGTCTTCAAGGTGTTTGTCGCGAACCCGAACAAGAGCGAGCGGATAAAAGACATCCTGCGGAAGAACCGCGAGAAGCTCATGGCGTACCTCGCCGCGTTCCAGAACGACAGGGAGGACGAGCAGTTCGCGGAGGAGAAGGCGATGCTCACGCGCCTGCTGGAGCGGATGGCGGAGCCGGGCGAGAAGCGAGAAGCTGATTCGGGGGACGCGGGGGAAAAGACGAGTTGAGACGAGTCGCCGCGACGTCGAAAAGTCGTTTGGCCGGCGGACGCGGCGTCTTTTACCGAAAAAAACAGTCTCTACGCGAGTCATCCATCGCCGGTCGCGGGTGTCGCTCTCGAACGGTGCCTCCGTTTTCGTGACGAAACGACGGTCGCCCTGTTTCGTCTGCCACTCTGCTCAGCGCCTCGGGCTTGCGATCGGGGCGCTCGAGCGGCGGCGGCGCGCCGAGCTCCATGCAGTACGCTCGCGTCGACGCTTTCGCCTCGTCCGACGCTAAGCACTTTCCGCACAGCGTCACGCTTTTTCGACGCGCGGTGCCGTTTGGAACAGGACACGGACGCGCGGACGGCGCGATGAGGCCTCGGGACGCGAGCCGTGACCAGTTCCATCCGCGCGGCTCGCCCTGAAACGTCGCGACCAAGTTCACCCGCTCGTTCGGCGCCTCGCGACACCACGAGCAGAACTCGTTTCGAAAGCACTCTCGCCACGTCAGGTTCGGCGGCGATAACGCACGAAAGCGCTCACGGCTGTTGCCCCGCGGCTTCGACCGCGTCTCGATCGAGCTGGTCTCGGGGAACCGCCACGCGCGGATCTCGCGCGCGTGACTCACGCACTTCGACTCGAACGCGGGCTCAAGCGCGTCACGCCACGCGCGACACACCGCGGCGCAGCGGAGAAGGTCGTTTCCTCCGAGAAGTTGCGTGACTTGTAGAAGCACGTCCACGGGGAGACTGTGGAGACTCGGTCCGGCGGCTACGTCGTGGTTCGCGTCACGCGCTCGGCGTCGTTGCGCCAGACTAGGCATGCACCCTACGCCGACCATGACATGTGCGCGCGCGCGAGCGAGTGGCGCGAAGCCTCGGCGGAGTCGGAGGGGGACCACGAAAGAAGTCCTCGTTTTCGTCACTGGGCTTTTCCGGCGTTTCCGAAATCCTCCGAGAAGAGCTGCGAAAAGCGAAAACCTCTTTTCGTCGCTTTCGACGCGCGGGCTCAACACACGCGCGGCGCGTCCTTCGCGCTGCACGTCGCCAGTCTTTCCTTCGCGGTCGCCCTCCGCGTCCGGCAACTGTCCCGCGCGTCATGATGCGCGCCACGGCCGCGGCTGCCGTGCTCGCGCGCTCGTCACCGGGAGCGCTGGATTTCAGGCGAACCGCCGCCATCCGGCGCGTGCCCGCGTCGTCCCGCGGGCTCGCGGTCTCTCCCACCGCGAGGCTGGCGGACCGGGCGGGCGTGGACGGGGAGGAGGCCGCGCGACGAGGCGCGAGCGTAGCGGACGCCACGCTCGAGCCGCACGTCTCGGCCTCGACCTCGGGCGCGCGGTCCGTGGTGGACCCGAGCCTCGCGGCGCTGAAGGGCATGCGGTTCGAGGAGCTCGAGTCGTGGCTCGTCGGCGTCGGCGAGCGCCCGCGACGCGCGGCGCAGCTGTTTTCGTGGATGTACCGCCGAGGCAAGCTCGTGGAGGACTTCGACGCGATGGAGGACGTGTCGCGAAGCTTCAGAGACACGCTCGGGTCGATCGCCACGGTCGGGGGCGACCTTGAGTTGGACTCGATCGCGACGGCGCGAGACGGGACGCGGAAAGTGTTGTACCGGCTGCGAAACGGCGGCGGCGTCGTGGAGTCGGTCATCATCCCGTCCAACAAAGGCCAGGGCGGACGCACCACGGTGTGCGTCTCCTCGCAGCTGGGGTGCGCGATGAACTGCCAGTTCTGCTTCACCGCAAAGATGGGCCTGCGGAAGAACCTGACCGCCGCGCAGATCGTGGAGCAGGTGGTACACGCGCGGCGCCTGACAGGCGGCGGCGGCGGCGCCGACGCGCGGGCGCGAGAGGAGATCACCAACGTGGTGTTCATGGGCATGGGCGAACCGTTGCACAACGTGGACGCGGTTTTAGCCGCGGTGGACGTGCTGACGGATCCGCGCGGGTTGGCCTTCTCGCGGAACAAAGTCACGGTGTCCACCTCCGGCTTGGTCCCGGAGATGGAGCGGTACTTGCGCGAGTCGTCCGGTTCGCTTGCGGTGTCTCTGAACGCCACCACGGACGAGATTCGGTCGTGGATCATGCCCATCAACCGCAAGTACAACCTGGAGCGGCTCCTCGGGTCGCTGCGCGAGAACTTCCCGAGGCAAGGCGCGGGAAGACACCAGAGGCACGTGTTCTTCGAGTACATCCTCCTGGCTGGCATAAACGACTCGGACGAGGACGTCGAGCGTTTGCTGGAGATCTCGCGCTCGATGCCGTGCAAGTTCAACTTGATTTACTTCAACACGCACGAGGGGAGCGAGTTCCAGTGCAGCGACGAGGCGACGATCAAGGCGTTCAGGCGGAAGCTCGTCGACGGAGGCGCGATGGCGACCATCCGCGCGAGCCGCGGGGACGAGGAGATGGCGGCGTGCGGGCAGCTCGGCTCGCCGGATGCGCCGGAGGACTGGAAACCCGCGCCGCCAAAGCTCCCGAAACCGCGCCGAATGAGAGAGTGACGTTTTCGCGTCGCGAATGTTTTTTTACAAAGTACGTAAAGTATGTAGCTACTTATCCTCTAACGAACGCTCACGTAGCTACTCATCCTCTACGTAGTGACGCGCGAAGCGTCCGTCCCCCGACGCGCGGCCGTCACAGAATCTGGTACCCCCGGCTCGGAATTCGGCTGAAGGCGTTGAGCGGCGCCGGCGGCCGCCGGTCGATGGCGCCGGCGCTGGCGGCTCGCGTCTTCTTCTCCGCCTCCTCCTTTTCCTTCTGCTTCCTGCGCGCCTCCTTCTTCGCGGCGCGCGCCGCGCGCCGCCGCTCGCGCTCAGCCTCCGCCTCGAGCTCGGCGCGCGTCTTCTTCGCCGCCGAAGCGGCGGGCGCGCCGTCCGCAGCCCCCGCCTCGGAGGACGCTTCGCGGGCGGCGGTCTCTGCCTCCGCCCGCTTCTTCGCCTCCGCCGCCTCGTCCACCTCGACGCTCTTGGACGCGCTCTTAAACTGCGCGGACTGGTCCGGCAGGATGGAGGGGTGCCGCAGCGCGTACAGCATGTACAGCGAGCCCGCGAGCCGGCTCGCCTTGAGGATCGCATTCAGCGTGAACAGCCCCCAGACGCGGAACGCGAACGCCCGTGCCGACTCGGTGGCCTCGTCGACGCGCGCGACGATTGCGACGTACGGCCCTTCCAGATACGTCCGCCACACAAACTCGTACGCGTCCGCGGCGGAGGCCACCGCCTTGCCGACGCGCGAGGAGGACCTCGTCGCGACGACGGCTCGCCCCCCCACCGAGCGCGCGATTCGCAGCGCCGTCTCCAACAGGCGCTGCCCCCCGAAGTACCCGACGGAGGAGAGCATCAACGCGCACATCACGAAAAACGTGACGCGGGGCTCCTTCCACGACAAGACGCCGAGGATCTGTTCCAGCACCGTCGCGACGTTATCCATGGCGCTCTGGATGGACGTGATCATGGTCGTCAGCTCCTCGTACTGGCGCATCAAGTTCGTGAACGGGTTCAACGAGCCCGCCGTCTTCGGACCCTGGTCCGAAGACTCTTCGTCCGAGTCCGCCTCGGACTCGGCGTCGGCCTCCGCTAAGATGGCCGCGACGGCGTCCTCCTCGTCCTTCTTCGCCGCGGCGGCGGCTTTCTCCGCCTCGGCGCGCGCGCGCGCCGCCTCCGCCGCCGCCTCCGCGGACGCGCGCTTCGCCGCGTCCTTCTCCAGCGCCTTCATCTGCTCGTTCGTCAGCGAGTCGCCGTTCAGAAGGATCTCCAAGTGCGGCGGGAGCTTCCCCACGGAGACGTCCATGTCCGTCGCGATCTGCGCGAGCGCGCGCGCGCGCCGCGACGGGAACGTCGCCAACGGCACCGCGCCCAACAGGAACAGACACCCCGGCGCGAAGAGCCTCGGCGAGTTGATCATGCAGAACAGCACGAACTGCACGAACCCGGTTACGAACGGGTTCCGCCACGAAAACACGTCCGCGACGGCGTGGACGATCTCGAGTCCTTCCCCCACGACGCACTGCAGGCGCGCGATGGAGGTTTGGATCACGCGGGCGTTGAACTCGTGTCGGGAAAAGTCGAGCATTTCGCGCGCGACGCCGTCGCGCACCGGGGGGTTCGCCGCGACGGTCAACGCGGCGATGACCAGCTCTTTGTGCCGCTTCGCCACCTTCTCCTGCTCCAGCTCGGGGATGGGGTTGAGGTACCACTTGTCCGAGCACGTCGGCTTCAGGTACTGCCGGACCAGGTCCAATGTCGCGTCGGCGTCGTCTACGTCGCGCTTGTACGTGAGCGCGACGTCCAGTTTGCCGCCGCCTGCGATGGCGCCGGCGGCGTCCACCGCGCCGAGGTCGACCACCTTGAAGTACCGCTGGTTCGTCTCCAGCGCGGCGATTGGCACTTTGACCTTCCCGAGCAGCCGCGGCGCGTCGCCCTCGCCCGCGAAGGCGGCGACGATCACGGGCACCTGCAGGTCCAGCGCCGGGAACAGGAAGCGCGAGTCGTACCGCGCCTCGCGCTCCGGACCCTCGGCTTTCCCGCGCGTCGGCAGGCGCGCCCACCAGGGGCCGTATTTGGCCACCACGAATATTGAGTTGGAGTCAGTCGCGGGGACGTCCCAGACGCGGAACACGTCGAGCTCGAGTTGGCCTAAACGTAAAGGCGTCTTTGGCTGGTGGTGCATGTGCTGGAGGTACTCCTCGTCGATGTACGCGGCGACGAGAATCTCGCCGTACGGCTCGCCCTCGGCGGTGGCGGCGTTCCCCTTCGCGTCGTACAAAGTGTACCACTTCGCGGCGGGGGGCTTCACCAGCCCCTCGTGGATCTCCAGGTCCTCGCACTTGAGCTTCACCTGCCCGATGAGCTGGTCGAACCCGCCGTCGTAGTCGTACACCTTGAACCAAAGCGTGTTCTGCGTGTACGGTCGCGAGACGACGAACGAGAACTTGCGGTCCCACTCGGGGGCGTCGACGTCGTCGACGTAGTGCGTCTGCTCCGTCTCGAGCTTTTGCGTCTTCTCGTGCTCCAGAACCACCTCACAATACGGGTCGCTCAGGCCGCCGGGGTCGTCCTTGCTGCCGTCCATCGGCAAAATGTCGCGCCCGCGGCTCACCAGCACGTGCAGCGCCGCGGTCAGCGGCTCTACGTAGAAGGCGGCGTCCTCGCCGCCCGGGGGCGCGGGGCGCCACGGCGCGGGGCGCGACGCGACGCGCATCGCGTCGTCGTCGCGCGTGCCCACCCACGCGGCGATCTTGACGCGCCCCGTGTACTCGCGCTTGCCCTCCCAGAACATGAGCCGGTCCTTGACCCGCCCCCAGTCGAACCCGCCGCCGCCCTCGGCGTCCGCGCCGTAGTCCTCCGGGAGCGCCTCGACGTCGTACCACCGCCCCGCCTCGCTCCAGTCCTTCGCGTTCGTCACGTTCTTGCCTCGCAAGTCGACGCGCACGAACCCGAGGAAGTCGTTCAGCGCGAGGTCGTAGTCGTACAGACAGAGCGTCAGGTCCTCGCGCACCACATCTCCGGTCGCGCCGAGCTCAAACACGAACGTCTCGTCCCACACCGGGTCCACGGTCTCGTACGCAATCTCCGTCGTGCACTCGAGCGAGCCCCAACGCGCCGTCGCGAAGGGGTCGGAGACGCCGCCGCTGTCCATTGCCAGCAGCGACTCCGCCTTCTCGACGCGCACGAACAAACACCGGTTCGTCTTCGCGCGCACGTCCGCGGTGGGTAACACCGGGGGGGGGGGGCGGCGGCGGGAACAAAAAGTCTTTGGCGACTCCGTACGTCTTCGCCGCCGCTCGGGCCAGACGAAGACCTTCCCGCACGTACGGATACGCGAACGAAGCCGCCTTTCCCCGGAGACTGTTCTTCCTCGACTCCAGCCTCGCCATCAGCCGTTCTCTCGCCTCGAGCGCCTCGCGGCCGATCTTGCTCGCGGGGTCCAGCGGGTCCTGGCACAGCGGGTTGGTCGCGGAAACCAGCGATCCAAAATCGTCGGCGCTCGCGTCGGCGTCGGCGCGTTCCAGGCGCCACGCGCGGACCATCCGCTCGTGGAGCTCAGCCGCCTGCTTGTGCAGCTGGAAGTCGTGGGGCACGCCGTGCCAGTCCACCACGGTCACGGTGTACCGCGCGGGCGCGGCGTCCGCGCGCTTGATCTGCCACCGCATCAGCTTCAGGGAGGTGAGGTCGAGCCCGAACATGTCAGCCTCGAAGTGCAGCGCGTCCTCGTGCAGCTTGAGCCGACCGACGTGCGGGGGCAGGAACGCGGTCGTCTCGTCCTCGGGCGCGGAGAGAGCGACGGTAGAGACGCGTTCGGCGTTCGTCTTTTCGGTCTCGCCGAGCTTCCCGCGCGAGACCGCGCCATCCTCGCCGACGTTCTCCTTGTCCTCATCCCCGAACACACTGCTGACGATCTTCCGCGCCTCCGCGTCGACGTTTTCCTCTTCGCTCGGTTTCGCGGGAAGCGGTTTCCCGGCGTAGATGCACTCGTACACCGCGAGGAGCTCGCCGGGGTCGTCGTCGTCAACGCCCACGGCCTTCTCCACGGACGCGGCGAGCGAGGGCATCGCACGCGCGGAACCGCGAACGCCGGGTGCGCGCCGTGCGTCTGCTGTTGTCGAACAGAGTCGCGAGATTTTTTCTGAGAAATCGCGGCGACGTCGGAAAGAGCCGGCGACGAATAACAACGACCTCCCCCCGCTCTCGTCAGAGCGCTCGCCGCGTTCCGAGGCGGGCGGGAGACATGCGCGCGCTGGTGTGCCGCGAATGGGGCGACCCGACGAAGTCACGTGCCGAGGGCGGCGTGCTCGGCGTGGAGGATGTCCCCGCCCCGAGTCGCGTCCCCGCGCGAGGCATCCGGGTTCGCGTCGTCTGTGCCTCGCTCAACTTCGCGGACTGCCTGCTCGTGCGCAACCTGTACCAGGAGAAGCCCGCGCTGCCGTTCACGCCCGGCGGCGAGTTCTGCGGGACCGTGCTCGAGCTCGGGGCGGCGCTCGAGGACGAGGGGACGTTCGAGGTCGGGCAGACGGTCGCCGGGGCGGTCATCGGGGGCGGCGCCATGGCGGAGGAGCTCGTCGTCCCCGACGCGAGCGCGTCCGCGTTCGTCGTCCCCGCGGGGATATCCCCGGCCGCCGCGTCGTCGTTCCCCATCGCGTACGGCACGGCGTACATGGCGCTGGCGCAGCGCGCGCGCGTCGGGCCGGGCACGAAAACGCTGGTTCTCGGCGCGGGCGGAGGCGTCGGCCTCGCCGCCGTGCAGGTCGCCAAGGCGCTCGGCGCCGTCGTCGTCGCCGTCGCGCGCGGCGACGACAAAGTCGCGGCGTGCCGTGCCGCCGGCGCGGACGTCTGCCTGGACAGCGACGCTCTGCACGGCACGTCCGATGGCACGTCTCCGAGGCATTCACGCCGCGAGGAGACGTTCGAGTCGCTCCCGTCGGCGACGCGGCGCGCGTTCGGGAACGGCGCGCTCGCCGACGTTTTGTTCGATCCCGTCGGCGGCGCGGCCTTTCGCGCCGGCGTCTCCTCGCTCCGGTGGGGCGGACAGGCGCTCGTGATCGGGTTCGCGTCCGGCGCGATTCCGAAGATGCCTCTGAACGTCGCGCTCGTGAAGAACATCACCGTGCACGGCGTGTACTGGGGCGCGCACGCCACGAAGGACCCCGTCGCGATGGCGCGGTGCGCGCGCGAAGTCGGGGGTTTGCTGGCGCGAGGATCGCTCGCGCCGAGGGTGGACGCGTCGGCGACGGCGCCGCTCGAAGAAGCGCACCGCGCGTTCGCGGCGCTCGAGCGACGACGCGTCGTGGGCAAGGCCGTGGTGGTGGTCTCGGGGGAAGAAGAGGCGACGCGGGCGGTGCGGGGTGGACGTTCCGTGAGCAGGCTGTGACCGATTCGTACGCACGTCGGCTCCGTCACTCGTCGTTCGCGAAAATACCGCTCGTACGCGTACGGCGCGCATCGGCGAGCTCGTTCGTTTACCGCGGCATCCGATGAGCGAACGTGGGTGAAACGTGGGTGAAAGCGCTTTTCGCGGCTTTCGATCTCGCGCGTTTTTATGGGCCCAGTGATTTTTTACGTCCAGGCTATACTGGACACGCATACGACGCGATCCGGTCGCGCCGTGACGCGCGTCACCGCCTCCGGCGGATGGATGTCGGTGGCGCCGGTCGGCGCCTTTTCTCGCGGATTTTGCGATGGCGTGCTTCGACGCTCCTCCGGCTTCGCCATATTGCACACTGCACGACTCGCCTCCGGCAGTCGATTCGCACTCCGCCGCATCGCATCATGTCTGCTATGTCCGCCACGACCGCGTTCGCGGCCGCGCCCGTCGCCCGCGCGCTCGGCGCCCGCAAGTCCGTCGCTTCGGGTAAACCCTACGTCGCGAAAAAGCCGGTCGCGCTCGCGCGCCGTGTCGTCGCCGCCAAGGCGGCGACGAGCACCCCCGAGCTCGACATCAACACCAAGATTTTCGAGAAGGAGCTCGTGGACGTCGCAGGCGAGGGCGAGTACATCGTGCGCGGCGGCCGCCACCTCTTCGAGAAGCTCCCCGAGGCGCTCAAGGGCATCAACACCATCGGCGTCATCGGGTGGGGCTCCCAGGCGCCCGCGCAGGGCCAGAACTTCCGCGACTCGCTGAGGGAGGCGGGCATGGACACCCAGGTGTGCGTCGGCCTCCGCCCGTCCTCGCAGTCCAACGAGGAGGCGCGCGCGTGCGGCTTCACCGAGGAGGACGGCACGCTCGGCGAGACCTTCGACATCATCGCCAAGTCCGACCTCGTGATGCTCCTCATCTCCGACGCCGCGCAGGCGAAGATGTACCCGCGCATCCTCGCCGCCATGAAGCCCGGCGCCACGCTCGGCCTGTCGCACGGCTTCCTGCTCGGCGTCATGCAGTCCGACGGCGAGACCTTCCGCGAGGACATCAACGTCGTGCTCGTCGCGCCCAAGGGCATGGGCCCCTCCGTCCGCCGGCTCTACGAGCAGGGCAAGGACGTCGGCGGCTCCGGCATCAACGCGTCCTTCGCCGTGCACCAGGACGCCACCGGAAACGCCACCGACATCGCGCTGGGCTGGTCCATCGCGGTCGGCTCCCCGTTCACGTTCGCCACCACGCTCGAGATGGAGTACCGCTCCGACATCTTCGGCGAGCGCGGCATCCTGCTCGGCGGCGTGCACGGCATCGTGGAGTCGCTCTACCGCCGGTACACCAAGGAGGGCATGTCCGAGGAGGACGCGTTCAAGAACACGGTGGAGTGCATCACCGGTCCCATCACCAAAACCATCTCCACCAAGGGCATCAAGGCTGTGTATGAGATGGTCCCCGACAAGAAGGAGTTCATGAAGGCGTACTCCGCGTCCTACATGCCCTGCAAGGACATCCTGTACGAGTGCTACGAGGAGGTGCAGAGCACCAACGAGATCAAATCCGTCGTCATGGCGTGCGAGCGCTTCGACACCTTCCCCATGGGCAAGGTTGGCACCAGCGCGATGTGGAAGGTTGGCGAGAAGGTGCGCGATGAGCGCGTCGAGGAGGACATTCCCGTCAACTCCTTCACCGCGGGCGTCTACTGCGCGTGCATGATGGCGCAGATCGACACCCTGCGCGAGAAGGGACACTCCTTCTCTGAGGTG
>MDSV01147265.1_pt1 | contig 15936 bp, 8 predicted proteins | sample 810851 | NCBI WGS metagenome assembly MDSV01 (sample SAMN05326640, study PRJNA326480) | marine metagenome | isolation source: seawater | place: Atlantic Ocean: North East | collected 2012 | reverse complement strand
GAGAAGCGCGCCACCAGCGAGTGCGACGGGAAGTACGACGGCGAGCGTCTGTTCCGGTGCAAGCCCGGGTTCGGGATCTTCGTCCCGGTGGAGGACGTGCGAAAGGTGGAGGACGAGAAGGATGAGGACGAGTGGGAGGGCTTGACCCCCGCCGGATCGGGGGCGAGCGGAGGCGAGGCGAACGAGCGCGACGCGAACGTGAAAAGCGCGTACGACCCGGTCGAGGCGCTCGCGCGCGTCGTCGGGCAGGATGCCGCGAAGGCGAAGATCCGGGGGATGGTGAACGCGCTGCAGGTGAACCGGCGGCGCGTCGCCGCCGGCGGGCGCGCCGAGCCCGCGCCGCACGTCGTGCTTTCGGGCGCGCCCGGCGTGGGCAAGTCCATGCTCGCGCGCATGGTGGCGCACATCGTCAGCGAGTGCGACGTCTCGAGGCACGGGCCTCTGGTGCGCCCGAGCCGCGCCGACCTGGTGGCGCTCGGCCGCGCGCCCGGGCGCACCGCCGAGCTCATCGCGCAGCAGTGCGAGAAAGCCGAGGGCGGCGTGCTGCTCATCGACGACTTCCACCGTGTGCTCCCCGACGCGCGCGGCGACGCCGGCGCGGCGCGCGACGCCCCCGGCTACGAGGCCATGGAGGCGCTCGCCGGCGAGGTGGAGCGCCGCGCGCGCAAGGCGGGCAAGGGTATCGTGCTGATCCTCGCCGGCGAATCCGAGGGCGTCGCCGCGGCTCGGCGCGCGTGCCCCCCCCTGGATGCGCTCCTTCCCGACCCAATCGCGCTGCCCGACTTCTCGCCCAAGGAGGTGGCCATCCTGGTGGACGCCATGGCGTCCGAGCGCGGGTTCGCGCTCGCGCCCGGGCTCAAGGACGACGCGCGCCTCGAGGCGCACGTCGCCGAGGCGGCGCGCTGCGCGGATCCGGCGCGGCGCAACGCGCACTTGGCGCGCGCTCTGCTCGAGCGCGCCATCGACACGCAGACGGAGCGCGTGTTCACGCTCGGAACCGTCGGGAAGGACACGCTCACCGTGCTCACAAAGTCGGACTTTGTCGGCGAGTGCGATGCCGAGGGCGACGCGGGAGACGGGGAATGGGGCGAGGGCGGCGTCGGGACGAAATCGTCCAAGGCACGTCACGACGAGACCGAGAAGGCTTTGGCGGCGCTCGAGGGTGTCGTGGGTTTGGACGGCGTGAAGGATTTCGTGCGCTCTCTGCGCGCGCAGCTGTTGGTGGAGAAGGAGCGCGTCGCCGCGGGTTTGCCGAGCGGCGGCGGGGGCGTGCTTCACATGGTGTTCGCGGGCAACCCGGGCACGGGCAAGACCACGGTGGCGCGGATCGTCGCCGACTTGCTGAAAGCGCTCGGCGTGCTTCGAAAGGGGCACCTCGTCGAGGCGGACCGCTCGTCGCTCGTCGCGGGGTACAGCGGCCAGACCGCGCTCAAGACGAAAGCCGTCGTGGCGGAGGCGCTGGGCGGCGTGCTCTTCGTGGACGAGGCATACGCGCTCGTCTCCGGGGACCGCGACGCGTTCGGGAAGGAAGCGCTGGACACTCTGATGAAGGAGATGGAGGACCACCGGAGCGACCTGGTGGTGATCGCCGCGGGGTACAACGACGAGATGCGCGAGCTGCTCGCCGCCAACCCGGGGATGGAGTCGCGCTTCCCCACCACGTTGCGGTTTGCGGATTACGACGCGTGCGAGCTGATGGCCATCGCCGAGGCCATCCTGCGCCCGCAGCGGCTGACGCTCGGGGAGGGCGCCTCCGAGCTGCTCGAGCGCCACTTCGAGGAGGACATCGAGCGGCGCGCCGAGGGGCAGAAGGGGAGCAACGGGCGCGGCGTGCGCAACCTGCTGGAGGCGGCGAAGCGCGCGCAGGCGCTGCGGCTGGCTGAGATCAAACGCGCCAAGACGCTGGAGGACCTCACGACGCTCACCGCCGAGGATTGCGCGGCGGCGTGCGGCGTGCCCGCGCCGAAGAAGAAGGAGGGGGAGAAGAAGAAGGGCTTCTTCATGTGATGCGAAGGGCTTCTTCGTGTGATGCGAGTGATGCGACGCGATGCGAAGCTGGGGTCGGGAAGAGGGAAGGATGGGTGTTGGGTAAATCGGGAATTAACGGACACGGGCCTTTTTCGACACGGAAAAAACGCCCTGTCGACGCGGAGACCGGAAGACGCGTCCGCGCCGAAACTCGTCACGTCCCCGCCAGCCCGCGAGTCTGACAAAAAGTTTCAACGCGCCGAGGCCACGTTGCCGTCGCCACGACAGCGGCGGCGCGCACTCCCGACTTCGCACCACCGCGTCGTTCGTCCGTACCATGTTCGCCATGAGCGCTTCCTCCTTCGTCGGCGCGCGTCCCGCCCTCGCGAGGTATGCGCGTGCCGTCTCACGAAACCGCCAGGGCACAGCGCGCCTCTCTGCCGCGCGCCGCACCGCGCGGGTCGCGCGCTATCCGATCGCGAAACCGCCGATCGGCACGCGCTCGCCACGCTCGCTCGCGCGTGCGTGAGACGAGCCGACATCTTGCCGCACGAGCTGACCTTTCCCCCGCGTGCCTCTCACCATCACCAACCACGAGAATAGGCGCACGACCGCGCCCGCGTCCTCCGGCCGCCGCACCTCCGTCATCGTCGCGGGCACCAAGGTGGCGCGCAACCCCAACATGGCGAAGCTCCAGGCTGGGTACCTTTTCCCCGAGATCAACCGCATCAAGAACGCGCACCTCGCTGAGAACCCCGACGCGAAGATCATCTCGCTCGGCATCGGCGACACCACCGAACCTATCCCCGGGCCCATCGTCGCCGGCATGGTGGACTCCGCGGAGGGTCTCGGGACGCTCGACGGCTACGGGCAGTTCGGCGGCTACGGCGCCGAGGCTGGCCAGGGCCGCCTGCGCGAGAAGCTCATTGAGCGCTTCTACAAGGACACCACCTCCATCGTGACCGACGAGATCTTCGTGTCCGACGGCTCCAAGTGCGACATCTCGCGCCTGCAGATGATGTTCGGCGGCGGGCGCAACGTCGCCGTGCAGGACCCCTCCTACCCCGCGTACGTGGACTCGTCCGTGATGAACGGCCAGACGAACGGCTTCGACGACGCCACCAAGCAGTACGGCAACATCGAGTACCTCGCCTGCAACGCTGAAAACGCCTTCTTCCCCGATCTGGCGCCCGCGAAGAAGTCCGACATCATCTTCTTCTGCTCGCCCAACAACCCCACCGGCGCGGCGGCGACGCGCAAGCAGCTCGAGGAGCTCATCGCGCACGCCAAGGAGACGGGTTCCATCGTGGTGTACGACGCCGCGTACTCCATCTACATCTCCGACCCGGACTGCCCGCGGACCATCTACGAGATTGAAGGCGCCGACGAGTGCTGCATCGAGACGTGCTCCTTTTCGAAGTACGCGGGCTTCACCGGCCTGCGCCTCGGCTGGACCGTCGTGCCCGACAAGCTTAAGTTCGCGGACGGCTCCTCCGTGCGCGCGGACTGGTCGCGCCTGATGGCCACCTGCTTCAACGGCGCCTCCAACGTCGCGCAGGCGGGCGGCATGGCGTGCCTCTCCGACGAGGGCATGGCGGCGATGACGGACCTCGTGGCGTTCTACAAGGAAAACGCGTCCATCCTGAAGAAGACCTTCGAGGAGATGGGCTACACCACGTACGGCGGCACGGACGCGCCGTACGTCTGGGTCTCCTTCGATGGCCGCGACTCCTGGGAGGTGTTCACGGAGATTCTCCAGAAGTGCGACATCGTCGTCACGCCCGGCTCGGGTTTCGGCCCCGCCGGCGACGGCTTCATCCGCGCCTCCGCGTTCGGGCACAGGGATAACATCCTCGAGGCGGCGGAGCGCCTCAAGAAGGCCTTCACCAAGTAATTCGCCGTTCGGGACGCAGAACGCACGCGCGCGTCTCATCGCGAGGGGACGAGGCGAAGAAAAAGGTTGCCGCGCGAACGAACTACATGTAAGGTAAAAATATTTTTACATTTTCGGCGTCGCCGTCCATCGCCGTACAGTCTGGTAAGGCGACGCGGAGGTCGGCGCTCTGTCTTTTTCGAAGAGTCCGACCGCCACGCATCGCCCAAATACACGCCGCGCGTGTCGTCGAAACGACACGAAGCGCGCGGCATCCTAAATTGTCTACGGTAGCTAGGTCAAAAGAATCGCTCCGCTCCTGGCAACCCCGAGGCACCCGGCGGCTTCGCAAAGCCGCCGAGTCGCGTCTCTGGCGTCAGCCTGGAGCGGAAAAAAACAATGTTATTTGTTCGAGCGCCTTCTTCTCGCCCCTCCCGTCGCGCCGACCGCCGTACTGTCGACCGAGCGAGGTGTGATCGCCCTCTCTGCACGGGCGCGCGAGCGACCGAGGCGCTAGTATACGCCTCAGAAGCCTCGGCGCCCGGGACGCATCCCCGTTTCACCGCCCCCCCACGCGGCTCCGCCCGTCCGCCGCCGCCTTCTTCGCCTGCTTGGCGGCGAGGTCGCGGACGCGCGCCAGGAGCTCCGCCGGGATCTCGCGCTTTTTGTCCCCCGCGCTCTTCGCGGGCTGGTGCGGCAGCATGGCGATGCGCAGCAGGTTGCGCCACTTGTCCTTCAGATCCACCGCGGTGCGGTGCTCGATGGCGGGGAAGCCAAGCTTCTTGATGTCCGCCCACTTGCCGCCCCCGCACCGCGCGACGCCGTCCACGAGCGCCTCCGCCTCCTCCAGCGCCCAGGGGTTGTGGTGCTTGCTCCGGCGCCCGTTCGCGCCCACGCCGTCGCGCCCGCGAGGCGAGCCCTTCCCCGAGTTGCCGCGTGCGTTACCGCGCCCCGCGCCCGCGCCCCGCGAAGACTTCACGGGCGACTCCCCGCCTTCGTGGTGCTCGTCCGAGTCGCTGTGGTGCCCCCCCCTGCGCTTCTTGCCGGCCGCCGACGCGTCCGTCTTCGCCGCGTCCCCCTCGGTGCTGTGCGAGTCCGATGACCGGCGCTTGCCCTTGCGGCCGGCGGCGTACGCGTGCCGCATCGCACCCCGCCCCGCCGTGTCGAGCTTGGAGACTGACGCGCGGCGCCCGTGCGCCATCTGCGCCGAATCGCCCGCGCCGAAAAAGTCGGCGTGCGTCCCCGCCGAGCCCGAGCCGTCGGTGAACGGGCTCGAGTCGCCGGCGTCGTCGCTCCCGTCGCCGCTGCGGAAGTCGCCGCTGTCGTCGCCGTCGTCGCACGCGTCGCACTCGTCGCCGCCGAGGTGCGCGTCGTACTCGCTGATTTCAGCCAAACGACGCAGCAGCCACTGGCGGTTGTTCGAGCTCGTCTCCTTGCCGAACACGTGGCGGTACCGGCGGCGCAACGAGGTGATGGAGGCGTCGGCGAAGCCGCCGCTCCGCGCCGCGAAGTCGCCCGCGTGCCACGAATCCGACAGGCACGGCTCGCCCGTCGCCGGGTGGCGGTACGTCATGGAGTCCTCTATGCTGAGCGAGGCGTGCGACGCCAACAGGCTTCCGCCGGCGCCCGCCGCGCGGACGGAGGGCGACACCGGCAGCGAGACGCGCCCATCCGCGCTCACCAGCCCGAACCCGCCGTCGCTCTGCATCGCGCTCGGCGCGAAATCGCACAGCAGGTCCTCCTCGTCGTCCTCGCCCACGAGATCGAAGCCGTCGTGCGGGAAGCCGATGTCTGCGAACGCGTCGCGAGAGGCGAAGACGCGGGATGTCAGCGACGAAAGGCGCGCGCGTCCGACGGCGTTCGCGTCGCTTCCGGAGACTCTTCGCGTTCGCGAAAATCGCCCCCGCCGATTCCGAGACGTCGGGGGGTCCACGCTGTGCGCTTCCGAGGCGCGAATCGCGCCAGCGCATTCAGGAAAGATCGACGTATGGGCAAACACTCAGAGAATTCGCGCTGAATCGAGACGCACCTGTGCGAATGAGCGGGGCTGGCGGGCGCGTCGCGCTGTCGGGCGCGTCGAGGCCGGAAGAGGTCTGCGCGTCGGTCGATGAGGGAAGGCGGGCGTCAGCTCACGTCGCGGGTCAGGAGAGCGGCGCCCGGATCGATCGCGGCGCCGGAGTCCGAGAACGCGGCGCATTACGCGCGCGAAGCGTTGTTCGTTGCGGCGAAAAAAACCACGTCGCCCCTTGTTTCGTCCGAGAACGGAGGGGCGAATTTGCGCGGGCGGGCGCGGGTGGGGCGCGCGCGTGACGCACCTGTTGCGCGAAATCCATCCCGTGTGTCGAGGTGGTGTGCACGTCGCTCGTGTCCTTCGCAGGCTTCGCGTCGCCGGTCTTGGCGTTCAGGTGGTCGAGGATCGCGTCGTATTGCGCGCAGCGGTCGAGCAGCGCCTTGCGCTCCGTCTCCTCCGAGCCGGCGATCTGCAGGAGCTCTTTTTCCGCGTCGCGCAAATCCGGCCCGGTGAACTGCGCCTCTATGCGCGCCACCTCGATGTCCGTGGGCGCGTAGGTGGCCTCGGCGTGCCCCAGCTTCACGAGCTTATACAGCCCGGATCCGGAGTTGAGTGCTTGTAACCCGCCGCTCGCGCCCGTGGGCTCTGCTTCCGCCATGCCGGCACGAAGCTTCGAGTGCGTGACGCGATTCGCGTCACCCGCGGTGAAAAGAAACGAACGCCGGTAATGCGCGCGTTCTCCGGGCGTCTCCCGAGTGAGACGCGGTCGAACGACGTGCGACGTGGACAGATCGGACCGCGTGTACTACGGTTCGAGCGGATCACGCCGCGCGTCGCGGACTGTGATGATCGTTCGCGACGGGACCCGCGACTACCGATGCGCGCGCGTCTGAGAAACTGTTCTCTCGAGTTGTCTTGTCGCTCGGGACAAATTTCACCGCCGCTTTCCGGATTGCACGCGGCGTGCGAAGGCCGAGTCGCGCTTCGGGGGCGCGGGCTCGGGAGGATCCGACCGAGACCTCAAACAGGCCAATCAGATCGCGGGCGACGCGTCGGGCGTCGGCGCGCTTCGCAGTGCGGTGCGGCGGCGGAGCGCCTTCGCTTTTTCGGTGCTACGGAAAAGCAACATAACTGGAAATGCGGCGCGTCGAGACGTCGCGAAAAAGCCCAATTCTAACTGTTTGCTCATACGACACCGACGCTTCAGCGACTGCGCAAAAACTCGAGCGAAACAGCCGGGGAAGATTCGTATATGGGGAAATCGGGGGTTCGCGAACCAGGCGAAAAACGAAACGAAAAAGCGCACGCTGACTAGACTTTTCCAAGAAACCAATTCGCGCATGTGATTGGTGGATTGAAAAACCGAGCGGGGTCCAAAATTTCCAACCGTGGAAATGCCCGCGTTTTGCACAGAGGCGGAGATCGGTGGATTTGACCCGCGCTTGCCAGCTCAAACCGGGAACTCTCGAGTTCATCGCGGATAAGGCACGGGTCGCGATGAAGGGTGGTTTTTCTTGGTATCGGCCGCACCCCGAGCTGGCTCGAAGTCGTTTTCATTCGACGGGCACCCCGCGCGGGTTCGGACGAACCTCGCCTGGCGCGTCGTCAGTCGGTTTCGCGCGGGCGGGCGCGAGAGGAACGCGCGATGGCGGCGTCGTCCACGCGGTCGCTTGCCGTAGGGCAGAGACTGCACCACCTGAAGGTGTTCTTCAGTAACAGATTCGTCTACGCGCAGGTGACGCGCAAGACGGACGGACACGTGCGTGCCGTCCGCCCACCCCCCGTGCCTTTTTTCGCCTCATCCTCGGTGCGCGCGCGAACGCACCACGCGATCCTGACCCGTTCCCTCCCTTCGATCCCCGCGATGACAGATCCTCGCGTCCGCGAGCACGATCGAGCGCGAGATGCGCGAGTCCCTGCCGAACCGGAGCGACAAGAACGCCGCGGCGGCGGTGGGGCGCGCCATCGCCGCGCGTGCGAAGTCAGCCTCCATCGACGCGGTGCACTTCGAGAAACCCCGCGGCAAAAGGTTCCACGGCAAGCTCAAGGCCTTGATCGATAACATGCGGGAGGCGGGTTTGCCGTTGAACTTCGGCACTTTCACCGCCGGGGGGAGATAACACGAGCGTACGCGAACATGCCGTCGTTTTACACACGCACAACCTTCTCGCGGGTACTCGGCGAAGGCGTCATCACCCGTCACCGTTCCCTCGCCGCCGTCCTCGCCGCCGCGTGCTTCGCCGCCGCCGTCTGCTTCATGGTCCCGCGGTCCTTCTCCCTCCTCGCCTCGAGTGACCCGCGCCCCGCGCCGTGCGCGTTGCCGTTGGCGTCGGGCAGCGTCCCGACCCAGCGCACCACCTCGGCGCCGCGCGTGTCGCCCGCCACGGTGCCGCGGTACGCCTCCAGCAGTTCGCGCACGACCGACCCGGGCTCGTCCACGAGCTCGACGCGGAAGTGCCGGATGCCCGCGTCCATCAGGTCGTGCAGGTACTCCGCGCCGCTCTGCGCCTGCGCGTTGAACACCGTGTTCCGGCAGCCCATATCCGCCAGCACCAGGTGGTCCTTGCTCTCGGCGTCGCGCAGGTGCAAGACGGACGACTCACAGGGGTGGCCGCAGTCCGCGTACGAGTTCCCGTCGGACAGGAACCGGCAAAACACGCAGTGCTCGGTGTGGAAGATGGGCAGGTGCTGGTGGATCACCACCTCGAGCGCGCGCGCGCGCTCGGGGCCGAGCGCGCGCGCGAGCGCCGCCTGCTGCTTCGCGTCCAGGTCGTGCGTCGGGGTGAGCCGAGCCAGGTCGCCGCGCTCCAAGAGCGCGGCGGCGCCCACCGCGTTGGCGGCGTTGAGGGAAAAGTCCCCGCGCAGAGGCGGCACCTCGGTTTCGTCGCGTTCGCTTTCGTTTTTTTCGCAGCGCCGCCGCAGCGCGGCTAGCGTGCGCATGAGCCCCGCGGAGCGGATCAGCAGCGCGTCCGCGTCGAGGCTCAGGTAGAACCGCCAGAGCTTCTCCTCGTTCGGCTTCAGCACGCGTGGGGTGGCCACAACGCATCGTCGGCCGCTAGCGCGCACCGCCTTCACGGCGTCGCGCAAGCCGTGCACCTCCAAAAAGTCCAGCGTGATCTCCTCCAGCCAGGGTACGAGCAGCGCCGCCTCCGCCTGCTCGCGCGTGCGGCACAGCAGGGACAGGATGCCGTCGGATGCGTTTTCGGATGCGTTTTCGGAAGAAGACGCGTCGTCTTTCCTCGCGGGAAACGCCCGGGGCACCGCGCGGTCCTCGCCCTCGCGCGCGGAGGACGCGTTGGCCTCCGCGCCGAACCACGCGAAGCTCGACGCGGCTTCCAGCATCTCCGCGGCGACCGGGCGCTCGGCGAGGCCCTCGGCAGCGCCCGACCCCGAGACGCGCACGCGCGCCGCGACGAGCGCCGCGACAGCCTCGCGCCTCGTGCTCTTGATGACGCCCGCGGGCACGAACGCGTCGAGCGTGTCGAACGCCACGCCGGCGGCGTCCAGCTCGCCCAGCGAGAAGGGCGTCCCTCCGAGTTCGCCCACGGCGCGCGCCAGCGACGCGAGGGACATCGGCTGCTTCTCCGCTTTCGTGAGGACGCCGTCGGACACCGCGCGTCCGACGTTTCCCTTCGCGTCCTCGATCTCGATCACGAGAGGGCCGCCCACTTTCTCGGCCGTGACCCGCACGACCACGGCCTCGCGGCGCACGGCGGCGGTCTCGAAAACGTCGCCCTCCGGGATCATACGGCGCAGGCGCGCGTCGAGGTCGGCGTCGCTCGTGCGCCACACCAAGTCGCCGCGCGCCGGCGCGTGAGGTCGCGTGGCGCGCGGGTTCCCCTCCTCCTCCCTGCGGCGCGCGCCGTACCCGGATGGTGATGCGCTTGAACCAGCCTCCGTACCCACTGGATCCCAGTTCCACGACTTCGTGACCCCCGACGCGAACGTGAGCTCGAACTCGCCCGTCGCCACGGCGTCCTCGCGGGTCTTGGCCACGGACCGACCGTGCTCGTCGAGCACCTCCCACACCTTACCGCCCGCCTCGGGCTCGTCCGGTGCGCCACGGTCGAACACCACGCCGTCGCCCCGCTTCACAGGCACGCCGCCCCGGAGCCGGACCACCACGCCGCCGCCGTCGCGCAGAAAAACGTCGGTGACCTCGCCGAGCAGCGGCCCGCGGTGCCGCGGCCCGCGCCCGCGCACCAGCGTCTGGTGCTTGACGCCCTCCAGGAATCCGCGGGTCAGGCCGTCGTGCTCGCCATCCTGACCTCGAGCGAACACCTGCGCGAGGTCCACGCGGTCGGCGTCGGGAAGGTGCCAGTCATCAGGAACGGTGCCGCGCGGAGAATCGGAATCCGGCGTCTCGGGTCTCGCCTCCCTCGCCGCCCACGCCTCGTCGAGCGCCCTTCGGTACACGGAAACCGTGAGCGCGACGTACTCCGGGCCTTTCAACCTGCCCTCGATTTTGAAGCAGCCCACGCCCGCCTCGATGAGCGAGGGCACCATCTCCACCGCCATCAGGTCCTGAGGCGACAGCAGGTACTTCACGTCGCCCATCTCTCGCAACGCACCGTCCACCACCAGCCCGTATGGCAGCCGGCACGCCTGCGCGCACTGCCCGCGGTTGGCGCTGCGCCCGCCCCACGCCTCGCTGCTGAAGCACTGCCCGCTGTACGAGACGCACAGCGCGCCATGCACGAACGCTTCCACCTCCACATCCGTGCCCTGCCGCACCGCCGAGATCTCGCGCACGCTCAGCTCGCGGCCGACCACCACGCGCTTGCACCCGAGCTCGCGCGCGAACTCGGCGCCCTCGGGGCTCGTGATGCTCATCTGCGTCGAGCCGTGGATGGCGAGGCCGGGCGCCGTCTTCCGAATCAAGTTGACCAAACCCACGTCCTGGACGATGACCGCGTCCACGCCCGCCCTTGCGACCGACCGCACCAGTCCCTCCGCCTGCGTGAGCTCCTCGTCGAACACCAGCACGTTCATGGTGACGAAGCCCCGCACGCCGCGCGCGTGCAGGAAAGACATCACCTCAGGCAGCTCCTCGACGTCGAAGTTCGCGGCGCGCGCGCGCGCATTCAGCAGGTTCAGGCCGAAGTACACGGCGTCCGCGCCGGCCTCGACGGCAGCACGCATCTGCGGCCACCCGCCAGCGGGCGCCAGGATCTCGGGCTTCACGATCTCCCGGGGGCCGTGCGCAGGTCCCGCGGAAGACGTCGAGGCACTCGACGATTCGCCGTCGGCGGCGGCGGTCGCCGAACCGTCGTACAACGACGGGTTCTTGCGCTTCTCAGCCGCCTCATCCGCGGTCGCCGCGCGGAGCGGGGAGACACTCGTCCTTCGCGCGCGGTATCGCGCGCGCGGCGCCACCGAGGCGCCTGGAAACGCGAAGGCGGTGGACAGCATGGTAGGAGTGTCGAGAGCGAAAGTGGGGCGCTTTTTTATCCGAGAAGAACCTCGCCGAACGTCCCGTCGTCCCGGACGCGACGTCCGGCTTGGGAGGCTCGAGAAGGAGCCGACGTCAGTCAAGATTTGACCGACCGTTTGCTGCCGCGGCTCGCACTCCAGACGTGCAGGCAGACGTGCGCGGATGGCGTGACGAGAGTCCGACCATGGGAAACGCGACTTCGACCCCGGGGGTCGACCCCGCGAACGCCGAGGTGCGCCGCTCGCGAAGCTCGATGGAGTCAACGCGCGTGTCGAACGGTGGTTCCCCTACTCGGCACCCCCGCGACGCTGCCCCCCCCGTCAGATCCAACGAGCTCCTCACCCGCATTTCCCCTCCATCCGACCCGCAGAAGACGTCCTCCCCCGGCCACCAGCTGAGCTTCGACATAGCATACGAGGTTGTGAAGCACGCGGACGTCCAGGACGCCGCGCGCGCGGCGTGCGCGTGCAAGTCCCTTTACGCGCTACGCGATGCCGACCAGCTGTGGTGGCGCGCCTCGTGCGAGGCGCTGGGCGCGCAGGCGCGCCTGTACGTGCCGCGCACGGCGTCCGGCGGTCCGATCCACGGCGGGACCTGGAAGGAGCACTTCTTCCACCTGTGGGCGGCGCGCGACCGCTGGGCCGAGCCTGCGCCGAGCGAGGCGGAGTGGGCGCGCGACCGGTTCAGGAGGCTGCTCGAGGACGGAGACGGCGTCGGGCTCGTCGGCGCCGCGGAGGCCATCTCCGACTCGTCTCCGGACGCCGGCGCGGCGGCGCCTCCGGGGGCGCCTCCCGTGCGGGTGGGCGGCGTGCAGATCGAGCGCGGCTCCGTGAAGGTGAGCGCGCGCGTGCGTCCGCGGGGCGCGGGCGCGCGGCGGGCGGATGGCGAGGCGCGCGAACGCGGCGCGACGGTCCTGCCGCTCCACCAAAGGCTGAGAATAATCAAGGCGCAGCGGGGCGAGGGGTGCACGACGAGCGACGCGATGCGGACGCTGATGCAGGACAGCGGGCGGGGCGCGGAGGCCTCCCGGAGCCCCTGGGCGGACGCGGAGCTGAGAGACGGCTGCGTCGCCGACGCGGCGGACCGCGAGCCGCCGGACGGCGCGAGAAGTCCGCGGCGGTGCGATGCGCCGCGCGCGCTGCGGGATGCGACCAACGACGAAACAGTCACAACAAAGAATGCGACGCGGCTCGACCCGGTTTCGGTTGGTTTCGAGTTCGCCTGCGGCGTGCTCTCCGTGGACGAGCGCGAGCGCCGCGTGCTGGCGGTGGCGCCCGGCGTCGGCTTGCGCGAGTTCGCGTTCGACGCCGTCTTCGGCGAGACGGCGACGCAGGCGGAGGTGTACGAGAAGAGCGCGCGGCCGCTGGTGGCGGATTTCGTCAACGGGTTCAACGGCGCGATGCTCGTGTACGGCCAGACGGGCTCGGGCAAGACGCACACCATGTTCGGCGGAGCCGGTCGTCTCGGCCACCCCGAAAGTTTCGGCATCGTGCCTCGCGCGTGCGAGGAGGTTTTGAACGCCGCGCGCCGCCGGAGCGCCCAAGCCGGCGGCGGAATTCGGTGGGCCCTGGCGGCGAGTTACGTGGAGGTGTACGGGCAGGACGTCTTTGACTTGCTCGCCGGCGGCGCGCGCGTGGGCCAGTCGCGCGTCGCGTCGCGGCGGTACGTCGCCGACGGCGACGCCTCGGTGGACGTGCGCACGGCGGAGGATATCGCGCGCGTCCTCGAGACGGGCGACGCGCAGAAGCGCCGCGCGGCGACAGCCATGAACGACCGCTCGTCGCGCGCGCACGCCGTGTTCTCGCTGACGCTGACGCAGACGATGGACGGAGACGGCGTCGTCTCGCCGCGACAAAACTCGTCCCGGCAGCTGCGCTCCCGCCTGTGCCTGGTGGACCTGGGCGGGAGCGAGAAGCTGACCAAGTCGCGCGCGAACGAAGGCGCGCGCGGCGCGGGCACCGTCCCTTGGTCCGAGTACTACGCGTCGCGCGCGCGTCTGACGGAGGCGACCAACATCAACGTCGGGCTGCTGGCGCTCAAGCGGTGCGTGGACGCGCTGCATGAGGCGCAGCGGCGGCGGAAGGAAGGCATCGAGCCCCCGCCGCACGTGCCGTACTCGGACTCGAAGCTCACGGAGCTGCTCTCCGACGCGCTGGGCGGCGACGGCAAGACGGCGGTTCTCGTGGCGTGCGCGCCGGAGCACGAGCACGCCGTGGAGACGGCGCAGTCGCTCCGCTTCGGCGAGCGGTGCGCCTCGGTGGAGACGCGCGCGCGCGTCGGTCGCGACGCGCTGGCGGGCGCGCTCGCGCTCTTGAACGAGAAGATCGAGGACTGCGAGTCGCGCATCAAGCGCAGCGAGCGGTGGGTCACGACCACGACCACGCGCCGGGACGAGATGGACGGCGCGGATGAGCGCGTCGTCGTCAGCAAGCTGGAGGGCGCGGAGGGTCTGCGTCTCGAGCTGGAGGCGATGCTCGCCGAACGCGCCTTTCTGGCCAACAGGATCGCCGACGCGACGGGGGTGTAGACGTGTTCCACGCGTGTACGGTATTCCTTTCATCGATATCTCGTCTAATGACGGAACCCCTCCGGAACGGAGACGCCGCCCCGCGCCGCGATTTTCGGATCGCACGGGAAGTTTTCGTCGCTGCAGCATATTTTCTCGTCCTCCGCGAAGCCCTGCTCCGTGGAAGCGTCCCCGGTCAGGCACCGCAGAAGCTGGACCTCGTACCGCAGCGCCGAGCCCGCGGGGACGCGGCCAAGAGGCGCGCGAATGCCGCCGGGGAAACCGAGCGCCGCGGGCACGGCCACCAGCCTGCGCCCGCCGGCGCGCATCGTCTCGATGGCCTCTTCCAGCCCCTCGCACACGCCCGGAGGACGCACGCCGAGCGTGAACGTCAAGGCAGTGCCCCTAGCGTAGGTGTTCTCGAACTCCTTGCCGTCCGCGGTGGTGCCTACCAGGTGCGCGACGACGAGGTCGCCGACGCGCACGGGTTCGCCGCCGCCGATACGCACGTCCGCGTAGGACAATCCCGACGGGGTGGTGACGACGTCGCGCTCGCCTTCCTCGCCGGGGGTGACGCCCACGTCTTCCGGCTCGCCCGTCGGCCGGCCGAGCTCGCGCTCGAGCTCGATCTCCGCGGGGTTCATGTACTTCCGGGGGTCCGCCATGCGCAGGATGTCGACGTTGGAGTCGCGGACCGCCTCCTGGAGCGCCTCGACGTCCAACGCGCGAGCGGGAAGAGGCACCGCGGCGACCAGAGTGCCAGCCAGCACGCCTCGTCGAGACGCTCTGCGGGACGCGTCCGAGCGCTGGGCCGCGCACATCACCCGCGAAGCCACAGCGGCCATGCTCACGCACGACATGGTGCGTGCCGTCGTCTGAACCCCGCGCGCCGCGGTCTGCCTTCGGGCCACGTCGCGACGTCATTTCTCGGAAGCCAGCAGCTTCGAGTGAGTTTCGCTTTTTATCCAAGTTAGCCATCGGATCAGCAGATCAGCTCCATCTCCCGCGGCACTGCCCGACGACAGCCTTGGCCGCTAATCGCACACGCGCACGCTCCCCTCGGTACGATGTTGACCCTGGCCCGTTTCGCCTCGGCCGGCCAGTGCGCCGCGGCGCACGCGGCGCGCGGCGCGGCGTCGCGGCGCACCGCCGCCGCCGTGCCTCGCTGGCCCGCCGCTCACCGCGCCTCTTCGCGCTCCGCGCGCGTGTCCGCGTCGCGCTGGAAGCCCGGCGACGGCACCGAGGACGAGGAGCCCAGGCCCGTGACTGAGACGCTCATCGACGCCATGGACACCGCGTCTAAGCTCCGCAACCGGGACGCGGGCGGGAAGGTCACCACCATCATGGGCGACGGCTCGTCGTTGGGAGGAAACATGACGTGGGAAGAACTGGACGAGCGCGTGAACGAGTACCCGAGCGATCGTAAATTCCAGGCCATAGGCGAGGGTGGCGACGCGTTCGTGGCGAAGATCGTGGGGCTCGTGGAGGAGGCGCTGGGGCGACCGGTGGACCCGCGGAACGTCACCAGCAGGCCTTCCTCGAAGGGGAAGTACGTCAGCGCCAACGTCACGGCGCGGCTGGAAAACGGAGACGAGGTGATCGCCGTCTTCTCCAAGCTCAAGGCGTGCGACGACGTCAAGTGGTACCTGTGACGACTTCAAGTGGTACGCGCGGCGCGTCCGGACCGTCGGACGGTACGGAGTCCACGTCCGTGAACGGTCATCACAGCGCGCGCGAGTCGTATTTTACGTGTGTAGGTGATATGAACGAGATGTTCCGTCGAACCGTCGAACCGTCCGCGCGCTTCACTTGCCGCTCTTGCCCTTGCCCTTGCCCTTCTTCTTCGAGCTCGTGCGCTGCTTCTGCGAGTTGGACTTGCGCGGCTTCCTGCCGGTCGCGCTCCCTCCGCCGTCGCTGGAGTACGGGGAATCGCCGCCGGAGCTCTCGCCGGCGCTGGACAGCGCGGCGCTCGACCCGGAGGCCTTGAGCGCGAGCAGAGACGCCCCCGCCTCGGCGTCGCCCGTCGGCGCGGCGGGCGCCTTGGGCGGTTTCCCCGCCGCCGGCTTGGCGGCGCCCCCGCCGCCGCCGCGCGTATGACATCCTCCACCCGCGGGCTGACCCCTGGGCCGTGCACGGCCCTGGCG
>MDSV01002166.1_pt1 | contig 15940 bp, 17 predicted proteins | sample 810851 | NCBI WGS metagenome assembly MDSV01 (sample SAMN05326640, study PRJNA326480) | marine metagenome | isolation source: seawater | place: Atlantic Ocean: North East | collected 2012 | reverse complement strand
CTTCTAGTCAATACTTTGTCATTAATTCTTTTTACAAGTCCACTTAATACTTTTCCAGGTCCAATTTCAATAAAATCATTAACACCATTTTTAATCATGAATTCCACAGATTCTCTCCACCTTACTTGAGAAAATATTTGATCATATAATAAATCTTTTAAATTCTGAGAATTTTCAACTAGGGAAGCATTGACATTACTTATTAATTGAATGCTTGGATTTTGAAAATTAATTTTTTCTAAAAACAATTTCATTTTTTCAGCAGCTGGTTTCATTAGCGAACAATGAAACGGAGCACTTACGGGTAAAAAAATCGATTTTTTTTTTTCTTTTTTAAGATAGTTATTAAATTCGGTAAGAGTATCTTTATCACCACTTAAAATTATTTGACCTGGAGAATTATCATTAGCAATTTCACAAATACCTTTTTTTAAGTTAGCAAACTTTATATGTGATGTTAGTTCATCAACTTTTAAACCCATTACAGCTAACATGGCGCCTTTGTCTTCTGGAACAGCTTCTTGCATCAACTTCCCTCTTTCATGCACCAAGGTTACGCCTTCTTCTAAAGTTATAGATTCTGAAGCGACCAAAGCACTATATTCTCCTAAAGAATGTCCTGCTACATATTTTACTTTCGATAAATCAAAATTAAACTCTTGTTTTAAAACACTAAAAATTGCAAAGCTAGTTGTAAGAATTGCAGGTTGGGTAATTTCTGTTTTTTTTAATTCTTCCTCCGTACCGTTTAAAATAATTTTAGATAGACTAAATTTAAGCGCATTATCCACCCTGTTTAAAATATCATTAACAATCTTAAAATTGCTTTGGAATTCAGATACCATACCCGCTTTTTGAGAACCTTGGCCTGGGAATATAAGTGCTTTCATTTTACTTGATATACATGCTTATAATTGATGTTGAAATGACTTTTTTATAATAGTATAAAACCCGCTTAATATTAATACTTATTTATATGAATTTCTACGAGCATACACTTATTGCTAAGCAAAATCTTTCTCAAAAGGATGTTGATTCCATTGAGAAAAAATATGAAGATTTGATTAATAATAACTCTGGTAAAGTTTTAAAAATTGAAAAATGGGGCTTGCTTAATTTCAAAAGAAAAATAAAAAATTATACTAAGGGTTATTATCTTCACTTTAAAATTGAGGGTGAAAAAAAAACACTAGAAGAAATTAATTCTAAAACTAAACTTGATAGTAATATTATAAGATTTCTTACAGTAAAATACAAAAATTTAGACCTTAAAACTGAATACTTTACAAAAAATAAAAACTGATGAAAAAAAGAAAAAAAAACTTTAAAAATTCAAAAAATTCACTTAATAAGCTTAGCCTTTTTCAAAAAAGTGATGGTAGATTTTCCAGGAAATGCCCCTTTTCTATAAAAAATGCTCCAGTGATAGATTATAAGAATATATCTTTACTTCAAAAATATATAACAGAAACACGTAAAATAATAACATCAAAGATCAGTAATGTATCTTTAGGAAAACAAAAAAAATTAGCAAGAGAGATTAAGAAAGCTCAAATTTTAGGGATTTTATAAAAAATGCAAGTTATTCTACTAGAAAATATATCAAAACTTGGGAAAATTGGAGACTTGGTAAAAGTTAAAAATGGTTATGCCAGAAACTTCTTATTAAAAAAAAATAAGGCGCTCAGAGCTAATAAAGAAAATATTGAACTTGTAAATAAGAATAAATCTGAACTGACAAAAAAGAACACAGAAATTAAAAATAAACATCTTGAAAAAGCCAATAAGATAAAAAATAAAAAAATTAAAACTTATAAAGCAGTTAAAGAAAATGGTGATTTATACGCTTCAATTAAACCAAAAGAAATTTCTAAAATAATTCATGATGAATTAAAGATTGTAATTGGTCCCTCAGAGATAATAATAAAAAAAGAAATTAATAAAATTGGTCAATTTGATATCAATATTGTACTTCACTCTGAAGTGCAGGCGAAAATATCCCTTTTAGTTGAAAAGTTAGATAAGCTTCAAAGTAAATAGATTTTTTCCACAGGTTGAAAAAAAGGTGTGTAACTTAAAGTTTAAAATATTAATATATTTAATAGAATATCTTAATGGAAAAATTTAACGTTGCAAAAAATCATAAACAAAACCAAGAAATTCCGTCTAACATAGAAGCAGAACAACATTTACTAGGGTCAGTCTTGGTAAATAATGATATAATTGATGAAATAGCAAATATAGTTAATTCTGAAAAGTTTTATGATCCAATTCATATTAAAATTTACGAAGTTATAGAGAATTTAAATAGTAAAGGAATGATTGCTAACCCTATAACACTTAAAAATTATTTTGAAAAAAATCAAGGACTAGATGATGTAGGTGGTGTAGAATATTTGGTAAAATTAACAAGATTTTCCTCTTCGGTTAAACAAGCTATAGATTACGCAAAAATAGTACACGAGAATTATGTTAAAAGAGAACTTGTGCAAATATCTCATCACATCAAGGACGATACTTTAAACTCGGAAGAAGATAAATCTTCAGAATTAATAATTGAAGATGCAGAAAAGTTATTATTTGATCTAGCCGAAAGAGGGACTTTCTCTCAATCATTTATGAAATTTAATTTAGCTTTGGATCAATCAATTAACATGGCCGAACAAGCCATGAAAAATGATCAAGGTGTAGTAGGAGTTCCTACAGGTCTAACAGATTTAGATGAGAAACTGGGGGGATTACATAAATCTGACTTAGTTATTATCGCTGGACGTCCCTCAATGGGTAAAACTGCTTTGGCTACAAATATCGCTTATCATGCAGCAAAAAATATTCAATTAAAGGGAACAAAGTCTTCTGTAGCTTTTTTTTCATTAGAAATGTCGTCAGAACAACTTTCAACAAGAATTTTATCAGAGCAATCAAGAATTAAATCAAATGATATTAGACGTGGTAAAGCGACGGAAGAAGAACTTGGCAGATACATTGAAACCTCCAGGGATATATATGATCTTCCTTTGTATATTGATGAGACTCCAGCAATAACAATATCAACTTTAAGTAATAGAGCTAGAAGAATTAAAAGATTGTTTGGCTTAAATCTTATTGTTGTAGATTATATCCAGCTAATGCGTACTAGCTCAAAAAGGAATGATGGCCGAGTTCAAGAAATTTCAGAAATAACTCAGGGACTCAAAGCTTTAGCAAAAGAGTTGAGCGTTCCAGTATTAGCATTGTCACAATTATCAAGAGCAGTTGAGCAAAGAGATGATAAAAAACCTCAATTAGCCGACCTCAGGGAGTCTGGCTCTATAGAACAAGATGCAGACGTGGTTTTATTTGTTTTCAGAGAAGAGTATTATGAAGAAAAAAAACAACCTAAACTAGGCTCAATTGAGCACGCAGAGTGGCAGTCAAAAATGAGCGATATAGCTGGATTAGCTGAAATTTTAATAGGTAAGCAGAGACACGGTCCTACAGGAAATATTCAAGTGGAATTTGAGGGAATGTACACAAAATTCAAAGATTTAAAATCTTAAGTAAAATAACATTTTTCTTTTTTTTTCAAATTTAAGATATATCATTTATTTGTCTATGTTTTTAAAAATTTATAGTAAATTAGTTTCAGATTTTCATAAATTTACATTATTATTTATAACAGTAATCATACTAACATCTCTATATTTTTCAAAAAATTTTAATTTAGATGCTTCATCAGATGCTTTGCTATTGGAAGGAGATAAAGATTTAGAATATCTTCGAGAGATTAACAGTAGATATGGCTCAAAGGATTTTCTTTTTTTGACATATTCTCCTGTAACAAATTTTACTGATGAAGATACAATAATAAATATTCAATTATTAAAATCAAAAATTGAAAAACTCACTTGGGTTGACAGTATCATAACAATAATTGACGTTCCTCTCTTGAAAAGCAGTGATGAACCGTTAATGGAAAGATTAAAAAATTATAAAACCCTTTCATATCCTAATATCGATAAAGATAGAGCCTTTGAAGAAATAATTAATAGTCCCATATATAGTAATTATGTAATTAGTAAAGATGGTAAGACTTCTGGTATAGTTATTTACTTAAAAAAAGATGAACGATTAAATGAATATAGAAAATTAAAAGAAAAATATTTTGTAGAAAGAAATAACAAAAAGCAAAGTCAAATAGAAAAAAAAAAAATATAAAGAGTTTGTAAAAGAGTATGAAAACTATAAAAATTTATACAACAAAAGAAACCATCAAAATATTTCAGAAATAAGAGATGTTATAAGTAAATATGGTGAAAACGCAAAAATTCACCTAGGCGGAATCCCAATGATAGCTGATGATATGATGAGTTATATTAAGCGTGATATTGTGGTTTTTGGAATTGGGGTTTTTATTTTTATAGTTTTAACTCTTTGGTTCATATTTAAAAATCTTAAGTGGGTAGCCATGCCATTATTAGGATGTGCTACTTCCGTTATAATTATGATTGGTTTATTAGGATTGATTGGATGGAAAGTCACAGTAATTTCATCCAACTTTATCGCGTTAATGTTAATTTTGAATATGGCAATGAATATTCATGTTACTGTAAGGTATCTTCAACTTAAAAAAGAATTTCCTAATCTAACAAAAAAAGAAGCTGTACTAGATGCGAGTACAAAAATGATGCTGCCAATTTTTTATACAGTTTTAACGACAATTTGTGCATTTTTATCTCTTATTTTTAGTGGAATAAAACCAATCATTGATTTTGGCTGGATGATGACATTGGGTTTAATAGTTTCATTACTTGTTACATTTCTTCTTTTGCCTTGTCTACTCAATATTTTTTCATCTGAGAATGAGATTAAAGTGAAAGATACTGAAAGGTCTAAAATTACAAAAAGCCTCGGTTATTTTGCAAAAGAAAGTAATGTAATTCTTTTTGGTATTACATCGTGCATAATTATTGCAAGTGTTATTGGTATTTTTAAACTTGAGGTGGAGAATAGTTTTATTAATTATTTTGATAAGAAAACTGAAATATATAAAGGAATGAAAAAAATTGATGATGAGCTCGGAGGTACTACTCCTTTAAATATAATTATTAAGTTTCCAACAAAACAAAATAAACAAATAGATGACGATGAATTTTCTGAATGGGATGAAGATATTGAAGGTAAAAAAGAAGATAAATCAAAATATTGGTTTACAAGAGATAAAATGGACAAAATTTTAAAAGTACATGATTATCTTGACTCTCTTCCGGAAATTGGAAAAGTACTGTCTTTTGGCTCAATACTAAGGGTTGCTGAAGACTTAAATAAAAAAGAATTACAAAGTTTAGAAATAGCGGTTTTATACAGTAAAATCCCTGAGGAAATTAAAAAAGAAATAATTTTGCCTTATATATCTGTAGAAGATGATGAGGCAAGAGTAACCGTTAGAATTAGAGACTCTTTACAAGATTTAAGAAGAAATGATTTAATTAAAAAGATTAATAAAGAACTCAATACAAAATTAGATTTAAATAAGGAGGAGTACAAGTTGGCTGGTGTATTAATTTTATTTAATAATTTACTACAAAGTTTATTTAAATCCCAAATTCTCACTCTTGGAATAGTTATGTTGGGTATTTTTTTTATGTTCTTCATATTATTTAGAAATGTTATATTGTCACTCATTGGAGTGGTTCCAAATTTTATAGCTGCCTTTTTCATTCTTGGAATTATAGGTTTATTGGAAATACCCCTCGATATGATGACAATTACAATTGCAGCAATTACAATTGGTATAGCTGTTGATAACAGTATTCACTATATTTATAGATTTAAAGAAGAATTCAAAAAAATTAACAATTATAATGAAACGTTGGACAAATGCCATAGCACTGTTGGAATTGCAATTTTAAACACATCTATTACGATAGTTTTCGGCTTCTCAATTTTAGTTTTGTCTAATTTTATTCCCACAATTTATTTTGGTATTTTTACAGGTATTGCAATGTTGTTAGCTATGATTTCAGTTTTAACTTTGCTGCCAAAATTATTGTTAATATATAAACCTTTCGGCAAAGAGACCAATATTCCCATATAATGAGTGATTTGTTTGAAAAAATTTTAGATATTTTAAATTTATTTGACATCTTCGTTATTGCGATATTTATTTATTGTGTAACTCAATGTTTTATTAAAGGTTTTTCTTTAAGTTTGTTATCTTTTATGAAGTGGGTCCTTTCGACAATTGTTACAATAATATTGGTTCCTAAAATGCAGCCTACTGTAAGCAATTACATTGAGTCCGATTTTGTAAACAATGTAGGACTTGGTGTAGTAATTTTCATTTTAACTCTTTTTTTAACAATTTTATTAGGAAAAGTATTAAGTAAAGCAGTAACCTGGACTGGAGTTGGATCAATTGATAAATCTTTTGGTTTATTATTTGGTATTTTTAAAGGTTATGTGGTTTCAGTGTGTATATTTTCAATATTAAATTGGTTTTATCCTTATCAAAATTGGGGTATATCAATAGAGAACTCTATTTCTTTTAATATTATAAATAAAGGAAGTGAAATCTTAATAGAGGAGTTCCCCTCTAGCGAAGATTTCATTGATACGAAAGAAAAAATTGAAAAAATTTAAATTTGATAAGTTAAGAGAAGAATGTGGAGTTTTTGGCGTATCCAATCACGAGGACTCTGCAAGATTAGTAGCTTTAGGGCTGCATTCATTACAACACAGAGGACAAGAGGGTTGTGGAATAGTATCTTTTGATGGTAACAGTTACCATTCAGAAAAGCGCCAAGGTTTAGTTGGTGACCACTTTACAAATATTGAAACTATTAAAAAATTACCGGGTCATTCAGCTATTGGCCACAATAGATATTCTACAACAGGTGAAACTTCGTTAAGAAATATTCAACCTTTTTTTGCAGACCTATATCATGGGGGATTAAGTATAGCTCATAATGGAAATCTTACAAATGCGATTACTTTAAGAAATGATCTTGTCAAAAATGGTTCAATCTTTAGAACTACAAGTGATACAGAAACTATTGTTCAGTTAATTGCTCAATCAAAAAGAGAAAAAATATTAGATAAGATAACTGAAACTCTTTTTAAAATTCAGGGTGGTTATGCTTTAGTAGTTTTAACAAATAAAAAATTAATAGGTGTGAGAGATCCATTGGGTATTAGACCTTTAGTCATTGGAAAATTAGGTAATTCATATATATTTGCATCTGAAACTTGTGCCTTGGACATTGTTGATGCAAAATTTATTAGAGAAGTTGAAAACGGAGAGATGGTTGTCGTAGAGGATAATAAAATAAAAAGTTTTAAACCTTTTAATAAAATTAAGTCTAGACCATGTGTGTTCGAATATATTTATTTTGCTAGGCCTGATAGTATACTAAATGGTGAATGTGCTTATGAATATAGAAAAAGACTTGGTGTAGAACTGGCTAAAGAGTCAGGTGTTCAAGCGGATATAGTTGTACCTGTGCCAGACTCTGGTGTGCCAGCAGCAATTGGTTTCTCTCAGTCGTCTAATATAAAATTTGAGCTTGGTTTAATCAGAAACCATTATGTAGGTAGAACATTTATCGAGCCTACTCAAAATATTAGAAGTTTTGGAGTAAAACTCAAACTAAGTTCTACAAAAAGTATATTGAAAAATAAATCAGTTGTTTTAATAGACGACTCTTTAGTTCGTGGAACAACATGCAGTAAAATAGTTAAGATGCTGTACAAAGCAGGTGCCAAAGAGGTTCATGTAAGAATAGCTTGTCCTGAAATTAAATATCCAGACTTTTATGGAGTAGATATGCCAACAAAAAAAGAGCTACTTTCGAGCAATAAAAACACAAAGGAAATTTGTAATTTTCTTGGAGCTACCAGTTGTAATTTTTTGAGTGTGGATGGTTTGTACAAAGCTTTACTTAATGAAAAAAGAAATAATAATTATCCTCAATTTAGCGATCACTATTTTACTGGAGAATACCCTGTTAAGGCTTTGGATAAACTCGGAAACGAAAAAATTACACAGCTTTCACTATTAAGCAATAAGTCAAGTTCTTAATTTACCAAATAAACTTTTTTAGAATTGCTAACAAAAATCATTTTATTTTGTAAAAAAACTATATTACTTGATATGTCAAAAGGGTTTTTTTTAATTGAGCTTACATTTATATTATTCTGTAAATTAATTTCAATAAAATATGAATTATTTGAAATTAATAATAGTTTATCATTTGCAAAGTAGATATTTTCTATAGTATTTATTTTTCTATTAAAGTTTTTTTTAAAATCATTTTTTATAAGTAAATAAAGATTCTTAGAATAAATAATCTGACCGGTTTCTTTATCAATTAGCAATAAATAATTGTCCTCAGTTATTGTAATAATAGTTTTTCCAGAAACAATTGGTGAAATATTTGATTTAATACTTAAGTCCCAGATTTTCACTCCATTTTCACCAAGTACAGAAATGTTTTTATCAGATGAAACAATAACTCTTCCATTAGATATGATAATTGGTTTTCCATTAAAAATTATTTCATTTTCAGGCTTAAAATTTTGTATCCAATTTAAAGTTTTTTGATTTCTAAGATTTAATGAATATAAAGAACCATTAGTTGATAGGAATAATAAATTACCGTAACTATCTATCGCGAGGTTACTCTCGAATTTAGAGACTGCCTTGGAAGGCTGTGTATAAAATTCATCAATTTTTCTTCCAGTTTGTAGGTCAATTAAGATAATTTTATTTTTTTCATCAGATAAATATAAAGTCTTATCGATAATTTTCAAATTAGATCTAAACGGTACCAAAAAATTTTTTGCCCAATTAAGCTTTTTTTCTTTCAAATTAATTGAATACACATAGCCTAAATTATCTGCTGCAATTATTGACTCATCTTTAATAATTAATTTTATAATTTTTTCTGTTTTTTTAAGTTTTTTTTTATAAAAATTAAATTTATAAATTAATTTATTATCTATGAGAGAAAATACACCTATATTACCTTTAAAGTCAGAAAAAAATAAATTATCGTTACTTACTAAAATATTCTTATTTATTTTTGACTTTGAAATCTTTGAAAATTTTTTGTAATTTCCTTCATTTAAGAATGAAACATTTCCAATATAATTAAATTTATTTTGATAGCTTTGACTCCAATCTGTAAATAGTATTGGACTCTCTAATTTCAAATTTTGCTTTAACGATAACTCTTTGTCTTTTATTAATTTATTTTGTTTTTCAAAAATAAGTTCTATATTTCTATCTTTTATATCTTTTTTCTTTGATATATTCTCACTTCCAGTCCAAATCCCCGTTTTGTTATCAAATGAGCAATTATTTAATAAAAAAACTAGAAAAATTAAATAAATAATCCTTTTCATTTATTAATGGAATTTTCAAATTCTTTCGCTTTATTTGATTGGCCAGAAGATAAGTAATATTTTTTAATATAATCAGAAACTGTATTTTTCCATAAAGAATTTGATTGAATAATTGGATTTAAATTAGTTAATAATTCATTTTCTTTTATATCATCACCAATATAAATTATTTTTTTAAAAATAAACAAATTTTTTGTTTCTAAATCTAGCTTAGTTTTAAAGATTATTTGATCATAATATGACAAGATTTTTTTTTCATCTTTAGTAAGATTATTGTCTATAATCAAATTTAATGCTGATGGGGAATAAAAAGTATTTTTCTCAAAAATAATTTTTTCTAAAATTACAAAGGCTTCTTGAGATTTGTTTTTTTCAATAAATATTTTTGCTTTGTTAAAATTTTGGGAAATTTCAATATTTTGTCTTTTTTTAAAATCTTCAATAAATATTATAACTATCAATGAAACAATTAATAAAATAATTAAAGATAAAACTTTATACTTATTTTTTTTAAAAAAATCGCTAAAACTAAATTTTTTTTTATTTAAAATCTCTTCATTCATTATTAAAAACTATTTTTACTACTTGGAAATTTATTTGATTTAACATCTAAATTGAATTTTTTAACTGCATTTTTTATTGTTTTTTCTAAGTTAGCATATTTTTTAACAAATTTCGGGTAAAATCCGCTTATTCCTAGTAAATCGTCTGTAACTAAAATTTGTCCATCACACTCTTTTGAAGATCCTATGCCAATAGTTGGTATTTTGATTGATCGGGTAATTTTTTTTGCAGATGTTTTTGATATACATTCTAAGACAATAGAAAAGGCCCCTGCTTGCTCTATGCTTTGAGCCTGTTTTATTAATTTAACTTGTCCACTTTTATTTTTCCCCTCAACTCTAAATTTTTTTTTGAATTGTGGTGTATACCCTATGTGTCCCATTACATTTATTTTTGATTTAGTTAATACTTTTACAATATTTAAATTTTGTAAATTGTTCTCAATTTTTACTGCATCACAACCTGTTTTTTTTAAAATATATTTAGCATTTTTCAAAGCTAGTTTGGGGCTCTTGTAAGTATCTTTGGGCATATCTACTACAAAAAGTGATTTTTTAATCCCTAATTTTACTGATTTAGCATGATTAATTATTGTTTCTAATTTTAGATTATGAGTTGTTTTCATTCCATAAAGCGCGTTTGCTAGAGAGTCCCCGACTAAAATTAAATCACAAAAGTTATCCAAAATTTTTGCTATAGGTTTAGAATAAGCTGTTAAACAAATAATTTTTTTTTTATTTTTTTTTCTCAAAAAATTTTTTATTTTTGGCCTCATTATTCTAATTCAATAGTGCTCGGTGGTTTTGAAGTAATATCATAGACTACTCTGTTGATGCCTGAAACACCATTAATAATTTTATTGGATATTTTACCTAAAAATTCATTAGTAAAATTGTACTTTGCTGCAGTCATACCATCTTCTGACGTAACCGCTCTTAATAAACATGTATACTCAAATGTTCTTGTATCACCCATTACCCCAACCGTTTTAACTGGTAAAAGTGCAGCGTAAGCTTGCCAAATTTTATCATATAAATTATTACTAACTAAGCTATCAATAAAAATTTTATCCGCTTCTTGTAATATCTTAATCTTTTCCTCAGTAATTTTTCCAACTATTCTTATAGCTAAACCTGGACCAGGAAAAGGATGTTTTTTTAATATTGAATTATCTAAACTTAATGATTTACCCAAATTTCTTACTTCATCTTTAAAAAGTTCATTTAAAGGTTCAATAAGTTTTAATTTCATATTTTTAGGAAGGCCCCCAACATTGTGGTGAGACTTTATTTTTGATGATTTGCTTCCAGTGGAGGATCGACTCTCGATAATATCGGGATACAAAGTTCCTTGAGCAAGAAACTTTACATTTTTAAATTTTTTTGCCTCTTTCTCAAAAATTTTTATGAATAATTTACCAATAGTTTTTCTTTTTCTTTCGGGAGCTAAAATATTTTTAAGGCTTTTATAAAATATTTTTTTTGCGTCAATTAATCTAATATTCAATTTATATTTGTTTTTAAAAAGATTATATGAGTCTTTAAATTCATTTTTTCTTAGTAAACCTGTATCAACCATTATACATCTTAAATTTTTTTTGATAGCTTTACTTATTAATAAGGCAACCACACTACTATCCACCCCTCCTGATAAAGCACATATAACTTTTTCATCTTTAATTTTATTTTTTAAATCTTGTATAATTCTTGCTTTTTCTATTCCTATAATCCAATTTTTTTTAATTTTACATATATCCAGTACGAAATTTTTAATTATATTAAATCCTTTTTCAGTATGAGTTACTTCAGGATGAAATTGAATTCCATAAATCTTTTTATTTTTGTTTTGTATAGCTGTATATTTTGAATTAGAAGTTGAAGCTATATTTTGAAAATTTTTTGGAATTTTAAAGACTGCATCTTGATGACTCATCCAAACTGTAGCTTTTTTTTTCATAAAAAAGTTTTTAAATAATTTTGATCTAGCTTTTTCTATCAAAATTGCTTCGCCGAATTCTCTTTTTTTTTGTGATTTTTTTATTTTTCCACCTAAAACTTTTGCTATTAATTGTAATCCGTAACAAATGCCTAAAATTGGGATATTTAATTGAAATATTTTCTTAGAAATTTTTGGATATGTTTTTTTAGTTACCGTAGACGGGCCGCCTGACAAAATTATACCTTTAATTCTGTCAAAATTTTTTATTTGTTTAAATTCATTTATATTAATTATTTCACAGTAAACTTGGAGCTCTCTAATTCTTCTAGCTATTAATTTAGTTACTTGAGAACCAAAATCAATTATGACAATTTTTTTTTTCTCTTTTGAGCTTACTTTTGAAAACATTTATTTTTTTAAAACTGCATTAAGTTTTTTTTGTAAATCGGATGTTTTTTCACAAAGTTTTTTACAAACATTTTTAAAATCTTTTATTAATTTTTTTGTTTCGTTATAATTTGATTTTTTAATTTTTAGTAAAGTTAAATTGTAAATTGCTTGCTCATTTTTTGGATTTAATAATATTACAGTATTTAGATTTTTTTCCTCTAGTTTATCTTGTTTCTTGAAATTGTAAATTTGCGAAAGAAAAAGGTAAGATTTTTCATTTTTTGGATTAAAAACAATATCTTGTTCAAATTTAAATTTTGCTAAATCATATTTCTTTTTGTTATATAAATTTTTACCTTCTTCAAAATTAGTCAGCTCCGCTTTCGCACTAGTTAGAAAAAAAATTGTTGCCAAAAAAAAGTATCTAAATTTAATCATAATTTGTAATTTATTGTACTCTTAATAATTTCTACACTATGAACCATGCTTTCATAAAAGCCTGCTTTAGTAATTTTAATGAACTTTGATTTTTTGCTTACTTCATCTAATTTTTGAGCTCCTATATAGCCCATAGAAGATCTTAAACCGCCTTGTAGTTGATAAATTATTTTAGAAATTTTTCCTTTATATAAAACCCTACTTTCTACACCTTCTGGTACAAATTTTGATTTGTCTTTAAAGTTTTTTTGGAAATATCTTTCTGAAGACCCGGACGACATTGCTCCTATTGATCCCATTCCCCTATAAATTTTGTAAGTTTTGTTTTTTAATTTAAATTTTTTTCCAGGACTTTCCTCAGTTCCAGCAAAAATTGAACCCATCATTATTGCATCAGCACCAGCTGCAATAGCTTTAATGATATCACCTGAAAACTTAATTCCACCATCTGAAATAATTTTAATTTTCTTTTTACTCATTGCTTTTTTTACATTGATTAATGCTGTTATTTGAGGAACACCTATACCAGCCACCATTCTAGTTGTGCAAATTGAACCTGGTCCTATACCAACTTTTATTATATCCGCTCCTGAATTATAAAGTAATTTCGCGGCTTCACCAGTTGCAATATTGCCTACACAAACTGAAGTTTCTTTGGAAAATTTTTTAATTTTATTAAGCATTTTTAGTACATTTGAGCTGTGTCCGTGCGCTGTATCAATAACTATCATGTCAGCACCAGAGTCGATTAAACTTTTTGCCCTTGCTAACTCTGGCTCAGATGTTCCCACAGCTGCCCCAACGCTTAAACGGCTTCTTTTGACTTTTTTTATTTCATTACATTGATTATTTATATTTAAATTTCTGTGTATTACGCCTACCCCACCATTTTTAGCCATAGCTATTGCCATCTTTGATTCGGTTACTGTATCCATTGCCGATGAGATAAAGGGAACTTTTAAATTTATATTGTTAGATAAATTAACATTTATATTAGTTTTTGTCGGTATAATTGATGAATATTGGGGTAGAAGTAAAACATCGTCAAATGTGAGCGCTTCTTTAATTGTTTCCATATAAACTTATATACAATTTTATAAATTTATAAAGTCTTTATTCCGGCACAGTGTATATAAGTTTCTTTTGAATAATCTCTGCTTGAGTCTGGTTTAAAAAAATTCACTTTACAAAATTTGTTTTTAGCTAAATTTTTAACATCTAGAAAATCTTTTCCATTAAATAGTTTTGCAATAACAACTCCATTATCCTTGACTACTGAGCTTGAAAATTCAATAACCTCAGCACATAAAGCGTTTGTTCTAATACAATCAAGATCCTTATTTCCAGTTGTGTCAGCGGCCATATCAGAAATTAATAAATCTGCCTTATTTTGTAATCTTTTAATAATTTTATCTTTAGAGCCTTCTTTTAAAAAATCACAACACATAAAATCTACGCCTTCAATTTTTTCCATTTTTTTTATATCAATTGCTAAAATTTTACAGTTGTTAAGATTTTTTTTTAGTACCTGAGACCATCCTCCAGGATAACTACCTAGATCGATAACCAAATTACAATTATCAAAAAATTTAAACTTCTTATTTAACTCTAAAAGTTTATACGCTGATCTAGATCTATATCCTGAACTTTTTGCCTGTTTAAAGTATTGGTCTCTATGTTGTTGAATTATCCAACTTTTTGAACTTTTGTTTTTTTTCATTACAAAATATCTTCATGTTCTTCCTCAGAATTATCATTTTGATTTAATTTTTTGTTATTATAGTAAGTAAAACACGCTAAAGGAATTGATAAAATATAAAATAAACTAAATACTAATAAAGTTTCGAAAGTAAAAAACATTAGAGTTACTAATGATATACCGATCCCTAATAATATAAAAACTGTTAGTGTTGGTTTAATTTTAATTTTTTTAAAGGAATAAGTCGGCACTTTACTAATTAAAAGCACTGCAATTACTAAAGTGAAAATAGGAACGATGTAACTTTTATTGAATAAAAAATTAATATCAGTAAGTTCTAAAACTAAAGGCGAAAGTATTAATAAAGCCCCTATGGGTGAAGGAACGCCTTCAAAATAATTTTGTTTCCAAGACTCTTCGGGTTTAAACTTAGTTAAATTAAATCTTGCCAACCTAAGAACGCAACAAACTGAATATATCAAGGTAATTGCCCAGCCTAATTTTCCATAATTATTTAATTCCCAAAAATAAATTATAAAGGCAGGTGCTATTCCAAAACTTACAAAATCAGTTAAAGAGTCAAGTTCCTTGCCAAATTCAGATGTTCCTTTTATTAATCTTGCTATTCTACCATCCAAAGCATCTAAAATTGCAGCTAGCGTAATAAAAATAACAGCCATTTGAAAATTTAAATCTAGAGAGAATTTAATTGAACTTATTCCTAAACATACCCCGGCCAAAGTTAAAATGTTTGGTAAAATATACCTTGTTTTTTTTGACTCAACAATTTTGAATTTTTTTTGTTCCATTATTCTTTAGCTAGCAAGCTTTCGCCTGCTAAAACGTTTTGACCGAGTTTAACTAGCGGTTTTTTATTGTTAAAAAAAAGATCTACTCGACTTCCAAACCTTATCATTCCAATTCTATCTCCTTGTTTTAGGTTTTGGTCTTTGCTAACTTCACATACAATTCTTCTAGCAATTAGACCTGCAATTTGAACTATGATTAATTCTTCTCCATTATTAGTTTTAATCTTATAATAATTTCTCTCATTTTCTTTGCTCGCTTTATCTAGTGAGGCGTTTAAAAATTTTCCAGGTTTATAAAAAATTTCTTCAATTTTTCCATCAATTGGAATTCGGTTAACATGACAATTAAATACATTCATAAATATACTAATTCTTATAAATTTTTTATTTTCTAATCCCAATTCTTCAGGCCCATTTAATTCTGAAATGTCTGTTATTAATCCATCAGCAGGACTGACCAAAAAAGAATTGTCATTTATCACAACACGATCTGGATCTCTAAAAAAGAAATAAACCCAAATTGTTATTAACAACATAATTGTTGCAAGAAAATTTGATATAATCCAAACAATAAATGTAATAATTATTGAAATAGCTAAAAATTTATAGCCCTCTTTATGTATTTTTGGAAAAATGTTATTCATCATAATTGTCAATAAAGTTTGATAATTTCCACTAATATGTATAAAAATCTCACATAATCAAATTATTTTTATGG
>MDSV01225803.1_pt1 | contig 15944 bp, 10 predicted proteins | sample 810851 | NCBI WGS metagenome assembly MDSV01 (sample SAMN05326640, study PRJNA326480) | marine metagenome | isolation source: seawater | place: Atlantic Ocean: North East | collected 2012 | reverse complement strand
TTCTCTACCATTTGTTGGACCAATGATGTTACGGGCAACAGAAATTGCATCCACACCAGTCCAAGCCATAGCCACTACAGGCCCTGAAGTAATGAACTCAATTAGTCCAGAGTAGAATGGGCGCTCTGAATGTACTGCATAGTGTGCTTCAGCTAATTTCATTGAAGGCGTTAGTTGACGAAGACCAACCATACGCAGTCCCTTACGTTCGAATCTGTTGATTATCTCGCCAACAAGTCCTCTTTGGACGCCATCAGGTTTGATCATAATGTAGGTTGTTTGCATGTCTGCCATGTTTCGGCCGACCAACCATCCCTATTTCAATCAAAGGGATAATTTGTAACAAAATGAAATAAAACGAATCTTGAAATTCATATTAAATTTCCTTTAATCTCCATAGGGATTATCATTTTCTATCCTTTTCTCAAACTTTATAGACCAATATTCCTGAATTATAACTCGAATAAATCCCTTGCTAGAGCTCCTCATAGCGAGGGGTATGGACTCTAAATGGTGGACGCTGGGGTCTGCGAACCATCTTGAAGCGAGCCAGTTACAGTCAGTAATTTAGAAGTTGAGAATTAAATTTATCCCTGAAGCACTTTCAAGTATTTTAGATCCATATATGCGAGCATTGGAGTTTGCCTTATAATTGACCCTTCAGCCCGAATAACACTGTCTGTTGGTATGGTTTTATGAAAGTTGACATTCTTCAAATGTAGTTCTCTCCCATTGTTGAAATGAATTACATTTTTCCCACCGAGTTCCAGCACAGTATCGATGCTGGTTCTGAATTGAGTGAGGGAATAAATCCACTTAGAATGAAATTCCAATTCAGTCCAAAATAAATCAGAGTGAAAATCTATTGGAAGATTACCTGAAGTGATGCTTCTGCAGTACTCATCAGCAAACGCCCACCTGCACCAAGAAGAACAGTGGGTGCCAGAAGTAGCCTCGGTAGACTCATACTGTTCTACTGCTTTTTCAAGAAAGGCATCGATATCTGCAGGAATAAAATCAACATCTACAAAATCCGGAGTTGTACCTTCATCACCTCCAACTTCAAATAGGAAACCATGTATATCTGCAGATTTCATTTGCTCAAGACTTAGATTCACCAGCGATGGTTCTTCCTGTATACAGCGAATATAGACTTGACATTGGCGTTTATACTGCTCAAGTGATCTTTTATTGGAAAGGCTACGTTTCCAATCAACAACAATCACGGTAATTTTACCGTTCATATTTTCAAGAACAAAAACCGCATCAATTTCACCATTCTTTATTTCAACCGAATCGCTGATCTGAATGGCACTTCCTGTCTTTAGTGACTGCTCTGCAACAATATATTTGATTTCTCCAAATTGTCGTAAGTATTTGGAAAGAAAGTTTACTGTTTTTCTTAGTTTTTTCAGCTTTCTCCGACAATCAAGTTGACTGAAATTGCCTAGTGGGCTTTGAGGTCCGTTTTTACTTTCCAGAAACTGGTATAATTTATCCCAATTTTCTCCTTTAGCCATCGCCTTCATTTGCTTCCCATCAAGGATGAGGTCCTGCGATGCAATGGTATTGAGGTAAAATTCCATGAGAGCGTGGCGCAAGTTACCATCCGCTTGGGCAGAAGTTGAATCAATAGACGTAGTCAAGGAAACCAAAGGTGGAGCACCTTGGTAGTGTTGAGCCATTTTTCCACAAAGATAGGCTTTGGATAATCTAGAGGCTGATGAACTTAACATCTGAAGCACGCTCAAGAAAGTTCATCCAAATCTTCAGGTTGTGCCACTGCACCTGATTGTTGCAGTGAGGTAAGAATCTTTTCTGGATTGTTCAATAATACATCTCGGCTAAACGAAGTATCGGGTAGTTCACTCAATAGGGGTGAGGCTACTGTGTACTTAATTTCATCTAACTTTACATGCGTGACTGACCGCAAATCAATCTCTGCTTCAACTCCGTCATTTAGGACGCCGATTGAATCTTCTCCGTGGATGGCCTCGGCCGTTTCTCCGCCTTCTAACCTTTGAATGAGGCTATGGAGATTTTTTTGGTCATCGGACATGGTCGTGCCGAGATGTTGTTCGAAATCCTCTCCATAGAGGGCATAGAGAAGGAAATGGTACCCAGATGTTCGATCGAGGTCTTTTTCCATGTATTGAGTAGAGTAGTCAAGTAGACAGCCGCTGCATATGTGCTTGCATGGGCGTTTTCTGACGGTGATATACTTTCCAGTAGCATCCGGCACTTGCGTGGTACAATTTTGGCCTGACAGTCGCTCCAGTGCTCTTCCAAGGACGGGGAAATCCTGGGGATTGTCTAGATCAAATTCCTGATGCCTGTTACGCAACATTTGGAACAACGCTTGAAGCAATCCTATACCGCCGTCGCTTCGTTCAAAAATATACAATTCCCAACCTTCTTCGCCTTCATGCCTGTACCTCCGAATGTCACCATCGATGTCCGACTCAGAAATATTCAACCCCAATGAGGTATCGCCTGTCACCCCTTCCAAAAGACTGCGCAGAAGAGTTAATGCCGAAATTTGCGAAGTGTTAGTGTTGCCTTTGGCAGGATCCATACTCACAAAATCATCCGTATCCCATGGAATTCTAAATACTAGAACATCTGTTACAAATGTTCGCCCAAGCACGAGTCTACGGTGTAATTCACCCCCATCCACAATCGCAGTGTTAGAAGGGTCTGAGTTGTGATCACACTTCGCTATCCTTCGTTCATGGAATGACCTACGAGCAGTATTTCCGTCCTCTGTATCATCTTGAATCCCACAGTAGTTTAGGTCTTGAGATGGTATTGCATAGGGCCTAGAGTGTTCAGATGGCAAATCATCATGACTCAAACTCCCGCACTTTTTACAGAACGTGAAGCCAAAGCCATCCTCCTCCTCAATCTGACCCTTTCCAGGATTAATATTGACCAGTGTTTTACCAGAAACCATACGAAGTTCAAGATGTTCTCCAAATTTGATTTCGTTTTCTTCGATTTCTCCAATAATTTGAGTTGGCCATTTTGTTGTAATCCTGTATTCCGTGTTCTCTCGCTTTGAAACATCGATGATACTCCCGTCTTTTGCTCGAACGAGGGGCGCAAAACCTGGAGGTCTGAGCATTGGGATTGTTTTGAATACGCCGTCCTCGCACATCTTACATGGCTCAGATGCCTCAGGAGTTTCGGATTTTGGTCGAGTGCTTTTCAATGTATGCTGGCAACTTTTTGTGCTGCACCTATGGTGCCACGTCAAGGTTGTATCATCTGGATCATCTTCTTTGTTCTTAAACCAATAACTGAACCGGTTGATTACTGAATCGACCCGAGCGGAGTATCTATCTGGGATGCTTAATTGCTCAAGTTCCTCGGTCGTTGGTCGAGGAGGGAAATCGAGGTACAAGCCTCCACTCATGTAGGTTTTCTTTTTGACAATGATTTCTTTGCCTGGGCTATATTGAGTAAGGGCCTTTTCAAGCCCGTTTGACATTTTTACTTCAATTTGCTCATCTCCTGTAGGCGTAAGGGAGCGAGCAACAAATGACACAGCGTCTGTTGGAAGGTTGAAACTTGGTAATTTATGGTGTTCCGATAAAAAGTCGAGAAAGTTGATTGGTTTCGTCATGCTGCTACCCCCTCATTTTGAGAGATTGTATTCTCAATTCGAGTCAAGAATTCTCGCAATTTCATAACAAAGTCGTCCAGAGTGCCTGTTAACTGTGAAGATTGCAATATTGCTTCGATTTGCGGATGAACATTTTCCCAAGACATTTCAGGATTCTCATCTTCTGAAGGATTGATTCCATCCAGCCAATCGCCGAAGTCGGAATAACTGAATCTATTCTCAGGCACATCGGAAAAGAATCCCTCTAATGTACCCATGCTCTCCATCAAGTTTGCCTCATGTTCTGGTGCACCCATTCCATCAAATCGCCTTCGGGGCAAATCGTAATTCATCCTCTTGAAAAACGCTTGAAATATTGCGGCATTAATATGCCGCTCAATAATTGCTTCATTGTTCAAATAAATGACAGGTGAGTCTTGTGGATGAGTTAGCATTTCTCGAGGATTGTCAAAATAATTCTGAGCGTGCGGTTGGTTATCGCACCAGGAAACTGCAACACATACTTCGGCTGAACCTCTTCCTGCTCGTCCAACTCTTTGTTGATAATTTGATGCTTTGCGGGGGACTGTTCGAAGAGCTACACATGTTAAACTACCAATGTCGATACCAACCTCCATTGTTGTTGTGCATGACAGAACATCCACTGGTGATTGGACAAAGGTCCATGCATCATCTTCTTCCGGTACAGAAAAAGGTACATCTTGGAAGAGCAATTCGAATTCTTCAGCCGAGGTGTACATTTCCTCCTCGTCTTTGGCAGTATTGATTTGTGCCGTATGTTCTTCAGCACGAATGACCGTTATCGCCAAATCATTGTAACCTGATATGATCGCTGTTTTTGCAGGCCTACGCCAAGGCGATTCAATTCGTTGGTCAAAAATAGAGATTACGGGATCATAAACTGTCAGATGTTCATAGCCACAACTGATACATGAGTTAGGTGAAGTGTCATTATGGATGATTGGCATGACAGTGCCACAGCGGCGGCATCCAAGTATATCGTTCTCGCCATCGAGTACATGAACCAACTCAATGACGTTTGCCTTCACAAGCAATTTTCTATCTGCGTCTTCATGTGTGTTTACAGCGAAAAGTTCATCTTTGATTAGTTCAAATGGAACAAGAACCTCTGAATTCAATTGTTGAATCAAGGCACGGTACTTCTGTCTAACATGTTGAGCGAAAATCCCCCATTCCGCTTCTTTTGTGTAGACTGAAGGGTGATGATTCATCGATTTGAAATGGTATACACCTGGGGATGAAATACACCGTTGTCCGCCCGCTTTTTCTTTTCCATCTTCAGAGTCCTCTCCGAGCGATGGTCGTGTCATCCAATGAACCAATTCCTTGAGTGCAGTATTCAAACACTCACGCCAATGTTCATCAAATTTCAATTCAGCGGCTTCTTGATCTTCTTGACCATCTGTATAATTCGTTCGGAGCATTCTCCTCACTCGTTCTGAGAGGGTTGCATAGCCTAGTCCTAATGAGGAAAAACTGAAATCTTTGCTTCCAATGAAATCCATAATTGAGGAACTGAAATCCCAAGGTGTTGAATGATCGATATTTGCCAGTTCAGACACTTTTCTCCAGTGTAAACGTCGTTTACCAGGATTGGTTAGAAATTCATTGTGAGATTGAATTATTTGCTCAGCAATATTAGATAATTCTCCTAGAGTCTTGTTTTTGCCATTCATGAAAATCCTACAATTTTGATAATCGTTGAGATTAGGATTATTCTGAAGATCCCTTAATTTACCAATTCGAAATTTACACAAATTCCTTATGTCTGTTGTTATTTTAGTCCATTTTTCTTTTTCCGTATTTTTAGGCTTAAGGGCTACAATATCGGCAACTTTATTTCGCATGATTGAGGAAAACCTCGTGACTGGGCTCTTCTTCAATGTATCATCTTCAAATTTAATCCCCATGCCCTCAAGGCGAACTGATATATCTTGGAATTGTGCTTGTGCGAAATTAATATCCCCTTCTGTGTTGTAAAATTCAGGATTAAAACACTCCCCTACAATTATCCATTTCTCATTTGACGTAAATGCAAGCCCGGAGGAAGCATTTCTTACCCCTCGTGTAATTGCGTTCATCATCATTTTTCGAATTAATCGAACGTATCCTCGATGATTGTTTTCGCGATAATATCTTTTGGCTTCATTTGCAAACCGATCGTTGCTACGAGCGGCCCTGTTTACAAAATCCTCGTAGATACTAATAGCTTTTTCATTTTCGGGGACGGGATATACAGTTGATTCTACAATTGATTTGAGTTCTTGATTGTTATCGAAAAAGACTTCATTCCTATGTTCTTTCATTAGTGCAGCGTGTGCTGCAATTACATCAATTCTCGTTCGAGCAAAGGAGTTTCGTGAATTCCTATATTTATCGCCAGTTCCTGAAAAAGGCTCGATTTTTGCACGTGTGCAATTTAGTACAAATGGTGAATAGAGATGTTCCAATGTCCGAATTTCCGGGTGTAGTTTTTTGTACCAATCTTGATTTAGGAGATGGAGAACAAGAAGCCTCAATTCATCGTAATTAGAATTGTCTTGAATCTTCTTTGCCAACTTCGCAGCACGAGAACGGCTGTCTGAAAATACCATGACCTTTTTGCCTTTGTTGGGCAAGTCGCTTTTGGCTGGATCAGGAGTCTGGTAGGTAATCAATTGCTTCATTAACTGGGAAAATGCGTCATCACCCTTTGTCATATAATCTGTGATTTGATCTGACTTACGCCGTTTGTGCAAGGTATTGCATTGCAAGCATGTTGCTTTACAAAATGTGATTTCCTTGACATTGGATCGTCCAGTTTCATCATTCGAGTCACGAATTGCATCTTGAATGAGTAGAGTTGAATCTGTTGGTGAATGTCTATGTTCGGCTGCAAGATAACCTGCCTTCCAGTTTTCTCCTGGGCGTGTATCGTCGACCATTATTTGATAATCCTCTGTGTCTACCCAAATGTGTGCTGGACCATCTGCGCGCACCTCACGTTCTCCGATTTGCATGATTCCGACCCCTGTGTCATTTTCAATAATTACCTCGTCGTACAAGTACACCTCAAGTCGAATGCTATGGTCAATTGGTCGTGAAAAGGTCCTTGAAATACAGGAGCCTCCATGCTGGATTGCGGCCGCAACCTGATCCCAGTTTTGTTGTGAAATCCATATCGAAGCATACGGTGCGCCGCACTTTCGACACCCCCTAACTGGATAAGCAACATCAAGGGAGTTTTGTTCTCTGAGTAGAATCTGGCCTTTTCCTAAATCCCAATACAATCGAGGAAGTCCTCGATATAAAAGATGGGCTCGGACTCCCAATAGCGGCAGTGTTCGTTCTGAATCGGGTCGTGGCCCTCTTAATGCCGCCACTAAATTGAGCACTGCTTCTGTGGCAAGACGGGTCTGCAATATTTCCTCGACAGATGCTGATGGTTCTGTGCCAAAGAGGAGTCTGCCTACTTCATCCATTGACAGGGCTTCATCCAACAATGACATGTATAACCGTCTGAACAATGGCTGCCCTCGTATCCATTCTGTGAGTTCTGATTGATTATTAGGAGTGTGTGTTTGGCTGAGAAAATAGTCCAAAAGAAAATTATTCGAAGGATTTCGATAGTCCAATGAGAGTAACTCTCTCCGGATATCTTGTAAATCGCCGTTCTCACAATCTCCTTCTTCTGGTTTCCATTTTTCACCCTTGACGTAAACACTTGTTGTAGTTAAATCTCCAGTCCAATCGACATCATCTGAGTCCTTGTAAGTCCAATTTCCAGTTGCCTCAAGGGGGCGTCCTGTAAGACCATGAACAAATTGTTCTTTGCTTGCATGATCATCGCCCAATGACGCCGAGGTGAGTATGAATTGGACTTTGTCTTGATTCTCAGGACCAAGTATTCCTAAACTACTCAAGAGCCTGCGAACAAGAAGACCTACTTCTGTGCCCAATGCTCCTTGGTATAGGTGGGCTTCATCTAAGACCAACATAAGTTTGTTTTCAGGGTGTTCTGCAAGCCATTGCTTCGTTTCATGGAACATGCCATGTTCTAATGGTCTTTTGAGCATGTATTCCAGCATACTGTAGTTTGTGACAAGGACATCGGGGGTGCCCCCACCATTTGTTTCATCGCTGATTCGAGGCACAGCGGTACCTTTTTCCTGCACAGTTAAATTTGCATAGCCCGTGTTGTGCATTTCGTGGCGGAAAAAGAGTTCCCGGTCCCCAGGTTCAGTGATTAATTTCGCATTTGCTTTTCCCGGAGCCCCCCGATGCTGAATGAACGATCCCATGTCCCAAAAATCTTTACCATTAATGGAGTGGTCTTCGCCTTTTGCCGGAATAAGGCCTTTTTCCATCATTTGAGAATAGAGTGATCCATCAACTTCTGGGCGGGTGCTATCATGAGTTCGAATCTTACTAAAATTCTGAAACTGTTTTGCCGCTTTGGAAACCTTTGAACTCACAGAGCCCCCACCAGTTCCTGCCTTTGCATACGATCCATGGAATTTTGTTCGGCCAGTGTATTGCCCGAATTGGAAGGGGCGCTCGACACCACCTTGGATCAAAGTCCCTTGAGCGAGTTCGTTTGCAAGTGCTTCACCTCCTAAGAGTTGACGAAGTCGCTTTAATTGATCTGCGACAAGAGCGTTCATCGGATACAGAATGAGGGCTTTTACGCCCCGGTGTGGGCCAGGTGTGTCCTTATTTCTGCGCGCATAGCGGTGTAAATGCCCTACAATCGGCCAAAGAAAGCATTCCGTTTTTCCAGAACCTGTGCCGGTACTTACGATGATGTCAGAGCCCTTCGACCATGCCCTTAGGGCTTGGACTTGATGAACATAAGGATCAAAGAAAATCCCCTGTGCTTTCCAATTCTCCATAAAATCAATGAACTCTTGATGTGTTTCCCCTAGATTTTCAGGGTCCAGCAAGGCTTTCAGCCCTGAGCTATAGGCGCCTCTAGGGTTGTTTTTGTATTGGGGGAGAGCCTCAATGTAGGGTATTCGGGCCAATTTATTCTCCAAGCTCTCAGGGAGGGTGAGGTTGTCAAAAGATCTTGTTAAGGACTCAGTATACACCAGTGGATACTGCCTTCGGATTGACGTAGATAATGTTTCGTTTAGAGTCGTGAAAGTATCATTAATTCTCATTCTACCACGTACCAGTTGTTCTCTAAAATCTCCCGCCTTATGATTGTTTCAATGGGAGAGCCAATGACAACACCCAAGGACGATGCACTATTGGGATTTAAGAAATATATATCGGAGAAGGGAGAAGGGACTGTGCTACCAGCCAACCCTAGTCCGCCAATTTTTCTATCTTCTGCGCTTGGTGGCTGGGCATGACCTAATTCAATTAACAAAATACGTATTGCCCTAAGGTGTTCGGTGACTAAGTGATTGTTCAGGCTGCGCCTTACATCGAGAGGTCCGAGATTAATTTCATCAACCTCCTCTTCATCAGTCACGATTTCTAGTCTCAATCCTGAGACCGACATCAGAACGGGTTTTCCCTCGCCGAGTTGGCGCAAATGCGGATATGTATGCACCCATATGCTTCGTTCCTCATCATACTTCCAAAGTATACCGAAAGCCCATGAATCTCCATTAATAGCAAATTTTGGGACATCGGAAGCATCCAGTTCCGTCGACCACCACTCGGAATCGTATGGGCCGTTCCTGCGAACTTGATTAGAAAAGTATCTTGGCACCTCGTTGTTTATGATGCCCTTGTAATAGAAGGGCGTTCCTTGATCGGTGGGTAACTCTTCTCGGGTGCCATTTTCCATTGCCCATTGCAACCAAGCAGAAGCAGATCTAAACCGATGTTTTCTTCCAAAGAAATGCTCCAGCGATTCCGAACATTCGGATGGTTTTACCGAATTGCGTAAGAGACGTAATCCCGTGTCCATCGAGACCCATATGTCGCTCGAGGAAGCCGATTCTAACAGGTGTGTTGTTGTTACAACATCGTCTATAATGGACCAATCAGTATCGACTTCGATGTATTTTGGTTCAAGATGGGGAATCCACCATCCGTTTTGCCGAATCCTCACTCCAAACATACGTTGAAGAATTGTACGAATGTGTCCTCCTGCTTTGTCCACAGCCGGCCCCCAATCACTCCACACCGAAGCAGCATGATAGGAAAGTCTCTCAAAATGAAAACGGATTTTAGTTGAATTAGCCATCATCTCCTCCTCACGTTCTGTCAAATCGAGTTGTGAAAGGAGAATGCGCATGATTTCATGGACGTGAAAAACGGTCGCAACTGTATCCTTAGCAAATGGTTGCCCAACTGTTTCGATGAGGTCATCATTCGTCTGAAGAACGAAATTTGTTGTCGAATCAATACCTAGGGCATTGAAGTGATATTCATCTCCTGGGCTGCGACAAAAACGAAAAGTCGCACTCATTCAATCGCCTCCTCAATGAAACCGCGTACTTCGATTTCCACAAGATAATGATCTCCTCCTTCTGAAGGGGTGTAGAGATAGTACACTCCAGGAGTTCGTGGTGCTGCGAAGGTGTAATTGTTAGTTCTGTACGCAAATGCCTCAGGCAATCGGTCGAAATCGAAACCCGTATCCCCATTTTTTGGATATTTGTAAAAAACTCCATCGCTGGAGAGCATCGCTAGCGATCCCCCTTCCTGGGTAATACTTATGCTGTCGTGGGGGCTATCGCCAGAAATTGGTGAATCGTTGGCTTCCAGACGGAATTTTTGCCTTGGGTATAGGACTTGTATCTCAGTAGAGTCGACATCTATAACTTTACCCCCGCCATATATTTCGGCTAGTCTCTTTCCATTTTCGAAATCAACTTTAACTTTATCTTCAAGGCAATTGAAGGCTAGGGGGAGCAGTTCAGTGACCCGTTCACAATTGGTAACGGGCGGATCGACTATGGGCCCACAAATACCCCTGTATATGTTATTTCTATTCATCGAAGAGAGTTTTTCAGGCGATATTTCATCAATCCAACTTTGGTCAGATAAAGGGTCCACTATCCTATGCTGTTGTTGTATTATATGGTATTCTTCTTGTGGTCGAAGTAAGAATTTAATCCAGTCCTCGGCTCTATCCCCCAGGTATCCAAGGCAAGGAGCCTCAGGGACCTCTAGGTGTAATTGTGTAGTGGAGGCTGAAGACGGCAAATCCAGGCCAGCGATGTTGGGCGTCAAGCTAATCGAGCGATGGCGAAGATTTTCAGATGGTGAACCGAACCATTGTTGAATTTTCTCACGTTTAACAGGATATCTAATTTCATTTTCTATTGGTTTGATTTTTACCGATTGTGTCGGCGTTGCGATTGTGTATGAAACAGGCCAACCGTGAAGTGTTGTCTGACCAAAACATAGATCGAGAGATACTATTTCCTCAGAGTTGTTGCCAGAGTACAGATCCGTGATTAGAACTTCGCTAGGAGTGAAACACCCGCCTGAGGAAATGGCTTCCAGTTGCAGATCCGAGTAATCAAATATTACATCGGCCGTGAAAACTTGGATGCCATTATACCAATAGGCTACACCTGCATCTATTCCGTCCTTGAGGAGTTTGCTCAAATGGAGGGTGAACGAAGAAACGAAAGACAGATTGTAAACTCTTGATCGGATTATGTCGTGCGAAGTTGGATGATGGGTGTGATTACCAATTCGTAATTCCATATTCTGCGAATCGTCCTCATAACGGTCAGGGAAACTATGTCTTTGGCTACAATCGAATTTGCACATCCCTTCTTGCTCGCGCCCCGGGATTGGCCTGACTCTGACGGTGATACGGGGCAATGAAATTCTCTCTCTTTCTTCGATTTGGCATTCATAGGTTTCGATGACTCTTCCACATACCTCTGCTGACAAGACAAAATTGCTATTTTCTCCCCCTATCACTGAAAGTTGGCTGTCAAGCAGATGTGATTCGGAGCTATTTTCTATTATCTGCCATTTAATTCGTTGCGGGATTGTGAAGCGAGCTCCTATGGTGGACTCGGGAAGTATGTATGTTGTATTATGACGGAATAAGGTTGGAATCTCCGGAAGTTGGTGGACGCCCGTGGTTGCGAGTGCGATTTGGGCCAGAGGAGCCTCTTGATTCTCGGGGAACAGATCGGTCCATCTCGCCGCACCAAGACGGCGACCAGGCGTCCCCCACGGAAGGAAGCCCAAACGGTTGCCAGTACGGAAAATTTGCTTTAGAGCCATTAAATCGACTCCCTTGTAACAATCTGTAATCTGGTACCACTCTGTTCGACAGTGGAGCCATGATCAAAAACTTCTACCCATGCAGATTCACTATGAGACTGTACTTGCATTGAAGCCCATAGCCCATTTTGAAGAATCTCATCCCGAACAAAAATCTTCCACAGAGTCCCACCTGATGCTTCATTGACTCCGAGGTTTCTGGCTTCGAAACCATTCATTTGCTGCAGACCCGAAGAATCTATGCCCGGGCCAAGAAGGAGGCGAAAACTTTCGAGCGGGGCGTTTCGCATTCTGCGAATTTTAACATAGAATTCTTCACCATTATCGAAGGCAAATTCCGACAAACGATATTGACTCACAGGAGTCACGGGCTCGTAGGCCCGATCAAGTACTTCCATCAAAAGAGGCCTCGTTGATCTTAACAAGCGGCTCTCAAGGCCAGTGATTTTTCGTAGAAATTCTTTAACTTGGTATTGCGATTCGGAATCATTCCATTCAATTATACCCTGTCGGTATCCTGTGAGTTGCTGCAAGCTATCGGATTTACCCAGAGTCATTCTCACGCCATCCGGTATTTTCTCTCTTAGTGCCCTAAGTGAGGCCTCTAGGTCGTCTTTTCTAGTCTCGGGGATGATGAGCACGATTTTACCTACCTCTGGTATGAACAGATTTGTTTTATCTGATGAATTCTCAAAACACAAGAAGCCTGCACAATTTCCAGGGAGGGCCCCTGCATCGCGACTCTGCAGCCATACCGATGTGGCGTCTTCTAAATCTGGAGGGCGCAATAATAGAGGGCTTTGTATCTGTTCCACCTTTTGAATTCCTGCAGGCAACTCCTCTGACTCACTTTGAACATGAAATCTTAATTCGTATACCTCCATGAAATTTTGCAATACTGGGGTGCCATTGGTGCGTTTTAAAAGAGCAGCTTTCCGTTGCTCAGCAAGAAGAATTTCCGCTGTATCTCGGCCCATGCCACAGTGGCAATCGTCTTTTTCGCCGTGGTGATGCTTAAAGTGGGCCCCCCCAATGTAGTCGCCTCTTCCAATCAAATGCTTCAATGCAGACAGAGTTCTACCGCCAAAATTAACTGTGAATGAACTAGGGCTTTTGTCATCTCCACTCTCCCAGGCATAGTGGCCATCCAAGCATAAAAGTGGGTGCCTAGGTGATGTATCCCAAATGTCTGTACCTTCATACTCAGTGCCCAAAAAATCCCTTCTTCGGGGCTGAGGTACATATGATCGTATCCCCCCAATGGTTAGTTCCTTTCTATTTTCTTCATTTTTGAGGAGACGAGGATAAAAACAAGAACGAAGGAATTCTTGGACACTTATGGGCCCGGAGGGGAGGTCACAAGTGCAATTTGGCGGATGGTATGCCTCGTCATAACTTGACATAATCGGCCTTATCGGTCCCTCTAAATAAAGGCAATCATTTTTATTTACAATAGAGGACACCTGTCAATTTTAACTACTCTCTAAGAGAATCTTTCGTATTCTCTTACCTTGAGAAGATCGTCTCGTATTCGAGTATCGATACTATTTTTATCCATCAATTTTCGATTAGCTGATAAACCTCCTAGTATTCCCATTATTATGCTTGAGCATCAGGTATACCCAAAATTCTACATTGCTCTTGCTCATACTGACAACATTTCTGTATTTACAAATGTAGAAGAAGATCATAAAATTAGAGTTAGTAATGTGAATCTTTTCCCATCTTTTTTGAGAGAGAATTTGCTTTTCAGTATGTCTTTTGATTCTGAAATACATTATCGAACTATGTTTAATGAACTGGATCCTCTCGGTAACAAGAAACAGTTGAAAAATCATTATGATTTTCCAAAAAGAATGTTCGCGGATTGTGGGGCCTATCAATTCCGTGATTTGCCCCGACCAATAATAGACGGAGTGGAACTAAATTATGAAAATGCATGGAAATACTATGAGAATAAGCATGTTAATTCCGAGTATTCATGGGAGGAAATACTTCTTTGTTCACCTGATCATATTATCACGGCAGATATGGATGATGAAGAAACTAATAGTAGATTTGATTTCATTAGGGAGAATGCCCTCCCCTTCCTTGAAAAATCGAAATCAGATACTAGAGTTTTTGCTGTAGGTGTAATACATGGTAGGAATATTGAAGAACGTATTGAACAATATGAGATGTTTAAGCAGATGGGTTATCAATATGTGGCATTAGGGGGAATGGTACCTTACTCAACAAAACAAAGCCAGGTATTAGATATCGTAGCAGGAATAAAAGATATTAACAAACCTCTCATTAATCCAGAAAGTATTCTTGGGAGATGTCGTAAAGATGGTATAAAATTACATATTTTTGGATTAAATAGTCCTGAATGGATTCGTTGGTGGTATCGTTTACAAATTGACTCTTTCGACGGCTCGAAATTATCTACTGAGGGGGCAGCGAATGGATGGTACTATATTCCAAATGATGGTAAAGGGGCAGGGAGAGAGATTCCTGAAAAACCTACAAATGTTGCTTCTCTTTATCAACGAATATCCGTAAAGAAGATGGGCTCAAATGAATGGAAATGGCAAGAAAAGAATGGATTATTATGTCCTATTGTGCCACTCACTGGAAAAGGAGTAGATACTCAATGTGACTGTCCAGCATGTGAATATCTTAAATCATCTAGATGTACGAGTGAAAGATGTTGGTATAGGAAGCTTACACCTGAAAAAAGACATGTCGCAGATCCTCGAATGATGGGTTCTACAGAGCACAATATGGGTAGAGTGGCTCATAATGCTTTCATATTTTCTTGGATAATAGAACAAATAAATAACCTTAATCAAATTGCTAATGAAACTGAAATTACAGAAGAAAATAATTGGCTATTGAATTGGAAGACAATTGAGGTGAGTAAATGACAACTCATGTTCTAATACAATGTTCCAAAAAGAAATCTCAATTACCTGAGAATAATTTGATATGGTCTAGAACTACTGAACTTAATTCTTGGAAAGAAGAATGGGCAAATGAAGAAAAAAGATTTCTTGTAACAAAATTATACTCTGGCAGGTCAATAAAAAAGGAATTTGATCTAATTAATTCAAATAATGACATTAAAGGATATGTGATATCAGCTGGCGCAGGATTGTTACGAATCAATGATTTGATTCCTTCTTATGAGTCAACATTCTTGGACAGTGGACCAAACTTCTCACAGTGGCATCAATTACCACATGGGGGTTTGTCAAATTTGGAAATTAATTCCGATGATAAGATAGTTTCATTTTCTTCACCGTCCTATCATAGGGCATTGTTAGCCGATCCAGATTTCTCAAGATTAGCTTCAAAATTTGTAGTTGCCCAAACTTCTCCTCTTTCGAAAAATAAAGATGTCACTTCTATTCCTATACACCCTAGGACAGCGGAGTATCTAGGTATAGCATATATTGATCTAAATTCAGAAATTCTAAGATTGTATTTGAAATTCGGAGAACAGGGTCTTAATGAAATTTCTAACGAATGTGAAAGTCTGCCTCCTTTAGATGAAAGAAGAACGGTTTCTGATAATGAGTTAATTTCAGTTGTAGAATCTCTTGAATCTATATCGTCAATTACAAAGTCAGTAGAATATATTCGTCACACTTTGGGAATAAGTGCAAGTTATGAACGTATTAGAGAAACAATTCTCAATCTAAGAAATAAATTTTAATGTTCATTCCCAATGGCACTTAAATTCTTCTTCAAAGTAATAATATTCGTCAAAAGGGTACTGTTTCCTGTACATTTCATATTCTTCTTGTTCTATTATTCTCTCTTGTCCTTCTTTCACATAAATTTGCAATGCCTTCTTCAGAAGAGTCAGCATTCGCTTAACTTCATTTTTTATTTCTTCAGTCATAAAATCGATCGAGGAGGATTAGTTGATTCCACCTTTCACGTAACGACGTGTCCACTTCATACGACGTGGGTTACGGCCAAGTTTCAGCATGTTCTTTCGAGCCTTACTGTCCTTGAACCAGAGTACTGAACCATCTCTCTTGACAAACATAATACCTGTCCCAGGTTCAATCTCTTCATGTGAGAAACTGCATATTCTACGTTCTGGCATAATTATTCA
>MDSV01147139.1_pt1 | contig 15945 bp, 19 predicted proteins | sample 810851 | NCBI WGS metagenome assembly MDSV01 (sample SAMN05326640, study PRJNA326480) | marine metagenome | isolation source: seawater | place: Atlantic Ocean: North East | collected 2012 | reverse complement strand
TTGTAGGCGCTACCGCCGAACCCGCCACTTCACTTGTTTAGCGCTGCTTAGTGAAGTTTTCTGCCCTATAAGCTTGAACCTCTCGGCTTTTCCTTATCTGGCCAGTTAAGAGTTGCCTCTTAAGTCATACTCATTACATCACACATATTAAAAAAATTAAATCACTATTTAGTTGATAGTAAAATTTCAACCTAAAGACTGTTTATAATGTGGATAAATATTTGTTGTCTGTTTTACTAATCCAGCCGCCACCTAAAACTTTATCCCCAAAATTATCCTTTGAGTAAAATACACAAGCTTGTCCAGGAGATATTCCCATTTCATTTTCTTCTAAATCTACTTCAGCATGATCTTCGCTCGTTTTAAACTTTGCCTTAATTAATCTGCCAGTCGAACGAACTTTTATAAATAAACTTTCATTATACTCCTCAACATTATTTAACAAATTTAAATCTTTTAAATGAATTTTTTTTATAGAAAGATTTTCCTTACTACCTACTATAATTGTATTCTCCAAAGCATTTATTTTTATTACGTAAAGTGGATCTTTATTAGGAATCTTAATGCCTTTTCTTTGGCCAATTGTATAATTTATTATACCATCGTGTTCTCCAATTTCTTCGCCTTTGATATCTAAAATTTTTCCCTTTTTAAAAGATTTGGGTCTATATTTTTCAATAACTGACGAATAATTACCATTTGGAACGAAACATATATCTTGACTATCAGGTTTATCTGCAACGTTTAATTTGAGCTCTGAAGCTATTTTGCGCGTTTCATTTTTACTCATTATTCCTAAAGGAAATCTTAAAAAATTAAGCTGTTGCTGGGTGGTAGCAAATAAAAAATAACTTTGATCCCTATCTAAATCTACAGCTCTATACATTTCAGCTATATCATTCTTTTCTACTCTATTAACATAATGTCCTGTAACTAAAGCATCAGCATTTAGTTCCTTAGCATAAGAGTGTAAATCTCTAAATTTTACTGTCTGATTACACTTTATGCATGGTATTGGTGTTTCTCCCGCTACATAGCTATCAATAAATGAATCAATAACATCTTTTCGAAATTTTTTTTGGTAATATAAAATTTTATGTTTAATGTTTAGTTTTTGTGAGACCCTTTTTGCATCTAAAATGTCTTGTCCTGCGCAGCACTGTCTACCTTCTTTAGATGTTTTTAAATCGTCATATAGTTTAAGCGTAATTCCAGTAACATCATAACCTTCTTTTTTCATTAAACCCGCAACGGTTGATGAATCAACACCTCCAGACATTGCTACTACAACTTTTGTTTCTTTTGGTGGTTTTTTAAGCCCCAACGAATTTTTTTTTACTGATATATTCATTAAATAATGTATTTGTTTTATTATATTAAATGATATTTTTCCATAAATGTTTTTAGATCTTGAGCCAGGAGATTACGTAATTAACGTCAAAAATAAGGACTGGGGGATAGGCCAAATCCAGTCGATAATAAATGATAAAATAACGGTTAATTTTGAAAATGTTGGAAAGAAGGTTATAAATAGTAAAGAAATTATTTTAGAAAAAGTTCAAATTTGAAAAATATGGATTTAAAAGATATTACAGAAAAGCTTATCGATACATTTTTAAAAGCCGGAAAAGCTGCTAAAGAAATAAGTCTACGTGGAGTAAAAATTTCAATAAAAGATGATAAATCTCCAGTAACTGATGGGGACATTGCTGTAGACAAGATGTTAAAAAGTCAAATAAAGATTCTTACCCCTGATATTGCAATAATTTCTGAAGAAACAGTTGACCTAAGTGTTAAAAATAAAAATAAAGATTTTTGGTTAATTGATCCCATAGATGGAACCAGAGATTACATAAATAAAAAAGAAGAATATACCCTTAACGCTGCACTAATAATTAACCTAAAACCTGTAATTGGTATTATTTATGCACCATCGAAAAATAGACTTTTTTATTCTTATGGAAAAAATCAAGCATTTGAAATTAACAATGGAACAAAAAAAATTTTAAATTGTAAAAAAGTAAATTCTAATAAAATAATAGGTCTTGAAAATTCAGGAAAAACAACAGCCAAAATTTTAGATATTTATAAAAAATATGAAGTTTCAGAAACTTTAAAAATGTCTAGTTCATTAAAATTTTGTGTTTTAGCTGCTGGTGAAGCAGATATATATGCTGCGGAGGCTAGAGCGTATGAGTGGGATATTGCAGCTGGACATGCTATTCTAGAGCATGCAGGTGGCAACGTAAGCACTCAAGATAATAAAAATTTTTTGTATGGAAAAGATAAATTCAAAAATCTTGATTTAATCGCAAAAAGATCAACAAATTTAAAAATATAGTTACAACTCAGGGTTGAGAAAATCTAACAATTTGCTCCTTTTTTTTTATTTATAAAGTCTGTAGACTAAATAAATAATTTGAGGGGATTCGATGATTAAAAAACTATTACTAATAGTAACGCTAGGTGTAACCTTGTCTGGTTGCTTTATGGCGCCATTAGCTTTTGTTGGGCCTGCTGTGTCGGGCTTCAGCGCTTCATCAGTTCTTCAATCTGGTATTACTACTGGCGCAAGTTTCGTAGTAAAACAAAGTACTGGAAAATCGATTAGCGAACATGCATATAATTCGATTAGCAAAGATGTCTTGTTGCAAACATATTTGCCAATTGGTTATCCATCTTTAGTAGTTGCTCCATAACATTAATCACTAAATATTAAAAATGCTAAAAACAATTCTTTTTATTGTTTTATCTGTAACAGTTTTCGGTGTTTTATTTTTTTTATATGTTAAAAAATCTTTAGAAAAACAATTAAATTATTATTTAAGTAAAAATAATAAAAAAAAAAAGAATTAAATCATTTTACAAAATTTGATAAATTCTTCTTTTGGTATCTCTAAAACCTGTTTAGAAAGTTCATAAGTAAAACCAGATCTAGCTAAAATTGAAATATCTTTTTTGTAAAATAAAGGCCTATTGCTCTCCTCTCTGCTGGGACCTATCCGTCTTCTTTTACACATTTTGATAGCAGAGAAAAAATCTGGATTTGCTTCATTTTCTTTAATTTTAGATATACTTGCCTTAATATATTTTTCTTCTATACCTTTTTTAATTAAATTATATCTTATCTTATTTATTGAATAACCCTTTTTTAAAAATGTTCTAGACTTAGCATCAGAATAATATTTATCGCCTAAAAACTTTTTATCAACCAGTGCTTTAATTACCGATTCAATTAAATTAAAAATCTCTTTTTTATTAGATATCTTTTGTTTTTTTTTAATAAGTTTTTTGTATAAATATATTTTTAGCTGCTGCTGAGAAGGGCTGTATTTTTCAAGGTAAGAATAAGCAAAATTTCTTATTTCATCAATTGTTGTCTCAAGGTTCTTTTTATTTTTAATAGGATTCATTGTTTTTATATACTATATTACAAATTTAAAATTTTATGTTAATTCAATTTCAAGATTATTTTACGTTTAATAATATATATCTGTGGATTAATTTTGGCGTTATCCCTTTTTGGTTGATGCTAATATTTATACCTAATTCGGGCGTTGCCAAAATATTTGTTAACTCAATTATTCTTCCAGTTATACTTTCTTCAGCGTACATTTATGTAATTTACCAATTGGTATTAATGGAGGAGTCTTTTTTTGAAATTTTTACGTTGTATTTAAGTTTAGAAGCTCTTTATACAATCTTTGCAACTGATAATTTTTTACTAGTTTTTTGGATACATTTTGTAAGTATAAATCTTTTTTTAGGTTCATGGATGTCTAGAGATGCTATAAAATACAATATGCCTCGTGGTGTTGTGGCATTACCCCTTTTCATAGTTTATTTTGCAGGACCTTCTGGAATTATATTGTATTGGATAGTAAGAATTTTTTATTCTAAAAAAATATCATTGCATGACTAAAGTTATAAAATATTTATTCAAAATTTATGAAAATTCAAAATAATTCTAGAAAGAAAAAAATCTTTAAAAAAATTTTTATAAAAATTTGTAGACTTTTAGGTTATGAGATAATTGACCAAAGTAATTTTTACGTACCTACACAAAAAAAAGATCTTAATGAAAATTTAAATGATCCAGGGCATAAATCTATAATATTGCCTTTAGGAGAAATTCCTATTTCGAGAAAAGTGAATGCATTAACAGTTATTTTTAGGTCTTGTACGAACGTTAATATGTTAACTCAAAATAAAAAAAGATTGTTTGATCAAGATAAATCAGAGTATACTTTTAGATCCCTAAATTCAATTATCTTGTCATTAAAAAAGGCTAAAACTTCTTTTCCTAAAGTAAATTTTGATATCATTATTGTTGATCATAATTCCAAAAAAGAAGATATAGAACAAATTAAAAAGCAATTAAAAACCTCTAATTTTAAAAATTCTGTTATTCACCTAGACGTTAATGAATTTAAAAAAAGCATAAAAAAAACTAATGCTAAGAATGAAACCGTAACATTAAACCAGATATCAAACATGTCTAATATACATAAGTCTCTTTTACTTTCAAAAAGCTCTAGTGATGATTTGGTTTATTTTGTCGAAGATGATTATCTCCATAGAGAAGATTCTGTTAATGAAATGTTGTCTACTTATGAACGTCTCTCATCGCAACTTAAAAAAGAATTAATCCTATGTCCTGCGGACTATCCGTATTTATATACCAAAGCAGAATCTACAAAAATATTTTTAGGATCAAACAGCCATTGGAGAAAAATTAACGAATCTTTATGCACTTTTTTAACTAGTAAAATCTTAATTGAAAAACACTGGGATAAATTCGTTTCTATGTGTCAGTTTGAACATTATCCATTCGAAAAACCATTGCATGAGATTTATGACGTTGAATATTGTTTATCACCAATACCTTCTTTAGCTGTTCATTTCACCAATATAAACTCAATTTTTGGCTTATCGCCCAATGTTGACTGGAAAAAAATTTGGGAAGATAATAAAAATTACTAGGTACTAAAAAAACAGCCTTTATTAAAAAAAATAAAGGCTGTTTTTTGCAACATTTTTATTAAATTACTTATTTATTAAACATCTCTTTGAGTGCTTTAGCTGGTAAAAACTTCACTTTTTGTGAAGCAGCAATTTGTATTTGTTCACCAGTTCTAGGGTTTCTACCTACTCTGGCTTTTCTTTTTGCTACTTTGTAAGTACCAAATCCAGCAATTTTAACCTGCTCATCACTTTTTAAGCAGCTCAAAATAATCTCAGTAATTCCATCAAATTGACGCTCAGCATCAGCCTTGCTGAGATTCATAGAAGATGAAATTTTTGCAACTAGTTGTTTTTTGTTCATTTTAGCCCCTTTTTTGTGCTTTTTTTAACTCTTCTCATAAATACAAGTAAAATCAATGTTTTTTTTAGTATTATTTAAAGATATCAACACTATATATAGAAATTAATCAAAAAAATGTTGATTTTATTGACTTTTTTGACAAATTATTTTTTTCGTAAAAAAAAATTAAAATAAACCAATATCCCTTAAATCGTTGAATGTAACGAAAAACATCAAAGAAATTAACAAAAATAGACCGATTCGAAAAAAACCTTCCTGAACTTTTTGACTTAAAGGTTTGCCTAAAATTTTTTCAAATAAATAAAACATTAAATGACCTCCATCGAGCATAGGAATTGGAAATAAATTAATAAGCCCTAGGCTTATTGAAATATAAGCCATAATACTAAAAAATGGAATAAAACCATACTCTGCAACTTGTCCTGTAATTTTTGCTATTCTAATTGGCCCCCCTAATTGGGAAGAATCGGCTGATCCTTTGAAAACTTGACCCAAATAATTTAAAGATGCCGATGTTACAAACCAAACTTCTTTAAATGAATAATATATAGCTTTAGACGGTCCTAGTGGTTGTCTTTGAAATTCATTGTTTAATGGAGAAAGTTTTATACCAATCATTTTTTTTTTAACGGAGTTTCCTAAGGCATCAGTCGTATCAATTAAATTTGGAGAAACAGTTATAAAAATTTCTTTATTATTCCTGAGAAGTAAAAATTTAATTTTTTCAGACTGAGAAGTATTAATAAAAGCAGAAACTTCTGTAATACTTTCTACTTTATTATCATCAATAGAAATTATTTTATCATTTTTCTTCATACCTGCAACGTAAGCTGGGCTATCTTGGACTACTTCGTCTATAATAGCTGGAGTCATATCTTTTCCAGCAATCATATTAATTATTATAAATATTAGAATAGCTAAAAAAAAGTTGAATAATGGGCCGGCAGCAACAATGATTGATCTTTGATATAAAGGTTTCAATATAAATAGCTTTTTTTGATCTTCCTCGCTATATTTTTTTAAAATTTCATTTTGTTCAGCTTGACTAAAAACATTTCTATCACCAAAAAACTTTACATATCCTCCTAAAGGGATCCAGCATATTTTCCATCTAGTTCCAGATTTATCATTCCATCCAAAAATTTCTTTTCCAAATCCTATCGAAAAATCAGTAATACCAACACCATACTTTTTTGCAAAATAATAGTGTCCATATTCATGAATAAAGACAACTATTGTAATTAAAATAATAAACGGTATTATATAATTCATTATCCCCAAGGTCCCTTAATAATTTTTTTTTTTCGTTTAGTTTTTTTATTAAAAAATAATATCAAAATTATTCCTGAGATAAAACCTCCTACATGTGCAGCGTACGCTACACCTCCTCCTTGAGAAATAAATTGTAAAATAAACCAAAATCCTAGAACATATATTGCTTTTATTTTTATTAATTGGCTAAAAAATCCAAATGGGATTAAAACTAACACTCTAGCTTTTGGATGATTAATTAAATACGCACCTAATACTCCCCCAATAGCTCCGCTTGCACCAACCATTGGAATTTGAGATTCTGTATTTATTAAAACTTGTGTCATTGCAGCACCTATGCCAGATAATAGATAGAAAATAATAAACTTTTTTGATCCGAGATCATCCTCTATATTGTCTGCAAAAATCCACATATAAAGCATATTTCCAATTATATGCATAAAGCCCCCATGCATAAACATAGAAGAAAAAATTGTAGCGACAGGTGGTATTGCGTAAAGATCTAAAGGTAATTGATTGTGACCCATCAATACTGAAGGGATTAAACCATAGGAGTAAAAAAGCTGCCCAGTTCTATAAGATTGTGAGCTTATTTGAATTAGAAATACTACAACACACAATCCAATAATAAAATAAGTTATTACTGGGCGGCCTGAAGTTGGATTATCATCTTTTAAAGGAATCATGGGTCATTATAACAATTGCAGGGCCAACTGTAGCAAATAAAAAAGAAAGGAATAACAACGATTGTGAAACAAAAATTGGGAATGCATCTCTAGAAAACATTATTCCAACCAATAAACTATTCGAAAAATCTGGAGAAGGAAAAAATAGAAGACCTCCTATTAATCCTATAATTATTGAAATATATGCAGTTTTTTCATTAAGAGTATTGTTATAAAAACAATAAAAAACTGTTAATACAAAAGCGCAACAAAATAAATCTGCTAATAAAAATAAATATAAAATACTGAATCCCTTTGAAGCTATAACAAAAGAAGCAATTGACAGCATTATTATAAAATATTTTGAAATTTTTAAATAATTATTTTTTTTTATTGACCCAAATATAGTTTTTGCATCAACAATAATTAAGCTTGAGATTGCATTAACTAATGTATCAATTGTGCTTATAGTTAAAGAAAGCCCTAAAATTATTATAATTATAGTTAAAAATTCTTTTTGATCTTTTAATAATAAGAAAAAAAAGCCTAAATCAGGTATAACATTTGGATCAACAGAAACTGCTACTAAACCACTAAAGCCCATAAATAAAACTATTGGAATTATTAATAGAAAAGAAAAAAATAAACTTTTTTTTAAAATATTATTGTTTTTTGCTGCATAGACTCTTTGCCAATTACCTTGATGAAAAAGGTTTGTAGCAGCTACAGCAATAAAAAAAGTTAAGCCAGATGTATAGTTCGGAATGTAGTTGCTTCTTAATAATTGAGGTTTTTTTTCACTAATATAACTAAATGTAAACTGATCACCCATAAAAGAAATCAAATAATAAGCTGAAATTAAAAGCAATATGAATATGACAATTGACTGAATAGTGTCTGTAAAAATTGAAGCTCTTAAACCTCCGTAAAGCGTATAAGTTAATGTTCCAATTAAAATAATTAAGGCAGTAATCCATAAAGGTATACCTGAAATATAGTTGATTAACATAGCTGCTGCTGTTACTTCAGCGCATAAAAAAATGAACATGTAGAATATACTTATAGTTAAGATTAATTTAAATAAACTTTTTTTAAATCTTTTTCTTAAAAATTCAATTAAAGTCAATCCATTTGGAAATTCGCTTCTTATTTTTTTTCCTAAAAATATTAAAAGTATCATAGGAAAAGCTGTACCTAGTGCATATCCTATTACCGCTCCAATTCCTCCCCATGTTGCTGCTGAGGCTGGTCCGAACAGTATCCATGCACCAAGTGAAGAAGCAACAAAACTTGTAGTCAGTGAAAAAAAACCTACGCTTCTATTCGCTATTAAATAATTATTCAAACCCTTGTATTTTTTTGAATAAATTAAGCCTAAAAATGTAAATATTAAACTTATTGATATAACTAATATTAGTGAAGTTGACTGACTTATATAATTTATTTTTTCCATTTTCTCCCTTTCTGAATTACCGGACAGGTTATTAGGGTTTAATCTCAGTCTGTTAAGACACCCCCGTTAAAAATAATTACTATATTAATAAAAAACTAAAAGCAAACTATATGATCAATATTAATTGGTCGCTTTATTCCAAATTTTTCATCAACTTCATGTTGGTGTATATGATGAGAGTGAACAAAAACTGGTATCTGTAAATTGCTTAAAGTTTTAAGCGTATAAATAAAATTTGTTCCTCTAAATTTTCTATCTACCACTTCTAATTTTAGATTACTTTTATCATCATGTTCTAAATCTTCTGGTTGAAGTAAAAGCTGAACATCTGAACCCTTAGGATAATGTTTTATAAAGTTACCCTTAATAGTTCCAAGATCTTCGTTTTCTAAGCTATTTTCTCCGGTAACTTTTGCTGGAATTAAAATTCCTCTATTTAAAAAATTAACTACTTCTATAGAATTAGGAAAATGATATACGTTATATGGATCATCATATTGACTGAGTTTACCATTCAAAATAATTCCACATTTTGATCCTAGATAAAAAGCTTCGTAAGAATCATGTGTAACTATTATTGTTGTAATTTTTAATTCATTTAGAATTTGTTTTAATTTTACTTGAATTTCTTCTTTAAAACTTTGATCAACATTTGATAAGGGTTCATCTAATAATAATAAATCGGGTTTAGAAAGTAATGATCTTGCTAATGATGCTCTTTGGGCTTCACCAGAACTAATTTCGTGTGGAAATTTATCAATAATTTGATCCAAATGAAGAAATTGAATTACTTCATGAATGCTTAAATTTTTTTTCTTTTCTTTGTTTCTAGTCGCCCCAAATTCAATATTTTGAAGTACATTGAAATGCGGAAATAAACAGTTGTCCTGAAAAGAAAGTGAAATATCTCTTTTTTCAGGCTCTATATGGATTTCTTTAGATGATATAATTTTATTTTTTAAAATAATTTTTCCTGATTGAACTTTTTCTAACCCGGCAATAGTTCGTAAAATTGTAGTTTTTCCTATTCCAGATGGGCCCAAAAGACAAACTACATCTCCTTCATTTTCAATATTTAATGATACATTGTTAACTTTATTTTTATCGCTAGCAGCGAAAGTAACATTGTCGATTTCTAAAAAATTTTCAGCCATAATAATTAATCTTTAATGATATACTTAGATGTGACCAAAATAAAGAAACTTGCAATAATAATAAGAAATAAAGAGGGTGCTGCTGCAGCCTCTAGTAGATCTTGAGAAGCAAAAATATATGCTGTAGTAGCAAAAGTCTCAAAATTGAATGGTCGCATAATAAGAGTAATAGGTAATTCTTTTATAATTTCAATCGTAATTAATATACCAATTAACATTATTGAATTTTTTAAATATGGAATATGTATTTTAGAAAAAGTTTTAAACTTTGAATAACCAAGTAAATAAGAACTTTCATCTATCGAATAATTGATTTTTAAGTATCCTGATTTAATTCCGTTACAGGCTAATGAGTAAAATCTTATAAAATAAACAAATACTAAGCCCAATATTGAACCAATAAAAATTGATTTTATAGGATTCATTTCAAAAAAACTTATTATATTGCTATCGAACCAAGATATAAATGAAATAAAAGCAACCGCTAATATAACACCGGGAATAGCATAACCAGAGACTGAAAATGTTGTTAAAGTCTCAAGAAATTTACTTTTTGAAACTCTATTTCCGTAATTTGAAATAAAGGCCAAAGTTATCAATACGAGGCAAGATAACAATACTAATAAAATTGTATTCAAGAAAAGTTCCAGAATGTTTAGGTCAATAAAATGCTTTGGAAAAATTATTGTCCAATAAAGCATTTGTAAGACCGGAAATAAAAAACTTATGAAAAAAATAGCAAAACAAAATAAAAAAGCTAATAATGATTTTTTGCCTCTAAGAAGTAATTTAGTTTTTGATTTAAACCCTCCTTTCGAATGCGAATGGTATTGTGCTTTTTTCCTAGACAAATTTTCAATGAAAAATAAACCTAATATAAAGATAAGTAAATAAAATGAGAGTCTGTTAGCCAATGCAAGATCGTCAAATGAAATCCAAGCATTATATATCCCTGTTGTTAACGTCGACAATCCAAAAAAAGAAACTGATCCAAAATCAGAAAGTGTTTCCATTGCCACTAAAGAAAGACCAGCAACAATCGCCGGTCTTGCTGAAGGCAAAATTATTTTAAAAAATGACTTTTTTTTTGAAAATCCTAGATTCTTGCCTAGTTCAATTAAATTTTGAGATTGATAATGAAATGATGCTCTTGTCAAAACATAAACATAACCAAACAATGAAAAAGAAATGGAAATTATGGCTCCTAACATACCATCAAATTTAGGAATAAAAGAGTTATAATCTCCTTCACCAAAAATATTTTTTAGTATTGAAAAAGCTGTACCAAAATTTTCAAAAAAAGCTGTTAAAGAATAAGCATATATATAAGCTGGTACGGCGAATGATAAAATTAATGCCCATTTGAAAAAATTTACTCCGGGAAAGTTATAAAAAGATACAACGTATGCAGATCCAACTCCAATAACAAAAGTTAAAAATAAAACTCCTATTAGAAGAACCATTGAATTAAAAATATACTCGTAAAGAAATGTATTTTTTAAAATTGATGAATAATTGCTTGTTGTTTCAAAAAAACTGCTAAAAACAGTTATTACCGGTATAGCTACAACTATAGAAATTAAAAAAGAACTTATATACCAAATGTTTATTTTTTTGTAATTTTTCATTAGCTTCCTCTAAAGCTTCCTCTAAATTAAACATGCCTATTAAACTACTTAGAGGAATAGATAATAGGCACGTTTATATAAAACTATCAATTATTAAGAAGAAAAAACTTTTATGAGTTCTTTCATTTCCTTATTGCTAACTTTCGACAGTTCTCTCCCATTTATTTTATTATTAACTTTTTCACACGCATTCATGCAGGGATTGCACGATTTTGCAGATTTATTATAGTTAACATCAAATAAACTCTTAATTTTTTTTCTCAAAAACTCCATTGATTATTTCCAACCAGCTGCTAGCATTACCTCTAATGCGTCGGCTTGTTTTTTTCCATAAGAAGATACTTTAGTTTTTAGATCTTGCTTAAATCCTAAGCCCATTTGGCTAACCAGCTTATGTGGTTTAACACCATCAATCATCGGGTATTCAAATGTGTTATTAACTATATGTTCTTGTGCTTCTTTAGTTAATAAAAACTCAAGAAGTTTAACCGCATTAGCTTTGTTAGGCGCATATTTTAATATTCCGCCACCACTAATATTCATGTGAGTACCTCTCCCGTCTTGATTTGGAAAAAATGGTTTAACTTTTTTAGCTGCTGCTTGTTGTTCAGCTCCTTTTTTTCCTGACAACATTAAGGCTAGGTAATATGTATTAGCTACCGCTAAATCAGCTTCACCAGCTGCTACTGCTAAAATCTGAGCTCTATCATTACCTTTAGAATCTCTAGCCATATTAGCTACTACGCCCTTAGCCCATTCTGCTGTTGCTTTTTTTCCATTATTTTTTATTAAAGAAGCCACAAGTGATTGGTTGTAAATATTATTTGATTGTCTTATTACAATTTTACCTTTCCATTTTGGATTAGCTAGATCTTCATAAGTCATTCCTTCAAGATCGCTTGCACTTACTCTTGCTGGAGAATAATAAATTATTCTCGCTCTTTTTGCGATCCCGGTCCAATACGCAGTTCTAAAGTTTGCCGGTACTGCTGCTTTTATAGCTTTTGAACTTGCCCCTCTTTGCAACATCCCTTTTGATTGAAAAGTACCTAATCTTCCAGCGTCTGCTGTAATATATAAATCTGCTTTAGAATCCTTGCCCTCTTCAACTATTCTCTTTTGAAGAGCTTTATCTTTTCCAGATACAATGTTCACTTTAATTCCAGTCTTCGCTGTAAATTTTTCATATAACTGAACATCTGAATCGTAATGTCTTGCACTAAACACGTTGACTTCATTAGCGTAAGACATTCCAAAAAGTGAGCTTAAAAAAGTCACTATTAGTATTATTTTTTTCATTTTTCTTTTTTTATTTAATTAACTTGAAATGAAATATTTATATAATGATAATAAGTTGCAATATCAATGATAATGATTATCAATATCAATATGTCGCACTAATACAACCAAAAATTGTATAGGAGGTTTCGAAATCTATGTATATGTTTGGTTGAAATTAACTTTATGTCAAAAGAAAAAATATCAACCTTATTATCTGATGTCTCTATTGAAGGAGACATAATCGAAAAAGATAAGATGATCGTGGATGCTAAGATTAATGGAGACATTAAATCTGAAGAGATAGAGACTCACTCAAATTCAAACATCAAAGGAAATATAAAAGCAAAAACTGCTTTCTTAGGAGGTCAGCTCAAGGGAAACGTAAGTGCTGACAGAATAAAAATAAAAAAATCTGCAGATGTAGAGGGTGTTTTAAATCAAAAAAAATTATCAATAGACGAAGGCGCTACCCTTAAAATTAAGACTGAGACTAGTTAATATATTTAAAATTCCCACTTTTTAATCTTACTATATAAAAAATTTCTAAAAGCTATCACTCTAGCTACATTTTTAAGAGACTCTGGATAAACAAAATGAGCTTCGGTTTTGGGTCCTTGAACTTGAGGTAATACTCTAATTATATTTGGAACAAAAGCAGTTATATAATCTGGAAGAGCAGCCAGTCCTACTCCACTTTGTACAGCAAGAAGCAAACCATAAACGCTATTAACTTTCATAATAGGTTTTCTTTTTTTATTATCTTTTGAACCCAATTTTAAAGCCCAATCAGGATTAAAGACAGGTGAAGGCGCTCCACGACCATAAGATATAAATCTATGTTTATTTAAATCTGACAAATTTTTTGGATGTCCGTGCTGCTCTAAATACTTTGTTGATCCATAAATATGGTAATTGATATCAATTAGTTTTTTTTGTATATAATTTAATTGCTTAGGTCTTCTCATCCATAAACCTATATCAGCCTGTCGCGTACTAAGATCTAATTCTTTGTCATCAAAAATTAATTCAATTTCTATTTCAGGATTTAATTTCATAAACTCTTGAATCCTTGGTGTTAACCAAGTAGTGCCGAAACTGACTACAGTCGTAACAGTCAATTTGCCACTTGGCTTATCTTTTTTGTCTAATATTGTTGATTCAACATCTTTTAATTTTGAAATTACTTCGTGAGCAGTTTTGAAAAGATATTCTCCATTTTCAGTAAGTGACAAGCCTCTAGCATGCCTTTCAAAAAGTTTTGTTTTTAATTCAATTTCTAAAGTTTGTATTTGTCTGCTAATGGCTGATTGGCTCAAATTTAATATATAAGTTGCTTTCGTAAAGTTTCCTGCTTCAGCAACGGCGTGAAAAATTTTAAGTTTATCCCAATCCATATCTTATTTATTTGGGTCGACTAATACTCTACCTGATATTTCACTTTTTAACATTTTAGGAAAAATATTTAACAATTCTTCTAAGCTAACTATTTTAATGTTTTTTTCTAAAATTTTAAAATCAATTAAGCTTGCAACTTGAGACCATATAAATTCTCTTCTTTTTCTACTTATCATTACTGAGTCTATTCCCCATAATTTTATACCCCTTATAATAAAAGGCATTACTGAAGTATTTAGTTTTACTCCTCCTGCGTTTCCACATGCAGCAACAATTCCATTAGGTTTAGTATGTGAAATTACATTTGCCAAAACATTTCCACCAACGGTGTCGACTGCACAATCCCACAAACCTTTTCCTAATAATTTTGTTTCACCTTCAAATGCTTTTCTGTCAATAATATTTTTTGCACCTAGCTCTTTTAAGTATTTTTCGACATTATCCATATTTTTACCAGTCATTGCAGTCACGTTATATCCAAATTTAGAAAGTACCATTACAGCAATACTCCCAACTCCTCCGGTTGCACCTGTAACTAACACATCTTTAACTTTTTCTCCTAACAGCAGTTCTTCTCTTGCTTTTATTGCAAAAGCACACATTAAGGAAGTGAAGCCCGCCGTTCCAAGCATCATTGCATTTTTGTTTGATATTGTATTTGGAATTTTAATTAAAAAATCACTATTAACTTTAACTAATTGAGAGAAACCTCCAGGATAAATTTCACCAACTCTACATCCTGTTACAACTACGTTGTCACCTTTTTTAAAATCTTCCTTTTCACTTTCAATAACCTGACCGGAAAAATCTATACCTGGTATATGCGGATATTCTTTTACTAACCTGGCACCATTTTTTAAAATTAGGGCGTCTTTATAATTGAGGTCCGAATAATCAACTTTAACTAAAACATTGCCAGTTTTAAAAAAACTTTTCTCTAAAGTTTTTATTTCTCTGGAGAATTTGTCGTTAACTTGGTTTAAAACTAAAGCTTTGAACTGGTTGCTCATTATAAATTTATTAGACTAATTATTAATAAATACTAATCTTTATTAATATATCTTAAGTAACGATTTTGAAAACTTAAATCATCCTTAAAAGCTCCAAGAAAATAATTAGTAACAGTGGTTGCTTTTTCTTTTTTAATTCCTCTATTAGTCATACATTGATGTGCTGCATCTATAGTTACTGCAACTCCTCTAGGTTGTAATACATCCATTATTGTTTTTGCAATTTGCATAGTTAATCGCTCTTGCGTCTGTAATCTTTTTGAAAATACTTCAACCACTCTAGCTAACTTACTTAACCCGACAACTTTATTTGATGGAATATATGCTACATGAGCAACACCCATAATTGGCGCCATGTGGTGCTCGCAATGACTTTGTAATGTTATATTTTTCTCTATAACCATATCATCGTAGCCATCAACTTCTGTAAATGTTTTTTCTAAATATTTATTTGGATTTTGTTTGTAACCTTGAAAATACTCTTTATATGCTTTTATAACTCTTCTTGGTGTAGATAATAGACCTTCCCTTCCAGGATCCTCACCCAACCATTGAATGATTGTTTTAATAGCCTCTTCCGCTTTTTCATCAGAAATTTCTTTATTATTTTCCGATGCTTTTGCTATACCTTTTACTAATTTCATTTTATTTCCTTAATTATTATTCTAAGTATATATATAATACAAATTATGTTTAAAAAAAGAGATAGTATTAAAGAGGTTGAGGAAGGCAAGTATTTAGAACCCAAATTTGATAAAAAT
>MDSV01119499.1_pt1 | contig 15945 bp, 16 predicted proteins | sample 810851 | NCBI WGS metagenome assembly MDSV01 (sample SAMN05326640, study PRJNA326480) | marine metagenome | isolation source: seawater | place: Atlantic Ocean: North East | collected 2012 | reverse complement strand
TATTTATGCACAAGATATGGAAAATCTTCGAAATTTTTTAATTAATAATAATATTGATGTAGGACCACAGCATTATAAAAATACGGCATCTCTCAACTCTTTTGATGATTATTACTTAGATTGTCCAGTCGCAGAAAAAGTGTCAAAATCAGTTCTGCTATTACCAACTTATCCGAGATACACCGAAGACAATATCAACAAAGTTATTACCTTAATAAAAGAATTTTATAGAGCTTAGGATCGATTTTCATTAGATTTGTATTCTTTATAAAAATCTAAAATTAATATTGGAATCACAATATAAAATAATCTATTAGCAGATGAAGATAGCCCATATCTCCAACCTAAAGTCGTATTCCCAAAAAATGTGAGTAATTGAAGACCGAGTATAAGGATTATGCTGATATTTTCATTTAGAATTACATCCCCTTTAAAGCTTTTAATAGTAAATTGAAAAATTAAATAAAAAATAATAATTAAAAATAATGGTCCCGTAGCTCCCCAGACACCATAAAAATTTATAATATTAAAAAAAGTTATACATATTTCTCTAAATTGTGATGAAAGCATGAGAAGCATAACAATTATTAAGAGTTCGATATATAAAATATATTTGAATGAAAGAAATTTTTCAAATATATAAAAACTTAATAGTGATACATGGGGGATTAACGAAATAATTAAAAATATATATTCAGATGAAGATTTATGAACAATACCCATATTGATCAAATTAAAATACCAAAGCGAGTTGATGCTAAAAAGAACTAAGTAAACATTTAAGTTAATTAATTTTTTTTGAGTTTGAAAAAACTTATATAAGAAAAGAACTGCAAATAAAAAACCCTCAAACCTTGCGAGGCTTAATGTCGAACAGAATAAGATTATTAACACAGAGTTTAAAAAATAGTTATTTTTTGTGTAATTATTTGCATCCAAGAAACACCAAAGCAATATAATTAATAAAGATGCAAAAGGATGTATCTCAAAATATATAGATAGTGCTACATACGCAGGCGATGTAATAAGGGTTGATACTAGTAAAGTTAAAACAATTTTTTCATTTCTGCTAATTAATTTACTTAAGAGTGTCGAAATTAAAATCATTAAAGCAAAAAAAGCAGATAAGATTTGAAAATTAAATAAAAGATAATTTGATGCCATTAAAGAGTATGATTCTAAAAGGATCCAAAGAGGAGCTCTATGTCCTCCACCAGCAAAACCACCTATATTTAAATTATTATTAGCTAAACTAAATGCAGTTTGCGTAAGCCAGAATCCATCGCCACCTCTTATTCTTGGAATATAAAAATATGAGGATAAATATGTTAAAGCTGAAGTAATAATAAATACAAAAAAATCTTCTGAAACTAAGTTGTATTTATTTTTAGATAAATTATTTAAAAATAAACAAGAAATAAAAACAATTAAGAAAATTATTAAAGGATTATAAATATTAATTGATAAATATACCTCAACCATAATTGAAATAATTGAAATTAAAGCAATTGAACCCCAAAAAAATGCGAATGAAGACCCATAAATAACAAATCTGTTTTTTATATCCAAGCTGCTTACGAGTGGCTTGATACAGATAATAGAGTATCCAATTAAAACACTTTGAATTAAGATGTCATTATTCATTTGAATCAAAACAGTAACTATAAGTACTTAAGTCATCAGTAATTTGTATATTCAAATTTTCAGAATTTGCTGTTTCAACTTTACATGTAAATTTGTTAAAGTTTTTTAATAAATCAGATAAAGAATTTACTAAGTTTGGATGTGGAAAATCCCAGTTTTCTCTTTTCGTGGAATACATTGAAATAGTGTCTTCAGTTATATAACTGTAACTTGTTCCAATTTCATTAATCTTTTGATCAGCAATCGGTTGAGTTATGTATCTCAAACCTTCATAATTATTATGAGAAAAATAGCCAGCAATTGATAAATCTTCAATTGATATATTGAAATCTATAGTCAAGTCTTCGATGACAGGATTAAATCTTAAAATATTTACAACCAATGTAAAAAAAAGAAAAAAAGGTATCACAAAGATATATATATTTTCAAACCTCATTAACTTTATTAGGAAAATCAACAGAAGAGATACAAATACAACTCGATTAGTCCACAATACGTTTGCATCTAAAAATTTAAATAATTCTGTGTATAAGTTAATCACTTGGTTCATTTATTGTTCACTATCTTCAACTTAAGTTATTTAAATTTTGATTTATTTTGAAATATAAATCTAGCTATATGTAAATCAGACAAGGTATTTATATCAAATCCTTCAATTGCCTTAATATCAAAAATTTCAACATTGCCTTCTATCAAAGACTTTTTATTTAGAAGAAAATTTAAATTTGTAATATAAAAAGCACTGTTTTCAATATAATATGGCACCCTATCTTGCTGACGTCTTGGTTCATTCTTTCTTAAACGCTTAGATTTACTTTCTGTTTGTATCCAATAATCTTCGTAGTTTTTATGTGCGGAAATTAAACAATCACAATTTGATGTTACATAGTATTTAACCCCCTCCATTATTGTTTTCGAATTAATAAAGGGAGAACATGCTGACAAAATTACTATTGTTTGGTTTTTATCAAATTTATTTTCATAGTTTTTAAAACAATGTGTAGCCGCATCTTCAATGCTTGATTTATCTTTAGATAAGTACTTTGGTCTTTGGTGAATTTCAGCTCCAAATTTTTTTGAATAAGATGCAATCTTTTCATCATCTGTGGAAACGAATACACTATTAGAGAGTTGGAATGCATTTTGTAAAGCAAAATTAATTAGAGGTTTTTTTCCAAGCTTCTGCATATTTTTATTTTTAATTCTTCTAGACCCACCCCTTGCTGGAATGAAGATAATCGGATTTAATTTAGAGATCAAAATTTAAATACTCGTCGAATACATCATAAATAGTAATAACTTCTTGAAGTTCCATTTCACTATTGACAACTGGAAGTAGGTTGATGTTGTTTTTGCTAACAACTTTTGATGCAATTTTAATATTTTTTTCTTCTAAATAGCTAAACTCAATATTTATAAATTGATTAATTAAATTTTTTGTGTTTGCACCGTTTATAAATGCCTTTAATAAATCTCCCTCACTCAGTACACCAATTAACTTGCTTTCTTGAACAACCAGAACTGTTCTAACCCTGTTAAGTTTTATCTTTGTTATTGCTTCTCCTAGAGTGCTTCCTAATTCAATTGTAAATTTGTTTATATTTTTCAAAATGTTATCCTTTTTTGCAACAAACTGTCATGATTAACTTTATCTTTAAGAATTTTTATTATTTCTTCAGAGCTATTTCCTGATCCATAAGGATTATGAACGTTTTTTAAATTACTTTTAAAATTTTTAGAAAAGGTATTTTTAATTGCATCAATAATTGATTTTTCATCAAAAGTATTTACGTCTATTATATTTTTTGAGCGCAAGCGCCCTTCCTGCCTGCTTCCAACATTGACAACAGGAGTAGTATATGTTGGTGCTTCTAAAATTCCAGAACTAGAGTTTCCAATTAAACATTTAGTATTTTTTAAAAGTGTCAGATAATCTTTTCTTGGGATATTTTTATATAATTTAAATTGATTACTTCGATTTTCTTTCAAGTAATTACTAATTTGTTCTCCACCAGCATCATTATTTGGCAATATCCAAACTTTTTTATTATCAAAAATTTTTAAAGAACTATGTAATACTTCAATTTGTTTTGCAATTTGTTCAAATTCCTCTGTTACGGGATGGAAGAGTACTAAAAAATAATCTTCTTCAATATTTAGTTGATATTTTTCTAGTATTGTACTTGCATCAGATATTTCACCACTATACATGTCGTCTAACTGTGGTGCACCAACATTGTGAATTCTAAAATCTTCTTCACCTAATTTTGCTAATCTATCAGCAGCATCTTTATTTGAAGCAAAGTGTAAGTGTGCCAATTTTCCAATAACATGTCTTCCAATGCCATCTATATTTCCCGACAACTCTCCTGCTTGAATATGTGCTGTAGGAGTATAAGTATACGAACCAGCTAGTGCAGCAGCTACTGTTTCATACCTATCACCTGCAAGAACAATCCAGCTTGGTTTTGAAATATCAAGTATATCAACTAACGATTGAATGATAGACCCCATAGATTTTGTCATTGTAAAATGATTTGAGCCGTCATATGTTGAATATATCTTATATTGAACTTCAAATCCATCTTGTATTATTTCATCAATAGTATTTCCATGTTGGGGCAATAAGTGCATATTTGTTACTAAAATTTCGTACTCAATATTTTTTTCATTACAAATTTTTAGCATCGGCTTAATGTACCCCCACTCACCTCTTGATCCTGTTATAAACAATAATTTCATTTATTTCAAATCTTCCATTTTCAATAGAGTGTTTTCCTGAATTTCATTGATTGCTACTTTGCCAATTATTTCGTTCATCATGTGTGAAGGTATTCCTGTTCCAGGTCTTTTTGACCATATCATATCTTGCGTAATTTTTTCACCAATGTTAATTTTTCGTAAAGATACTATGCTTCTAAATGCCCAATCTCTAATTGGATTTTCTTTAGTATTAACTTTTTTTTCATCACCTAAGGATTTTTCAAGATTTCTTATATTTTGAACTAGCTCTTTAAGCTCTTCTAAATCAATTGAAACTTTTTGGTCAGGAGCTTTAATTGTTTTATCAAGAATAATGTGTTTTTCAATTAATTTAGCTCCAAGACTTACAGCACCGTATGAAGTAATTAGGTCTCCAGTATGGTCAGAGTGACCAATTGTTGCTTCAGGATATCTTTTTTGCATTATTGATATTACTTTCAAGTTAATGTCTTCGTAAATAGGTGGGTATTCACTTGTGCAGTTCATTAATGCAAATTTAATATTTTTTTTAGTTAATAAATTGTAAGTTCTGTCAATTTCTTCAAATGTTGACATACCTGTTGAAACAATCATAGGGAGGCCCATATCTGCAATTGCTGAAATTGTAGGTATATCAGTCATTTCACCAGATCCAATTTTGAAAAATTGAACACCAATAGTTAGTAATTCTTCAGCCGCTTTCAGAGAAAAAGGAGTGCATAAAAAGTCTATACCAGTATTTTCGCAATACTCTTTTACTTTTTTGTGCTGCTTAATTGTAAATGCATTTTCTTTGAGAAAATCATATAATGGTGTATCAAAATTGTCAGACATAGGAACATCAGGCAACATTTCTTCATCTGGTAAATGGTGTTGAAATTTTATACAATCAGCCCCAGCTTCTTTTGCACCATCAATTAGCTTAAAAGCATTGTCTAATGAGCCAAAATGTTGATCAGCAGCTTCAGCAATGATGTAGGTAGATTTTTTTGTTCTTTTAAAAAACATATATTTCATAATATATTTTAATTGAATTAATTTAAGATAGTTTTGTATAGTTATGAAAATTTTATTTACTGCTAGTCAGGAAACTTGTTTAAAAAATATAATAGAAATACAGAAATTAAATACTGAAAAAAATTTTGTTTTCGAAAGTACTTTTATTAATCAGAGCAATGTATTCACTTTTAGTAATTATGATCTTGCTGAAATTAAAAAATTAAAATTTAAAGTTAATAATTTAACCCTTCCATTTAATTTTAAAAAAATATCGGATAGGAAATTAGGAATAGTTAAGAGGTATTTAATTTACTTATCAAATTTCAAATTAATCGACGACTTAGTTAAGAATCATGATGTTTTTATTTTTTCTCCTGGAGGATTCTTAGAGCATAAGATCGCTTACAGGGCTAAAAAATATGGTAAAAAAACAATTTTTATTGAAGGGGGCCTTCAATTTGGAGAAGCTAAAGTTAATAAAATAAACTATCTAGGGATGTCTCTAGCCAAGTTAATTAAGCAAATATTTAATTTAAATTTGTTTAAATTTTTAATAATAAATGATCATTATCAAGAACTTGACTATTTAATTACTACTGGAAGTTTTTCAAAAATAGTTTGGAGCGACCTTGGAGTACCCGAAGAAAAAATTTACGATATTGGAGTTCCTAGATATAAAAACCTCTTTCAATTACATACACATCAGAGTCAAGATAAAAATATCATTTATGCTACTGGTGCATATATTTTTCACAACGACCTCAAAGGAGAAATTCAAGATTTAAATAATATAAAAGAATTATACGAAATTATTTGTAATGAAGATTTAACTAATAAATTCCACGTTTTGGTTCACCCTCGTGACTCAGACGATGGAGAAAAAATATTATATTTAAAATCAAAAAATATAAATATTATTAAAAGTGACGATAAGGTACTTGAAAAAAATTGTTTACTTTTAACCAGAAACTCAACTATGGTGTATGAGTTTATTATATCTGGCAGGAATGGGTACTACTATAAACCAGATTCTTTTAGAGAAAGCATTCCTCATTTAGACTTTAGAATTTATCAGAGTGAACAGTTGTCAGAATTTATTAAGTTGTTTATTAGAAACACAATAATACAAAATAGAGAATTAGCTTACAACATCATTTCTAAAACTACCGAACAATCTTCAGAGATTATTATTGAAAAATGTGTTTATGGAAATAATAAAAAAGTTAATTAACCATTATCGAAATGGAATTTTAATTGAAAAAATTTTTAAATATACAGTTGCAATTTTGTATAAAATATACAATTCTTTTTTATTTAGACATATATTTAATTTTTTATTAACAAACCGTAGAAAGATAAAAAGATTTGAAAAAAGTCTTACGCCCATAGATGATAGTTTTTATAAAATAGCAAATTATTATCTTCCAGTAAAAAATAAATTAGATAAAAATTCAAATTTCTTATCTTTTGGTATTGGATCAGATGTAGATTTTGAAGTTGAGGTTTATAGTCAATATGGGGTCTCTGTAAATTGTTTCGACCCCACTCCTAGGTCTGAACAATTTATTAATGAGATTAACCTTAATTATATTAAATTTTTCCCAGTTGGCTTAAGTGAAGATAGTGGAAAATTAACTTTTTATCAGACAAAACCTTATAGTGACTATACATTAATAAAGCCAAATATCTACTGGGATAAATTTAACGCTGATTGTTTCTCAATAGACAATATATTAAAAAAACTTAACATCAATTTTATTGATTTGATAAAGCTTGATATTGAAGGAGCTGCAATTGACTCTATTAATCAACTGTGTTCTAGCCCAAATAGATTTGGAATATTAATTAGTGAACTAGAGTTCATGGAAAAAGATATAGAAAATTATACTAAAAAAGTCAATAAGATCGTAGATATAGCTAATCAAAATAACTACGATTTATTTCGACTACCTAAGATTAAAAGCAATTTTAAATCGATTGAAATTATTATTGTGAATAGGAATTAATGATTATTTAATCTAGATCTTAGTACTGTTATATTTGGATTTTCAGAATTTGTATTTAAGAAATCGTGGAGACAAGATTTAACTTTATATATAGAATATAAATAATGAGCACAGTAAAAAAAATTATAGGCGCAATATATAGGGAGCTAAAAGATACTCTCTTTTGGATGAAAGTGCCAAATAATTCATTCAAAGAAAAAGGTGTCTCTTTTCATAGTAATTTTATAGATGAAGATACCTGTAATGAATTAAAAGATTTAGCTGAGAATATTTTTTTAGATAAACAAGAGCTTAATAAGGATTCTTGGATAAATATTAGAGAGCGTGAAACCAAAGGAAAAGTAGATACAAAAGTTAAAGCAATTTTCTCTTTTAATAAAAATAGTAAAAAATTAGATGAGTTTATTGAGTCAAGAAAACTTCAAAATCTTTTTGAAAAAGTTTTAGGTTATGAATTAATATTAAGAAATTGCTGTTTACAATATGACGAACCCGATACAGAAACTAAAAGATCTTTTCATACTGACAACAACCCTCCGCCATCTTTTAAAGCATTTATTTACCTTACTGATGTTGATGAAACAAAAAACGGACCTTTTTCTGTAATTGAAGGTACTCACAGAAAGGCAAGATATTTAAGATTAAAAAATATTTATTACAATTTAACAAATAATCTACCAACATCAAATATGGACAAGTATGTTCCAAGTAAGCTAGAAACACCTTTCTGTGGAAAAAAAGGAGATCTCATCCTTTCAACCCAAACTCTCTTTCACAGGGGAAATCCAGATCATTCAGAAAAAACTAGGTACGTATTAATATTTTATTTTTCCCTGAAGAAAGATGGACCCTATCCAGAGTTTAAATTGGGTAAGGCTTCGTAGTCTCTAAAAATTTTCATTAATAAGAAAATTGAAGCTACAGAACTGATAATTAAAGCAATATTTTGAAATCTTATTAAATAATCTATAAAAAATAAAAATATTAATATATTAAAAATTTGAACCGTAGCAAAGTTTATAAGAAACTTAAACTCTTGTGATACTAAAAGATAAAGAACAGATAATAAAATGAAATAAAAGATAAAGTAATTAAGAAAAGTTTCTAAATTGCCTATGTAAAAAACTGAAATCATGTATAAGAAAGTTGAAAATACAAAAATTGTAAATTTAACATTCAGCTTCTTTTCAATATCAAAGTAAAGACCAGGAAGGGTTCTTGTAATGCTTATTATTTGAACAAGAAATATAAGCAATACAATATCATAATTTAATTTGTAATCATTAGGTATAAACACATATGATAATTTATCAAAAATTACAAAGTACATGTATCCAAATAAGGTCCATAAATACATAATTAATATTCTTATATTTTGTGAAGAATGAGCCTTAAGATGAAAAAGCTTTGGAATCAAGTATTCTTGAGTTGCTGAAAACAATAAAAACAAAATCCCTACATAACTTAAGTAGCTAAAATATTTTCCAAGAGTATCTAAAGAAATATTATTCTGAAGAATTAGCTTACTTCCATGTGTTGATAAAATTCCCATAAATCCAATCCCTGCAGCAGGTTTTGCATAATCTAAAAATTCTTTCATATTTATAATTTCGAGATTACTTTTTTTAAATATTTTTATATTTAAAAAAGAAAAATAATATAGACTTCTAAGTAGTGAAGCGGTTGCAATACTGAAAAGATAAGCAGTAACAATCATTCTGTCGTTCTTACCAAAATTTGTATACAAATAAAAAATAGACGAAAATTGAAAAAGTAAATTAGAAATTGAATAAATTATAGATCCGTATAATAATTTTCTTGAAAATCTAAGGGATTTAATATATTGAATTAAAAAAATATTAATTGATGAAAACGTTGAAATGATTATTGCAGATCTCATTGGAAGCCCGTAATCAAATGGAAATAAATTATTCCAAAAAAAAGAATTAAAAAATTCAAAAAATAATAAAAAGCAACCCGACAAAATGAGTATTCTTTTTAGTAACTTTTGGGTTATATACAGTTTTTCCTTGTCGTTTATTTCATTACCAAATCTATAAATTGAGCTTTGAAATCCAAATAGGTAAATCTTATTTAGTATTTCCGAAACCGCAATCATCAGTACAATTTCTGCCCAAATTTGTGTGCCAATAAATCTTAAGAGAATAGGTAATAATAAAAATGTACTTACCCTTGGAAGTACAGCTTCAAAAATAAAGAGATTAATTCTTTTGAAATGAATGTTTATTTTAAATTTTTCTGACGTCACGTAAATAGTTTAAATAAGAAATGAACTATTTAATGTAAAAATAAATTTAATTAACTCTTTTTTATAAGGATAAATTATTACAAATAAAGAATAAACTTAAATATAGTATGAATCTCTATATGAAGAAAAAAGAAAAATGAACATAATTGTTTTAACTGGTAATGAAGTGAGGCATAAGTACTTTAGAATTAAACTAGCTTCTGATAGTCGTTTTAACGTTTTATTAACAGTCTGTGAGGGAACAGAAGAAAGTTTAGAAAAACGTACACTATCCAATCCTCAATCATCTGAAATTGAAAAGCAACATGTAGCATCAAGAAAGCAATCTGAAATTGACTTTTTTCAAAAAGTTATTGACTCAACTATTGATAATTCAAATTCACAAATAATTAAAAAAGGCGATATCAATAAAGAACATATTGTCAATAAGATTATAGGTCTAGAGCCTGATATTTTAGTATGTTACGGATCTTCAATAATTAAATCTGATTTACTAAAAAAATTTAGTAAGAGATTTCTAAATGTGCATCTAGGCTTATCACCTTACTACAGAGGAAGTGGTACTAATACTTGGCCACTAATTAATAACGAACCAGGGTTAGTAGGTGCGACTTTCATGTTTATTGATGCAGGTATTGATACTGGCGAAATTATTCATCAAATTCAAGCTGAAATATTTTTGGGTGACAGCCCTCATACAATTGGAAATAGATTAATTGAAAATATGACAAACGTTTATTCTGATATTATTGCAAAATTTTATAGTCTTACTGACGAAATACAACCAGTAGATAAAGGGAGACTTTATTTTCAAAAAGACTTTAATAAAGAATCTTGTGAGTTACTTTATTTTAACTTTCGTAATGAAATGATATCAGACTATCTAACTAATTTTGATAAGAGTAAGATGCCATACTTAGTTCAGAATAAAGGACTGATTTCTTGAAGGCCGTAATGTACCACTATGTTAGAAAATTTAACAGTATGTATCCAAACTTTCGTTATTTAGATTTTGATCAATTTATTAAACAATTAGATTATTTTGAAAAAAATTTTGGATTTATAACCTTAGATGAATGGTCTACTTTTATCAAAAGTGGAGATCTCCCAAAAGAATCTGGCAAAATTGTTCTAACTTTTGACGATGCACTGGTTTGCCAGTATGAATTTGTATATCCGGAACTTTTAAAAAGAAATCTGTGGGGAATATTTTATATTCCCGTATCTCCATATGTCAGTAAGGAAATACTAGATGTACATAAAATACATTTATTATGTGGAAGAAATGATGGTGTTGAGCTACTTAATCATATAAATTCTCTGATATATGAGGATATGATTCCAGATGAAAAACGCAAAGAGTTTAGAGAAAGAACATACTCAAAACAAAGTAATTTTGAAGGCGTTACAGAATTTAAACGGATTCTAAATTATTTTATCGATTACAAATATCGTAAAGAAATTATAAACAGCATTGCAAAAGAGTTTGAGCAAGATTTTTCTTTCTCAAATTTTTATATTGACAAAGATAAGATTAATAAAATGAAAAGTAATGGAATGATTATAGGATCACATACTATGGACCATCAAGTTATGAGTAAACTTTCGTATGAAGATCAACTTTTCCAAATTAAAGAATCATTTCGATATTTAACTTCAGAGTTTAAGATTCAAAACAAAACTTATAGCCATCCTTATGGTGGTTTCCATTCTTTTGATAAAAATACATTAGATATTTTACGAAAAGAAAAAGTGACTTATTCATTCAATGTAGAGTCTAGAGAAATTACAGGTGAGGATTATATTGCTTCTATGAATCACTTACCAAGATTTGATTGTAATGAGTTTCCTTTTGGTACAGTATCTTGATTTTCTAATATCTAGCTTTAAATTAAGTTTCTTTTTTTTCAAATACATAATCTGCGCAACCTGAACCAAAAATACCAAAACTAGGGTCAACATTTCTGGTTTTTAATATTTTAAAACCTTTTTTTTCAACATAATCAATTATTTCCTCTTTCGTGGCACTTTCGTAAGGGTAGCCACCGAGCCAGTCTCTAGAATCATAAAACCATAACATTCCCCTTCCCTGATCCTTAAACAAAGAACCATTGATTACTTTTCGTAAGAAATGCATAGGATACCAAATTAAACTCATTAATATTTTTGTTAAAACACCTCCATATGTGTATGTTTTTTTTATTTTTGCCCAAATTCCACAAAATCTATTTTTTACATATATCGAAATATAATAAATTCCATTTTGATCAACCATTTTTATAGAGTTATCAATTGCTTTCCACATATTTCCAGTATGGTGAAGAACACCCCATGAATAGACTATTTCAAATTTACGTTCTATATTGGTATTTAAAATATCATCCTGAAATACAAGGTATTTTTTATTTTTGAAATCACTTTCAGAAAGTAGTTTGTTTGTTGCATCAATTGAATCATTATCATAATCAGTAGCTACTAATTCACCAACACCAAGCTTTAATGCGCTTAATGAATGTATTCCAGAACCACTTCCAATATCTATAAATGACTTATTTGATATATCACCCAAAAAGAACTTCATATCTTCTTCAGCTTTATTTTTTAAGACGGTATTATTTTTTTTGTTGAAACTTTTCCAATTTTTACCGAAAGAAAAATGTTTATCGTATTCCATGTTGCAAATTTTAATGTATTACATAATTTAAAACTTAATTATTAAATTTGTGTTTTTACAGCACATATGATTTTATTATCTTCATTATTAATAAATAATTCAATGTTTGAAATCTAAAGTTTTATTCATAATTAAGTAAAACACATATGGAATTTGGACGAGTTTTATAATAAACATAAACTTTGAACATTAGGTATCTATATAATATTAATTAATTAAACAATGAAAAATTACTTATTAAAATCAAAAAAATTTTTTAACTCAATTTCTAATAAACCTTATATCTTTGTTGGAGCTATTTATTTTTTTTTAATTCAAAAAATTGCTTTTCCATTAAATTTTCAACAAGATGATGTATCTGAGCTCTACATTGTAAATTTTACTGATTTCTCATGTGTAATTGAACAGGGCGATAATCACCCTTTATTCACAAATATTATTTGGATTTTATCAAGAGTCTTTGATGAAAATATAGAGTACGTTATTTCCTCAATGAATATCTTAATTTCACTTGTTTCTTTATTGTATTTTTATACTTTTGTAAAAAAATATAGCTCACAACATGTTGCTGCTATTTCCTCGCTAATTTTTCTTTCTTCTAATAATTTTATTATTTATTCAACCTCTATAAAACAATATCCACTAGAAGTATTTGGAAGTATGTTCTTTCTTTCATTTCTTTATGAAAAAATTGGAGATGACGCTACTTCACTAAATGATTACAAGAAGTTAGTTTTTGGATTAATTTTATCTGTAACTTCTTTAACTCTTCTTGTATTGTTTTTAATTACAATATTTTTAATTATTCTCAATAAGAGAGTCAAAGTAAAAAATATTTTCAAATCTTTAGTTGTATTTTCGCCGAGTTTATTTTTTGCCCCAAAAATTTTAGGTAAACTAAATAGACCTAGTTACAGAGAATACTGGTCAGATTTTTTTGTAAATACGGAATCCCTTACTGAATTATTTGAATCCTCTTTTTTTATTTTTAATCTAATTATGAAAGGTTACTTTGGATTAATTTTTTACGAAAAGCTGGCTGTGTTTTATTTTTTGTTTCTACTTATCCCCCTTTTCTACAAAGATAAAATTTCAATTCCTGCATATTCTATTTTACTAATTTTTCTAGTATTTAACTTTTTAAAATTTTATCCACTAGGGGCTGGCCGTACTGATTTGATTCTTCTTCCAGTTGTGGTCTTTATAATTTCAAGATCTTTTTTTGTATTAAAACTTCGTAATCAATATTTATCAGTTTTGTTTTTTACCCTCCTCGTACTTACTCCCAATTTGAATAATCCATATTATAAAATAGAAAATATTACCCCGATTTTAAAAGATATCAGCAGTTCGGTAAATAATGAAAATGCATATATACTACCCATGGATGAACAACGACACCCTTTTGAATATTACTCATCAAAGCTTTTTGGAAATATAGAAACAACTGACAAAAAAGGGTGTACATATTTAGTTCCAGATGTACAAAATTACTCTATTTTTTTACCATACTCACAAGAAAGATTGGATTCAATATATGAAACTATTAAAGTATCCAACCCTTCGGAAATATACTTAATCGGAATTGAACTAGAAGGCACTAAAGGAATGATAAGAGATGCAGAAGTTTACTTAACACAGTTAGGTTTTATAAAAGTTAGTGAAAAAGATTATGATATTGGAATGCTATTAATCCAATATAGAAGCCAATAGAGAAATTTTTTAAAACTATTTGTGGCCAGAGGCAGAATCGAACTGCCTACCCCTTGTTTTTCAGATAGGGGCAAACTGTTTGACTTGATTTAATAATTTTCAGATATCTCAAAAACTATATTTGAACTTAAATATTTTAAAAATGTTTTTTCTAATATCACATTCAGTCTGTGTAAAGATTCTAAAGGTAATGGTGCAATAAAGTAAATTTGTATAATTTTCAAATTATGTTCATGTAGTGCTACTTTTAATTTTGCGATATTTATATATTCATAACTATTTGGAATATGCTCATCGATCCATAGATGTTTAAAGTTTGTATATTTGCTTAAAAATTTTCTTATTTGCAACAAAAATTTCATTCTAGGGTTAAAAGTTGAGATAAAAACAGTACCTTTGGGTCTCAAATGATTTTTAATATTTTGAATAGAAGAATGTAGATTTTTTGAATAACAGAGAACATCAAGAGCTACAATCGAATCAAATTTTTTTGGCCTTATATCAAATGAATCTATATCTATACATAATGTTTTTTTCTTATATATTTTTTCGATAATCTCACACATGTTATTTGATATATCTGAAAGCAATATTGATCTATATTGGCTTTTATACTTTAGTATCTGACCATTAGCTGAACCTAGCTCTAAAACATCGCCTTTTAAGTCTTTACTAATTGTTTCATATCTTCTCCGTACTGTATAGTTGATAACAAAATCAGAGTAATTTTCAGCATATTTATCAAAAATTTTTGAAAAATTTAAGGAATCAATCATATTTATAATTAATTATCCAATAACTTATAAATATCAAAAAAATGCATCCTAGAATCATTAGGCGTAGTGTACATAACCCCGTTCCCGTCATTAAAAACATAATATTTTGGTGTAATAATATTCAAAATTACAATCAAAAACAAAAGTATAGGTAAAACTTTTTTTGCTTTTAAGTAATTAAAAGCAAATATAATTCCAACAACTATTAAGTACCAGTACCTAGTTGTGTCACCAGATACAAATAAAAATTGTAAAGAAATCATAAATAGCAAAAAAAACAAAAGCAATCTTTTTTCTTTTAACTCAATTATTTGATAAATAAAAAGTAGCCAAAGAAATTTAATTGATGAGAAAACTCCTAAGAAAAAGTAAGCTTTATTTTGAGTGAACCAAAATTTTAAATTGTCTAAAACTGGTTCTAAAAAAAACTTCCATCCAACCCCACTATTTTCACTTCCTCCCGGTTCAAGAAATAGGTAAATTGTAATAAATAATAATAAAGTAGTAATTAGTTTCATGTAGTCATTTAAATTTTTCTTGTCTCTTATTAAGAATAGATAAGGAATGATAAAGATAACCCCCTCTCTGGTAAGAAGTAATGCAATACATAATATGAAGAAAATGTAGTTCGTATCTTTATAAATAATTACTAATAAAGTTACTAAGAATATAAAAATGTCAGGATAACCACCATAAATAAGGGTAAATTGAACAACCATAGTAGTTGATATTGATAAAACGAATAAAACAGATGTAGTAGCTGAAAATTTTTTATTCAATTCTTTTAGAAGTAGAAAAATAAAAAGAATTGTAAATAATATATTTAAATACTGTATAGGTATTTTTGTTAACCAGCTTAAAAATGGAAGTAGTATTCTGTGTGGAATAGGATTATTAGATAGGTCAGGAAAATTATTTGCTAGATTTTGATAGAATTCTCCACTTGAAATTGATTTTGTTGATACTCCTCTATTAATAAAAAATGTAATAAAAACAACTACAAATGTTTGGGGGAACAAAAATTTTTTTTTATTCGATTTCATCACTTGTGGCCAGAGGCAGAATCGAACTGCCGACCCCTTGTTTTTCAGACAAGTGCTCTACCGACTGAGCTATCTGGCC
>MDSV01194376.1_pt1 | contig 15946 bp, 12 predicted proteins | sample 810851 | NCBI WGS metagenome assembly MDSV01 (sample SAMN05326640, study PRJNA326480) | marine metagenome | isolation source: seawater | place: Atlantic Ocean: North East | collected 2012 | reverse complement strand
TTTATCACATGGTATGAGTAACGCTGTTATGCTACCCCATGTCTTAAAAGTAAATGCGCCGTTCTGCCAAGACAAACTTTACTGCGTGGCTAAGCTTTTAAAGGTATGTGAGCGCCACCACTCAAAAGAAGAAGCCATTAAGCGGTTATTAACTGCTATAGAAAAACTGTGTCGCGATGTCGGTATTCCCGCTTCACTCACCCACTTTAATATTTCGCCTTCTTGTGTAACGGAATTAGCAGAAGAGGCGAGTAAAGTAACTCGCCTTCTTCGCAATAACCCCAAGCAATTGAGTATTGAAGAGATTGAAGATATCTACCGGCTTGCGTTTTAAAGCGGTCTTACCCACATATTTTTAAAGCTAACTAAGTTGCCATGGTCTTGTAATTGAAGCGGTGCGCATCCGTGAGCTTTATATTCGGGCGCACCGATCCATTCAGTTGTACCTTGGATCTCAGTATGGTTCTGAACCACCACCCCGTTATGTATTACGGTAACATAGCCCTTCGTTGCCACCTTTTCACCATTAAAGGTGGGTGCTTTATATATGATGTCATAAGTTTGCCATTCACCGGGGGCCTTCATAGCATTGACCAAAGGAATGGTTTGCTTGTACACACTCGCCGCTTGTCCATTGGGATAGGTCTTATTCTGATATGAGTCCAATACTTGAATTTCATATCGCTGCTGAAGGAAGATACCGCTGTTGTTGCGCTGCTGCCCTTCCATATCCGCCTCTGGTTGCGGTACTTTCCACTCTACGTGCAACTGAATATCACAAAACTCAGTATTTGTTTTGATGTCACCCGTTCCTGGCATCACTGTTAGTACACCGTTTTCCAGCGTCCACTTAGCCTCATCTCCTTTTAATGACGTCCAGTTTGACAAGTCATTACCTATTAAAGCTATCGCATCAGAAGGTACACCTGCCTTATCAAAAGAAACCACTTCAGGAACCGGCTCCCAAACTTCTGTTTTGGCGGCCTGTTGTTCGCGTGTTAAACGCGATTCGCTTTTCTCAGCATCTTCATCTGTTGCAGCACATGCAAAAAGCGGCGTAAGCAATGCCACAGTTAAAGCCACGAGTGTTTTATTCATAGTGTTATACCCTTTTCTAATCTGTTCCATCACGTGTTGCGTTTGGCTCTATTGTTTTTATTGCCATCATTAGGTTCTGCGTATCGAATATCACGTCGCCCACGCCTTATCACCCTTCTCGTAGGGGTATGCACCGTCGTAACGTCCGGGGATAGCTACATATCGAAGCACTTTAGTCGCGCCAACTTGAGACGTGAAAAAGCAATAGAGTGTTAGCTGTTTAAGTAACGTAAAGTAGTGAGGGGTTGGCTCATCGGTGCCTGGCTCCCATTGGCTAGGCTTTCCTGTTTCAACGCCTTGATAAACATCGTTAGCAAGATTAGCCGCTTTCGCTTCTACATCAAGGTCGTTAAATAGAGCCTCTCGTTCTAGTTTTGTAAGCTGTACAAACTGCTTATTGAAACGACTTTGACTTAGCGAAGATATTTTCTTAATGCCATCAAGAAAGGTCTTTTGAAGTAAAGGTGTGTAGCAGTCGGTTACCAATACAGCCATTGTCGCGCCAACGTTCGCTGCTTTTGCTCCAGGCGTATCGGTTTGCGGAATAATTACCTCCCCCATTTCGTTAAGCAAAGCCACATCTTTTTCATTAAATAGCGTATTACTTAGCGGTACTGCGGGAATGTCTTTGTACGCAAACGTACTTCCAGCGAATAAGGCAGTTCCTGTTGCTGTTGCGATAAGTTTAAGTAGTTCTCTGCGCTCCATTATAGGTTTCCTCGCTTTAACTCTTCTACTGCGAAGTCTGCTGCTCTTGCCGTTAGCGCCATGTAGGTGAGTGATGGATTAACACAACTGCCTGATGTCATTGCCGCACCGTCAGTGACAAATACATTGGGTGCATCCCATACTTGGTTATGCGCATTTAAAACTGAGGTTTTAGGGTCTCTGCCCATTCGCGCTGTACCCATTTCGTGAATACCCATGCCAGGAGCATAGTCGGCATCCCAACCTTGAACATTCTTAAGCCCAGCGGCTTCAAACATATCAACGGCGTCTTGCTGCATATCTTTACGCATCTTAAGTTCGTTTTCTTTAATCTCTACATCCATTGCGAGTACTGGTAAGCCCCATTTGTCGGTAACTTTTTTGTTCAAGTACACTTTGTTTTCGTGGTACGGAAGCATTTCACCGAAAGCTGTCATTCCGATGGTCCAAGGACCCGGTTCGGTTATCGCATCTTTAAGCCCAGCTCCTATACCAAGCTCTGCAATATCTTTGCGCCACCCTGAACGACTTGCGCCGCCTTGATAACCAAATCCTCGCAGATAGTCTCGCTTATCGCCGCCCCAGTTTCTAAACCTTGGCACATAGAAGCCACTTGGCCTGCGACCGTAGGTATATTTGTCGTCAAAGCCTTCTACGTCTGCCGAGGCACCCACTCTAAAGTGGTGATCCATAACGTTGTGGCCCAGCTCTCCACTACTGCTACCCAATCCTTCGTCCCACACGTCTGTGGCAGAATTCATCAGTACCCATGCCGAGTTCAAAGCTGACGCATTAACGAAAACGATTTTACTTTTAAATACATAAGTCTCGTTGGTTTCTGCATCGATAATTTCAACGCCAGTTGCGCGCTTTTTGTCTTTGTCGAACAAGATCTCTTTTACAATCGAGAAAGGTCTGAGCGTTAAGTTACCTGTTTTTACCGCAGCCGGAAGGGTAGATGCTTGGGTACTGAAATAACCACCAAACGGACATCCCAACCAACACTTATTGCGGTACTGACAATGAACACGCCCTTGTTCGGGCTTGCTTTGTGTCATGTTTGACGTGCGGCCATGCAATATATGACGGGAGCCCTCAAACGCTTTCTTAACGCGGGCAGCTACACTTTCTTCTACAATGTTCATCGGCATTGGGGGCTGGTAGATACCGTCAGGCAACACATCTAATCCGTCTCGGTTACCACTGATACCCGCAAATTTTTCTACGTAGTCATACCAGGGTGCCAGATCTTGGTAGCGAATAGGCCAGTCAACCGCAATACCTTCTTTAGCATTGGCTTCAAAATCTTCTTTGTTCAAACGGTAGCTTTGACGGCCCCACAATAGTGAACGCCCTCCTACATGGTAGCCTCTATACCAGTCGAAGCGCTTGTCTTCGGTATAGGGGTTTTCTTTTTCATTGGCCCACATACCGTAGGTTTTTTCATTTAGCGGGTAGTCGCGCTTAAGTACAGGATAATCTACTTTCATTGCCTGCGTGGGCAAATCACGGTGAGGATAATCCCAGTCCTCTTTATGCGCGTTTTTATAATCCTTTATGTGCTCAATGTTTTGGCCGCGCTCGAGCATCAGCACCTTCAAGCCCTTCTCGGTTAGCTCTTTTGCAGCCCAACCGCCACTGATACCAGACCCAATAACAATTGCATCATATTCGTTACTCGCCATAACACGTCCTTATCGCTAATTTTGTCGCTGTGCCAATTCGCACATTACACATCGCAGATCTGTATCGCTTCTTGAAGCGACGCAATTCTCTGGGCCTGTGTCTTCGGTGTGGGTATAAACTCTTGCGCTAAGTAGCCTTTGAAACCTGTTTCGACAATGGCTTTAGCAATGGCCTCATAATTGAGTTCTTGTGAGGCGTTAATTTCGTGACGCCCAGGAACACCCGCCGTGTGGTAGTGACCAAAATACTGGTGGTTGTCCCGAATGGTACGAATGATATCTCCCTCATTAATTTGCATATGGTAGATATCGTAAAGTAGTGAAAAGTGTTTGGAGCCAAGTCGCTTGCAAAGCTCTATTCCCCAAACAGAATTGTCGGCCATGTAATCGGGATGGTCGATTTTACTGTTAAATAGCTCCATGAAAATAACTACGTTACGCTTTTCAGCGTGAGGTAAAATGCGCTTTAACCCTTTAACCGCATTTTCAAGTCCATCTTCTCGTGACATTCCTCGCGCATTGCCGCTGAAGCAAATAAGGTTGGTGTAACCCGCATTGGCAACTAAATCGATGTGCTTTAAATAGCGTGCCTCTAGTTCGTCGTGTAATTCAGTGTGAATAAAGCCATCTTCAAGACTAATTTCAGCGCCGTTGCACATAGAAGAGTCGATACCGTATTGCTTTAGCACAGGCCAGTCTTCAGGGCCCACCAAGTCAATGGCTCCAAAGCCTAGTTGCTTAACGGTCTGGCACAATTCTTCGATACTCAAATCGCCATAGGTCCATCGGCTTACTGAGTGATTCACATTGCCTTTAAGCGGCGTATTTATGGTATTGCCTCCTTTTGTGCCGTTTGTACTTGCTAGAGCAGGCATAGCAGTAGCTAAACCAGCAGCTGCTAACCCGGTTCCGGCAATGCCTGCTCCTGTCATAGCCATACTCTGAAGTAATTTTCTACGGGTAATGTTATGCATCTGCATTCACCTTTTCCTTTCTGAACAGAATGGCGAATAGCACCAAGACAACAGCGGCGAACGAGGCTGGGAATAACCAGACTTGCTGCCAACTATGTGCTCCTGTGTCTAACGCGTAGGTGTCTGTAATTGCGCCAGCAACGGCAAAACCCACCAGCATACCTACGCCATATGTCGCCAAGGTAATTAGCCCTTGCGCTGCACTTTTTACATTCTCGCCCGCCTTTGCATTGGTATAGATTTGCCCTGATACAAAGAAGAAGTCGTAACAAATACCGTGCAGTGCAATGCCGATAATAAGCATAAATAGATTCTCGTCAGCATTCCCAAATGCAAACAGTGCATAGCGAATAACCCACGCCGCCATACCAATGACCAACGTCGCTTTGATGCCAAAACGATTCAAAAATACTGGCAGAGCCAACATAAACAATACTTCGGATACTTGGCCCAGCGTCATTTTCCCTGTTGCATTCTCAACACCTATTTCGGTAAGAAAAGGGTTTGCATTCTGGTAGTAGAACGCCAGCGGTATACAAATAAGTACCGAGGAAAGAAAGAATACAAAGAAGTTTTTGTCTTTGAGCAATGCCAACGCGTCCAAGCCAAGGATATCGCGTATGGTTACCGCTTTACCGCCAGATTGAGGTGGCGTGCTTGGCAACGTAAAGCTGAACACACCTAAAATTAGCGAGGCAATACTGCACAGTAGGAAGGTGTTTTTGAGCATACCGTCGGCAATAGACTGGGCAGAATCCCATGAAAAGACATAGCTAATCATTAAACCTGCCACAATCCAGCCGATGGTGCCCCACACACGAACCTTTCCAAACTCTTTAGATGGGTCTTGCATTTGACCAAAGGACACTGAATTGACCAAAGCGAGTGTAGGCATGTACGCAATCATGTAGGCCAACACGTAAGGGTAGAAGCTGGCAAAATCATCCGCTTGGTACATACAGTACATAAGCGCAGCGCCAACGATATGCAATAAGCCAAGGATCTTTTCTGCATTAAAGAATCGGTCGGCAATAAGGCCCACTATGAAGGGGGCAATGATGGCGCCCCAACTTTGGGTTGAAAAAGCCATACCGATTTGTCCACCATTGGCAGAGAGCGTATTTGATAAATACGTGCCTAGTGTTACAAACCAACCTCCCCAAATGAAGAACTGAAGGAACATCATCAAACTCAGGCGTAGGGTTATCATAGTTATTGTTATCCTATTGATGGCGCTTAGCGCTCAAGGCCTAAAATGCGATTATTTTTCGCTTCGCTAACGTCACCACCAGCAAAATCGTCAAACGCATATTTGCTAGGCTCGATAATGTGTGAAGCGATAAACGGTGCGCCTTCAGCTGCACCTTGCGCACTGTCTTTTAAGCAGCATTCCCACTCGAGAACTGCCCAACCTGAGAAGTTGTACTGGGTAAGCTTGCTGAAAATACCTTTGAAATCGACCTGACCGTCGCCAAGGGAACGAAAACGCCCTGCGCGGTCTTGCCAGTCTTGATAACCACCATACACACCGTTTCTACCGTTAGGATTAAACTCGGCGTCTTTAACGTGAAACATTTTGATCCGGCTGTGGTAGCGATCAATGAAATCAAGGTAATCAAGCTGCTGTAAAACAAAATGACTTGGGTCAAAAAGAATATTTGCTCGTGGGTGGTTATCTACCGCTTTTAGAAACTGCTCGAACGATGCACCATCGTGTAAATCTTCCCCGGGGTGAATTTCGTAGCATACGTCAACACCCGCATCGTCAAATGCGTCGAGAATAGGTTTCCAACGCTTAGCCAATTCAGCAAAGCCTCGCTCAACCAAGCCAGCAGGACGCTGTGGCCATGGGTAAACCAAATGCCACATTAATGCACCAGAAAAAGTAGCATGAGCTTTTAACCCCAAGCGCTTACTCGCGATAGCTGCACACTTAAGCTGATTAATTGCCCATTCGGTTCGCTCTTGTGGCTTACCGTGTAAGTGCGCAGGCGCAAAGTTGTCGAATAACTCGTCGTAAGCAGGATGAACCGCCACTAGCTGACCTTGCAAATGGGTAGAAAGCTCAGTGATTTCTACCCCTGCGTCTTTACAAATTTTAGCGATGTTGTCGCAGTAATCTTGGCTCTCAGCTGCTTTTTCTAAATCAAACAGACTAGGATCGGTTGGAACCTGTATTCCCTTGTAGCCGAGCGAGGCTGCCCATCTGGCCATATTTTCAAGCGTATCGAAAGGTGCGTCTTTTCCCATGAACTGAGCAAGAAAGATAGCAGGCCCTTTTATAGGTTGTTGGTTAGTAGCCATAAGCGCTCACCTTTTTCATTGTATGTTTTAATTGCATTACTGCGTTCCTTCCTGACTGACCGACTCCCACTTGGTGTCGCTGTCAGTACTGGCGAGCATGGCATCAATAAACACCATGCCGCGTATGCCTGAATTTATTCCCGGTACGCCCTCGGCTTTACCTTTTTGATTAGCGCGCACTGCTTTCGCAAAATCGGTATACAAGTTTGCCATGGCTTCTAAGTAGCCTTCTGGATGACCGGCTGGAACGCGGCAACGTGCAGATGCCTCGTCACATAGACCAACTTGACCTTGGCCTGCTCTGAACACTTGATAAGGTGCGTTAACAGGGCGATAAATAACAGAGTTTGGCTCCATTTGACGCCACTCTAAGCCACCTTTGTCACCATAGACGCGGATCTTCAATGCGTTTTCTTCACCAGCACAAACCTGCGAGGCAATCAGCACACCCGACGCCCCCTTTTTAGTTTTAATAAGCGCAGCGCCGTCGTCATCTAATCGACGTCCTTCAACATGAGTATTTAGTTCTCCACATAGCGATGTAACACTGTCGTTTAATACAAACTCAACCAACCCAAATGCATGAGTACCGATATCGCCCATTGCGCCTGTTGCCCCAGAAATGGCCGGGTCGGTACGCCACTGCGCTTGTTTGTTGTGCGTTTCTTCTTCACCAGACAGCCAGCCTTGCGGATACTCAACATAGACTTTTCGAATTTTGCCCAGCATACCGCTTTCAACGAGATGGCGAGCTTGCCATACCATAGGGTAGCCAAGGTAGGTGTGGGCTAAGCCGTATAAAGACTCACTAGCGTGAACAACGTTTTGCAGTTCTTTTACTTCAGCAAAGCTAACCCCTGCGGGTTTTTCACAAAACACATGGAAACCCGCTTTAATAGCGGTAATTGAAATAGGTACATGAAGGTGATTAGGCGTTACGATAACCACAACCTGCATGCGCTGCTGATCTGGCAGCTTGGCCTCTTCTTCAAGCATAGTTTGCCAACTGGCGTATGAGCGGGAAGTGGGTATGTCTAATGACGAGGCAGTGCGCAAATTATTTTCCTCATTGCGACTAAATGCACCACATACCAGCTGATAGTTTCCATCTAACATAGCGGCGTGGCGATGCACAGCACCGATGAACGCCCCCTCTCCGCCACCGATCATACCCATTCGAATTGGTTTCATAGCAGATCCTCTGTGCGCAGACGCACGGTTGATGTGAACAATACACAAAAATGTAACCCGTTACATTTTAATGGTCAACCATAAAATCATCATTTCATTAATCTAAAGTTTACATTCAATGTGGAAAGCAAACAGAAATAGACGGTTAACGGGATTACAATACCTATAAACCAACGCTCAAATGCTATTAATATTTACAAATAACATACAAATACCCTTTGACGTTTCTTTTTAAGCGGGTATTCTTTTATAAAATGAAAACGGTTACATATTACTATTCTCTTTTTCAAGACTCATGAATAGTAACTAAAAGCACGGTTTCAGTGAGTTAGGTTTACAATGCGATGAAAGCAGCACTAAAAAACAAAAATACGAATGGCTAATATAAGAGATGTAGCAGATAACGCGGGCGTGTCGGTGGCGACCGTTTCAAGAACATTGCAGCAGCCCGAGCGCGTTTCACCAAAAACGCGTAACAAGGTAATGGCCGCGGTACAAGCGGTTGGGTATAAACCCAATTTAATGGCGGTAAAGTTTCGCTCGGGAAAGACACATAACTTAGTGGTGCTTGTGCCCACTGTTGCTAATGTATTTTTTGCCCGCGTGATAAGCGGCATGCAGGAAGCCGCAGCTGAATTGGGCTATTCCATTTTATTAGCTAATACCCTTGGTAATAGCGACATTGAAAGCCATTACGCCAAGATGGTCAGCACCTCTCAAGCGGACGGTCTTATTCAACTTCGTGCAAACAATCCGCTTGATGTCTCCATGATTAATGATCACGGGTTATTGCCTATGGTTAACGCCTGTGAGGTTATCGACAATGGGCAATATCCCGTTGTGTCGTTAGACAACCGGGCCGCGGCCAGAGCAATGACAGAGCACTTGATCGGTAAAGGGCATAGCCGCATCGCCATGGTCAAAGGGCCGGACTCCAGCCCACTTACGCAAGAACGTTTAGCCGGTTATAAAGATGCATTGGCTAACGCTAATATCGCTTTTGATGAAAAGTTATTATTTCCCGGAGATTTTACCCTGCAGGCAGGTTATAACGCCGGGGTACATATAGCAGCCCTTCATAATAGACCAACAGCGGTTTTCTGTGAAAACGATGAAACGGCTATTGGTGCCATGCAGGCATTCAAGCAAGCCAACTTAAACATACCTAAAGATATTTCCGTTGCTGGATTCGACGACATCGCATTTTCTGCTTTTGTTGACCCACCGCTTACTACCATAGCTCAACCAGCCGAAGAGTTTGGCAGAACAGCGGTTACACTGCTTGTTGATTTACTTAACGGAAAAATTCGCAAGGCGCCGAAGGTTATTATGCCCTTTGAACTAATAGTGCGTGAGAGCACGGGCGAAGCTTCGAGTTAATCGGCTATCACTTAGCACCATCACCTATGTACCACGACAATAAAGGAGTTAGCAGTGAATTTAAGTAAAGAAAACTTAAGTAAAAACGCAATATCGGACGCAGCCAGCAAAATTGGCTCTGCTGTTTCACGACGACAGTTCATCAAACTTTCGTCTGGCTTAATAGCGGCGATGAGCGCTCCTACTGTTTTGGCGCACAATCACAGTGATGAAGAAGGAGGGATGATGAATGGCATGCAAAAAAGTGCTGTTGGTCTGCAGCTTTATACCCTTAGAGATATTATGAAGGTAAGCGTGCCTGCAACTCTTACGTTGGCCGCCGACGTAGGTTATTCGGAAATGGAGTTTGCGGGCTATTTTGACCACAGCGCCAAAGAAATTAAACAGCTGCTTGATGAAAATGGCCTTACTGCACCGTCGGCTCATATTCAGTTAGACGCGTTCGATACTAACCTGTCACAAATTTTAGATGACGCACAAACCGTCGGTCACAAGTACTTGGTAGTGCCTTGGCTTAGCGAAGCGCAGCGCGGTACGGGCATAGCGCCTTATCAAGCCCTTGCTGATAAACTTAATACCATTGGTGAAGCCTGTAAAAAAGAGGGTATTACCCTTGCCTACCACAACCACGATTTTGAGTTTGAAGTACGCGACGGCAAGACGCCATTAGATGTGCTTATAACCCAGACCGATCCAAACCTGGTTGCCATGGAGCTTGATTTATACTGGACGGTAAAAGCGGGTAAAAACCCGGTTGATTATTTCAAGCAGTACCCAGGCCGCTTTAAGCTTTGGCATGTAAAAGATATGGCTGAAGACGGCAGCTTTGCAGATGTGGGCACAGGCACCATTAACTTTAAAGAGATATTCGCACACGGCAAACTAGCAGGCATTGAACACAAATTTGTAGAGCGGGACCAAACCACCGACCGCATTGCCACTATCGAGCAAGGTTTTAAAGCAGTAAGCGCACTAAACAAAGGTGTTAGCTAACGCTTTTAACGCTGCCGTGGTTATAATGGGCACACAGTAATAACGTCATAATAGTAGTCATTTTATGAGTGAACTTTTCAGTGCCCTTTCTCGCGCATTAAGCCCCTATTACAATGAAATGAGCATTATGCTTATGGCCACTATTTTAGTGGTGTACGGCGACCTAATTAACGGCCATGTGAAACGCATACTGGCACCTTACCATTTCACCATTCGCGTTAGCTTGTTTGTAGTGCTGTGTGCCTTCGGCTATGGCGCACTAACCTTGTACGGCGCACCTTTTTTAAAACACACCTTAGCCTACTTACCCTGGCAGTACCAAGGTGCAGGCTATGTTGCATCGTTTCTGTTAATTGGCTTTTTGGCGGAAAGGCGTAGGTATTTATAAAGGTTTGTTAGTTGTGAGATTCAAGCTCTAAGCTACAGTTTCGTTGTACTGCTCCACAAATTTCTTTGGCGGTAAGTTCATGACCTTTTTAAACGATGTCGAAAAGTAAGCGGCTGTGCCAAAGCCTACGTCTAAGCAGGTATCCAGAATACTGTTTCCTTCCAACAATAGTGGAATGGACTTCTCGATTCTAAAACGTGACAGGAACTCGCTAAAGTTGTATTCAAACAACTCAGACATTCTTCGATTTAAACTTCGCGCGCTGATAAGTAATTCTGCTGCGGCCTGCTCTCTATTGAATGATTCATCGTGGTAGTTTTTTTCCAGTACCGCGATAAAGTTAAGATAGAACGCCATATCTTTTTCATTATTAAACTCAGGAATTTTCAGGCACCCATATTTGAATACAGGCCGCTCATTTTCTTTGTCTTCGGTTTCATTTACCTTTCTCAGGGCTAGCAAATGTTCGACACGCAGGGTAATTTCTTCGTTAGAAGCGGGCTTCGACAAGAAATAATCTACTTTTTCTTCTAGCGCTAATTTCTCTAGTCCAGTTCCGGTTTCTGCGGTGAGCATTAGAATAGGAATATGAGCGTAGCTATTGTTACTACGAATGGCTTTAGTCAGCGCAAGCCCATTCATTTCATGCATCATTTGATCGGTAATGACTAAATCGACTAAATAGTGCTGCATGACCTCCAGAGCCTGAACCCCGTTCCGTGCGACTAAACATCTATATTTCTTGGAGAATAGGTCAAAAAGATAAGTGCGGAATGCTCTGCTATCGTCAACGATTAAAAGTGATTTCCTATTTGTTTTTGCGTGTGCTGGGGACAAGTCTTCTGCATGTGAATTTACAAACGCTACGTCATCCATGGGGAGTTTTACTGTAACTTTAGTGCCGATGCTCTTTTGACTCTCTAGGGTAATCTCGCCCTGGTTCAATTCCACTAATGACTTAACCATTGCCAAACCAACGCCGCTGCCGTCTTTATCAGTATTTCCTTTTTCAAACCTTTCGAATACCTTTTGATGAAGATGATCGTCAATACCTTCACCATCATCAGTAATGGTAATCTTCAGTTCCTTGCTATCTTGTACGGCAGCAACTTTTATCGTTCCAAGTTCTGGTGTAAATTTAATTGCGTTTTGTACCAAATTAACAAGAATTTTTTCTAAGCTATCGCTAATCAGCGACACCTCCTTCTTCCCCTTAATTCGAACCTCTAAGTTCTGCCTTTTTTGTTTAGCTAAAGGCTCAAGAGATAAAACGACAAATCGAATATTTTCTAGCGAATATAGTTTGTAGTAATCTGCTGCGTTCAACGCTGTAGGGACATCCTGGCTCATTTGGTTAATTAAATGCTCTACTCTCTTCATATTGTCCTGTACACAAATTAATTCCTTGCTTGCTCCTTTAGCTGTATCAGAGACTTTTTCTAAAGAGCCGTTGATGAGTTGGATAGGCGTACGAAGCTCTTGCATAATTTCGTTAATGAAGCGCTCTTTACTACGCAACATTTTTTCGAATTTAGAATGGCCATCGGTGATTTCGTACCGAGTAAGATGGGTGTAAAGTGTTGTTGATCGAAAACGGTCCATAAATTTATTAATTAGGCCAACTCTCCATAACCACCAAAAAAGAAATACTAAACACGCATAGATAAGAAAAGCGGTCGAAGAAGCCCAAAATGGTGGTGCTATTTCAAATGAAATTGTCATGCTTTGTATAGCATTTAATGGAGAGGTTGTTCGTAGGTAGAGTTTGTGAGAGCCCGTATCGAGGTCACTTAAGGAAAGATTTAACACCGGTTTATTGTGGGATATCCAATCACCGTCATCTAGATAGAATTCTATTGTTTCCTCTTCCAATTTATCACCATTGATAACAAAGTTAAATGTGGCTCCTTCAAAACTGCTATCAAATTTAAACTCTAAAGATTCTGGAAAATAGGTAACATACTCTACAGAATTCTCAATCCACTTTACATTCGAAAGTACAACTGACGATCGACTATTAGCTGACTTTTGCAAACTATCTATCAATATAGCTTCATCTACTAAGTAGCTATATTTATCCCCCTTCAACAAAATTTTTTCGCGTAGCTGCTTAAAACTTTTATATTCAAAGTCAGTGTCTAAAATACCGAATCGCGTTCCGAGCTTAAAGACCTCCCCACTTTCATGAAGTTTAAGAAAAAGCCCCATGTTTGAAGCGACCCAAAGATTGCGATTTTTACTCATCATAGCGCCACGTATGAATCTGAGCTTCTCATTGCCCAAGATAGGTGATGAACTCACGGAGCCTGAGCTTTTATCAATCACTTTTAATCCGGCCCCAGAAGTGCATACCAAGTAGCTATCGTCGAGCTCAATCAGACATTGAAGCCCAAACCAGCTTCCTTCACTGGCTGTAATTGTTCGCCAATTAAATTTAGACAGTTGAAAATGCACGTTGTCATATTCATCGAAAGCAGCGAGCTCACCTCCGGAGAGCAATGTACTTTGCAAAACGCCTCGTGGTGCTTGAATAATGTCTTGGATTTTGTTCTCTTTGACATAAAAGTAACTGGCCTTTTTTCCATCGTCGAAATAGAAGTAAAACGCGTCTTTGTCTACATCAATAAAATGAGAGTATCCACTGCTACAAACTGCATCATAGTCTTTGTTTATTAGTTTCGTAAAAAGCGTTTCTTGCCAAGAGGTGCAGAGAGAATCGTTTGTTGACGATAGCTGATCAACTAGTAGCTCCCCAGTGCTTTCATTTAATTTAAATACTCCTTTTTCCGTCCGCACCAACGTCTCAGAACCTCGAACAGATGATGTATGAATGTTATTCCTTAAAACGACATCCTCGATTGACAATAAATTCGTTGCTAACATTGTCTCAGGTAAAGATATCAATCCCAGTTGCGATGATGCGACAAGGAGAGAGCCACTGGGTCCGTTAGCGAGTTTAGTGACCGTCCTTATAGACTCAGATGTGAGAATAGGATTCATAAACAATGGCTTTGATAGCTCATCGTCCGTCAGTGATAAGAGACGCCCGTCAGAAACCCAGATCTCACCACTGTCCGCTTTAAATACATCGTGGACATATGTACCGTTAATTCCCTCAAGCGGGACGAAAAGCTTGTTATCGCCAACGATGTATAATCCTTCAGGTCCTCCAATATAGAGCTTGCTATCTATTTCCTTAATAAACGTTCCACTAGTTATAAGAGGCAGATGCTCGCTAAATTTATACAATTCAACCTCCGAAAAATCTTCGGATGCCTTCACATAGCCTTTGCCTGCTGCAATATAAATGCGCTCTTTTGTTGCATGAAGTGAGTAAGCACTATTTAAGTTAAAGAAGTTTAGATGCGCACTAAGTTTCGCAACATTTTTAGTTCGCTTTTCAACAGAGATGACATCATCGATCACGGAAAAGTAAAAATGTGTTGCGGTATCCTTGATAGCCCAAACAGATTTAGACCACTCTTCTTCAAAAAGAAAAGGTTTCGCGACTCTGCTCTTAAGGTCAACTTTGAAAATCCCAACACCGTACTCGACAATCCACAGGTCAGATCCTACCAAATGGATATCTGAGATAATGCCAGTAGCACTACTAAAAGTATTAAATTCTAGTTTGTACGATTCACTACCAACTACTTCGAATACTCCATTTTCCGAAGCGACGTATAAAATATCACCTCGTATTTCAAGATCTCGTATGGTGCCCGCAGGAACGCCAGCGAAAGAGTTAACACCTTCGAGATTAATGCCAATTGCATGGCTCAATTTTGAAAAAAGGAGGAAGTAAAACAGAACTATTGAGACACACACATTTAATTTATAACGCTTTTGGAAACGCGTCTCAGCAAGCATACCTTACATCCCTGTTCAATCATTAATGTGGTTAAGCTCGTCGAGCTTAAATCTTTAAATAAGAAGGAACTAACATGAATACCGAACAAAAAAAGAACATTCAAGTACTCACAGAGGAAGAGTATACTAAAGTATATGGTGGAACTTATATTTTAGCTTTAGAGGATTTATACACCATTCTTCCAATTGGTCCTATAAAACCAAAGAAACCAGAAATAGATAGATAACGCTAAACCAAAAACCACTTCATCCCAGCATTCTCGGCGGCTTGCTGGTCATAAATAAAGTCGCCTACATACAGGCAGTCTTCAGGTTGAAGCTGCCATGTATTCGCTACCATTAATAATGCGGTTGGGTCTGGTTTGGCTGGGGCATCTTCACGGGTAAGTACATAATCGATAGGAATGTTGTTGTTGGCTACTTTAATTGCGGTGGCTTGGCGGCAGTTTCGGGTAACTATTGCCATGGGCAAATTATGGGCCTGCACTTTTTCTACCATGGCTTTACCAATGGGTAACCACTTGGCGTTTTGCGCATCGTCTAGTTCGTGCTGCAAAATTGCATTGTGGGCATTAGCTTTTGTTTCATTACACGCAATAGCATCTACATAGGTCAAAATATCTTGGTCTTGCGGGCAACCAACATCTATACGCATCTTTGTGAAATCTAGGCTCGACTCTACCAAAGTACCGTCTAAATCAAATATTACGCCTTTAATACCTTTTAAATTCAGTTGTTTAATGTTCACGCCTTTTTGCCCTTTCACTTCACTTTATACCAGCACTACCCCAATACCATCTAAGGCGCAGGTTACCACTACAGCTTTTTAACCACATAATTTAAATGATGACATTATTACGCCCAACATTCTGTTACGTTTATTTAAAGCACTGAAGTTATCGCTAAAAATCACACCGTGATTTAAGTTTACCCAAATTGCACCTTGCATTAGCATAGCCGCACTTTTTAGTACGTTTGCTCTTATTCAAGCTTTTTTCAAAGGTAATTTATGGGTGTTTTTGCTGCGCTAGGTACAGCGCTTTGTTGGGCCATTGCTGCACGTTTATTCCGAGGTACAGGTAACGCGTTTTCGCCGCTTACCATGAACTTTTGGAAGGGGCTTATTTCTATTGCCATTTTGGCAGTGGTTTTAGTAGTGGTTCAGCCAACAGAGCTTAGCACTCATGCTGTTTTGTGGCTATTGCTTAGCGGGCTCATTGGTATAGGTATTGGCGACACCTGCTTTTTTAAAGCTCTACAGAGCATTGGCGATAGCCAAGCGGTACTGGTTGCTGAAACGCTGGCACCGCTTTTCACTGCGCTTTTTGCGATGGCTTTTATTGGGGAATGGATTA
>MDSV01243146.1_pt1 | contig 15947 bp, 17 predicted proteins | sample 810851 | NCBI WGS metagenome assembly MDSV01 (sample SAMN05326640, study PRJNA326480) | marine metagenome | isolation source: seawater | place: Atlantic Ocean: North East | collected 2012 | reverse complement strand
TGACCGATTTTTGATTGATACTCGAAGACAACCTTTAGAAACACGGTATTCCGATGCTGAATTTCGCATGATGACTGAAAATATTCGGCAACACTTAGCAGATGAACCTGGTTATTTATTAGAGTCTAGACAAATTAATCAACGTGAGGCAGATATCTTGGACGAGCAGTTGCAACGGCATCCTTTTTGGACATTCGGTGAACTTTACCCTATCACGAGTCTTAATTATCCAAAAGCCTTTAAGTAGTCGAAGAGAGCAAGAAGTATCATGAACATCGCTCAACAGGAATTCACGAAGTTTTCCGCTGATGCTTTGCAAAAGATGAAATCTTTTTCCGATGACACTCACAAGTCACACGAATGGATGTCTTACGTTTACGACGTCGGTGGCACTTACGAGTTAGGTGAGCCGAGTTACGGGTCGGAATCTAAAATCACTATCGACCCTGCCACCAAGATGGCCGAAGACCAATCTAAATACGGATTCACCGAAGCACAACGTAAGTGGACTATTCACGGTCATCCGCTCAAGGATGGCGACATTTACAACGGACGACAATTCTTTAGTAGCACGGATATCATCCAAGAATTTATCGATGCTCGAGACAACGACACATATATCGTTCAATTCCTAGTTCATCCGCATCAACAAGTCGATAAGGCGACGGGCGAAACTGTGATTCACAATCGAGTTAGAACTTTAGTTTTCCCAGGTCGTGATGTTGTTGTCGCGGCTATGAAAAAGAGCAACCCAACCGTCGACCCTTACAGTATTACAGTTGAAAACGGCACAAATCAAAGCATGGGTGGCGGGCTATCAAATGAAGTCGGAGTAGACTGGTTTGCACTGGATGACGCACCATCGTTCCAAAAAACCATGGAAGATATGGGATATGTTTCCGTCATGGATTTAGAAGGACCTGGTGCTAACACCAAAGCATCCGAAACCTTATCTACCAGCACTCTAATGAAGAAGGCTCAATTCGGAATTCCGATTGCCGCCGCAGTTGGTCTACTAGTTTGGTATTTCCGAAGTATTGAACAGGATGCGGAAGAAGATGGTGAGTAATCTTTTAACCGATATTATCATTGTCGGTACGGCCATGTTTCTCGTTGGAACTTGGCTTTCAAGCCATCACTCGCATAAGATAATTACTAATGACCATCCCGAACATAAGATAAGAGAATTCCTTATCTATACTTGTCTCGGTATCGCCTTGATTACTGTCGGCAGTAATATGATGACGGACGGCTTAATTTCCCGACTCAAGGGCGACGCTTGATTGCGCTAGTTCCATAACTTCGGCGTAATCTTTGACATCGGTTTCCGCCGTAATGATTAGGTCGAACCAATCCAAAGGAATTTCATCTACTTCTAATTCACTAGTATCCGTTCGGTTATCGACGTGCATTTCCCAATTCGCAGGATAAGTTTTCTTTAGACGTTCAATTTGAAGGTCTTCTCCAATGTCCATTTTGACTAGAAGCCAACCTTCATCTTTAAATCGCTTAGCCTCGTTAACAAATCGCACATCGTCGACGGCCACACAGTACTGTGATTCATTGACAGAATCGGCTTGACTGACTAGATAATCAATCCAAACCGTCGGACGAATTTCTCTCATCTTCATTCCGATTTGTTGCAACAAGGGACGGTCTTTTTCGACCATATTAAATAAATCACGTCCGAGACGCTTTACTGCGCCTGCTAAACTCATGACTTCAAAGTTGGCTTCATCTCTAAGAGTATGAGCCAAGGTCGTTTTTCCGCTAGCCATCTTTCCACAAATTGCAATATTCTTCATCCTTACACCTTCCGTAATCTTCTACTAGGCGCATACCTATTTAAAATGATTCCTTAATGGTTTGATTAAGATAGGCAGGCATGAACTTTCGTAACGGTTCATCATCGAATCCAACATCCCAATGAAACCTAAAGTTAGGGTCGAGAATATACATCTTACCCGTATCGGTTTCGGACCGAACAATTCGACCTAACATTTGTGTTAACTCCATAGCAGTCATCACTTTATACCATCTCGGATTTGCCTCCATTTTCTTCTTAACTTGCACATCACCTAAAGGTTGAAAAGGCACTTTGGGTACGATGAGGAATCCCACGGTTTTTCCGTCGTATCCTTGGTTAGCGTAAGTACTAATTAAGATTTCATTTCCCTTAGAATCATTAAAGTGTTTAAATGTTGATTCTCGTTCATGACTATCTTTGGTGTGTTGAATTATTCTTGCGGCTACTAGGGGGTGGTGTTCATTTAACATGTCTACGATTTGATTCTCTAGCATATTGGTGTATGGTAGTATCAATCCCTTACTATTAGGATTGTCGTTTGCGATTTCTGCAATCCTATCAACTGTCTTTCGAAGATTATCTTTCGACATGTTCCGATGTGACAGATTACCGCCTACATAGTTAGTAAATATAGGTCTATTTTCACTTGCGAATGGTGAATAGCGCACCCTTAAGAATGTTGTCTCATCTGGGTCTAGGCCTAACTCTTTACAGTATGTATCTGCATCTAAAATTGTCGCACTTAAGAAAATTCTTTTGTGACCTAGGGATAACATAAGGTCTTCGGCATAATCATTTACTTGTAATGGTTTAAAGGAAACTTTGAATGGTTCTTTATCATTGTCAAATTGCCATACCCAATTCTTCCAATCTTTATTGATGAATCTTAGTATTGATTTTAATCTTTCTTTGTAATTATTTGCAAGATTCAATTCTTTTGCAGTGTATTCTCCATCGACTACCTTTTCTACAATCGTTTCTTTTAAATGTTCTAAGTATGCTTCCCATACTCGGGCACTAATTTGCCAGATTCTTTCTTCTGTCTTTGTAGTAATTGAAGGTACTTTTGGAAATCCAAATGAAGGATTGTTTGGTGACCACGGACTTAACATCTTATTACGCTCGTTTGCATCTTCAGACTCTTTTGGAATGTGGAATAATCTTTCCAATGTTCCTCGTGACAAGTCAATTGAGAACTGACTCATCATGTTATTAATGAGGTTGTGTGCTTCATCAACTACTAAAAATGGACGGCTCGGTAAGAAGACACCAGGTGCTGCAGAATGTAATGCCATTAGATATGCCACGTTACTGATGAAATAGCGTGAATTTCTTGCATCGGCCAAAGAATCATAATAGTCACATAATTCTTGAGATTCATCGAAATCTTGAAGATTAAGTTTGAAACTACATTTGAACTCTGCCCCAATAGTTTTGCAAGGGGCACTAGCCGCATCGCAAGAAGTTCCAATATTTCCTTGTAAGGCTTGTTCTAATGCCTCACGTGCTAACTCTTTGGAATAAGTTCCTGGTTCGATAGGTAACTTGCAACTATAATTACTTCTCCCCATCATACTCCTCATGAATGGCATTTCATCCATATATTGTTTTTGTAGCCCTTTGAGGTGTGTAGAAATGTAAGCGTAATCTCCAAATATTTTCGGAATCATCATGGCTAAGGCAGACTTTCCAGACCCTGTCGGACATTCCAAAATGATGTTTTTATATCCTTCGCGTAATGAGTCGGTGACTTCACTAAGTGTTTGGAGTTGAATCTTTCTTGGTGTGGTAAATCTTGTTCCTTCAAAATATTCACTCATATCTGTTCCAATTTCGAAATCTTCGGTAATGTCTACTACTTTGAAGCCTGGTTTGGCATTTTCGGGTAAGGTTTCTGAACCTACCTTGCCTAATTCACTAGCATCTTCGCCTCCTTCTTGATTGATATCTGTATCTGTTTCGAGTGTATTTTCAATTTCCAAGTAAATTCCTTCGACAGCAATTCGTAGATTATACCTCTCACAAAATTGAATCAAAGCATTGAGTCTAGGGCTTCCGTCTAGTAAGTGACCGTAAAATTGTTTTCGATTAGAGTCCCAGTTAAGGTTGTAATTTTTTCTTAATGACTCACGATGTGGATACGTTTGACCTTGTACTTCTACTAAAACTCGCACCGAAATCACTCCAATTGTGACATCGCTTCTTCTACGGTTAAAATACCTTTCTCTACATCTGTTGTCAAAACACCTTGAGGATAACATTTTTCTTTCCAATCGCAAAATGAACATTGCCAGTCTCCAATCGTTTTTAACTCATGTCGATGAAAGTCCTCGTATCTAGATTTAGTCATTACGCCTAACTTGAAGTCTTCTTCTATTCTCTCTACATCACTATATCTAAGTTCGAAGTCTCTCGGTGGTGGTGTTTCTGCTAATAGTTTTACTTGTAGTTCACGGTATCGGTTCAAAAGATTTTCAATAGTCATATTTTTAATCTTTTCGGGGATGATTGCTTCGGCTAATTTCATATCAAACGCGTATCCTGCATTTGGTTTGATAATTGTTCCGTCTCGGTCTTTGACTATGATTTCGCCCGTGTAACCTTCGGATAATTCTAATCTAAATTGAGTTGTTTCACCTGAATCTACTAGATAGTAAACAATTAAGAAGTATGGAATTTCCACGTCGTAGTGGTCTTCCAAAGCCTTCCTCATCCTAAGATACAGTGCCACTTGCATAATGTGTTCATGTTTAGGATATCCACGAGCGTATAATTTATTCCGATTCCCCATGATTTTCTTCGATTGAAAGAATCCTCTACCCGATTTGACTTCAATACCAATACCTGTAGTATTCGATATTTCTAACTTTCCGTCTTCATTTTTAAGGGCTTCACGCAACAATACGTCTACTTCACCACTAATCGTAATATCTTCATCATCTTCACCGATGTTTTCATACACCTTGATATTTCCTGCTAACATTACGCCTTGACGGCTCCAATGCGCTTGTAAGTTTTCTTCCATCGCATTTCCGATTTCCATCTTGTTCAAATTTTCTTCACGCGGAAAGTTGGTTTTTTCTACACCTGTACGCTTATACCATTGTTGACGATGGCAAGTTCCGACCAGTCGCTCTCTCCCGAACTCATCGATGATTCGCATTGACGCCCCTGTAGGATTTAATCCACCAAGACTTACTCGATAATCTCTTGCCTTAATTGAATCCATCACGATGGTATCTACAGCCATTGTCGGCTTTTCTTCCATTTTACTCACCGTCCATTCTTTGGTTACAACTCAAGCAAAAAGTTTCGTAACTAGTGCCTATTTTAACAACCTTTCGAACGGCGTGGCTGCATTCTTGAGGATTTTTCAATTCTAGAGGTTTCCTGACCAACATACTACACTTATCGTGCAGTCACCTATATAACGCTTAGGATTTCATTGCTTGTTCCATTGCCGCTTGCATTTCACGTTGATACTCTTCCATATCAAAGGTTTCCCATTGTTTCACAATTTCAATCATTGCCTTAAGTTGTAGTACTAATTCTTCGGTTTCGATTCTTTGCTCTTTGACGATTATCTCTTCACCTTCGACGACATATCTCGTTCTTTGCATATAGTGTTCATTATCAATCATGCTCGCTAGGATTAACCTGGCCTGTGCCGCTTTCTTTTCACTATCCAGAACGATTTTAACCATCTCTTGTGCACTTTCGAAAATCTTTTCAGGGTCTTTCATGGCGGCTTGGAGATACTTTTCAGGGTCAGTTTCCATTAGTTTTTCCAATTGGGCTTCGTTAAGATTCGTGTTTTCTTTAGCCTTTTCGAGCATGTTTCCAACCACGATAATACCTAATCTAAGCGGGTCTCCAATAATATTGAACATAATAATGTATGCTTCATCGGTATCATCTTTACTTTTCATTTCAACTTCACTTGAAACGACAACCACTGCTTCTTTATTCACTCCTAATTTAACTCGCTTAATTTCCTTCATTTTCAACACCTTTTGCAATTATAAAAAAGACCTTGTTTTGTAATATCAAATTCCTTTTGACATGTTTCGCAGGTTCTTTTCCTCCATCGTAATATTAAATTTCTGTGTTTTTTTGCTTCCGATAATGATATCGCCTTTTCATTTTGAATCAGTCCTGATTCTACACCTAACTCGTTTTCTTGGCAGAAACGAACCATTTCGGCTTGAACAGGACTATCCATGAATCTTTATGGCGTCTCTTTCTACTTAAGCCTTTTTAATTTTCTCCGCTTCTAGTAAGAGTAAAGCCGTCGCCATGTCACTAGTTGCCATAACCATATCTTCTAAATCGCTTGGATTTTCCATTGCGACAGTCACATTAGATTTGACCCAACGACTTCGGCCTGCAATTTTTAATTCCATTGACGGGCCTAGGTTAACTTCAACTCGTTGTCCCTCGTTTGTGATGGTCGCTAGTTTCGCAATAGAGTCTCTTAAAAGAGTTAACCCTTCCGATACTACTTTACTCGACGGTTCAACACGACCTAAATAAATCTCTCGACCTGACTTGGAACACAACGTTACTAACGCATTTGCCCTATCTACGACGCCCCAACTATCATTTTGCTCGAAGGCTCCTGATTTAAGGTCGAAGTATCCTTGGTCGTCTTTTCCAACTTTGATGTAGATGCGGTCTTTTGTGCCAAATTCTTTATGTGTTACGGCAGGCCACCTGTTGGCTACTATTCCATCTTTGGTTATGATTTGCATTTCTTCCATAATAATCACCTGTTTCGCTACCTATTTAACCCTTATAGTCCATAATTTTACACAATTCTTTGAAACGATTACGAATGGTTACTTCGGTTACACCTGCCGCTTCGGAAATTTGTCTTTGAGTTCTTTCGTCCGTTCGGTCATTAGACATCTTGCTCGATAAATACACTGCGGCGGCGGCTACTCCTGTAGGCCCACAACCATTCATTTGACCCGACTTAACGGCTGCATCATGTATTCGCAACGCTTGCATTTGTGTTTTTGTACTCAACTCTAGCGAAGTGCACAATCTCGGAATATAATCCGAAGCAGAAGATGGAGGAACTTTCACCTTTAGTTCTTTAGCCAGTGCACGATACGTGCGTCCAATTTCTTTTCGACCAGTCCTAGAGTGCAGTCCAATCTCGTCTAAAGTACGCGGAATACGGTGAATCCGACAAGTCATGTAGATACAAGCCGCCGCTACACCTTCAATAGAACGGCCACGGACAAGTTTTTTATCAACTGCCTTTTTATAAATGAAAGCAGATTCGCTTCGGGTTGATTTTGGTAAATCCATCCGACTGCCAATACGTTGAATTTCATTAAGCGCAACTGCTAGATTACGCTCACGTGAGTCCTTCATACGTGTTCGACGTTGTTGGCGTCTTAATTTGTTAGCCAACCTCGAGGCACTACCTGAGAGAGAACCTCCCATGGCGTCGCGGTTTCTCCAATCGATATCCGTCGTTAATCCTTTATCATGTAATAGGTGGGTGCTAGGCATACCTGTGCGTTCTCCTTGCACTGCCCCGTCACCATAATCTCTCCACTCAGGCCCTGGGTCGATAGTGTATGCGTCTTGAACCAAACCACATAACACGCATACCAAATCATATGTATTGGTATCTAATTCAACTCTTCCATTACAACCTTTATCGCTACAAACGTCTTTATCTATGTCCATTAAACTCCCTCCCTTGACCGAAGCCAAGTAGTAATAGACTAATTAGTTTCCTATATAAAGGTAACTATTGCATGTAAAATGTACTGTATTCGGTATCGGGCTCATCCATATCATCCCAAAAACTACTAATGGCTTCGGGCGCTTCCTCCCAATCGTCGTCAGAGCCGTAAATCTCGCCCGCTACATCAGGGTCGTAGTAACCAAACTCTTCCATCATCATTTTCTTTTCTTCACGTTCTCTTTTACGTCTTTCTTTTTGTTCGGTTTGTTTTCGACGTACCTCCGATACTTCATCGTCAGATGCTGAATCTAGAATAGTCCTTGACGGTGCGATATAAGTGTCTCTATATCCCCAATAACCTGTGCTTTGATATCCTCTTTCAGGTGGGTCTGCAGTATATAATTCCTCCCAAGGAGTAGCAATAAGCCCTTCTAAAAATACTTCTAAGAATGCATAATCTTGATATTCACTTTGGGTGTGAGCATTATAGTAACCGCAAGAAAGATTCATACACTCGGCGATTAAATCGGTGTAGTTGGCAGTATCTGTAAATGAACCACCTGTATCAGTCTTCCAAATTTCCTCCTTGTATTTTAAATATTCTTCTAATACGCCCATCATTTCTTCAGGATAATCCGTTGCATAAGTTTGTACTAATCTTCGCATCTCATCCGTTGAAAATATGTAATTTTCATCTCCTTCAGGAGCCATCATAGCAAATTGGGGCAATTTGATTAAAGTTTCCCAAAATTCATTCTTAGGGGTGTATGAGTAGGTGTATTCTTCACGCGGAATCTCCCATTTTGTGCTAGTGTATCCATATTGATTGGTTGAAGTTACCTTCTTCTGTCTTGCACCAGGTATGTTTCTCCACCCTGTCCGTTGTTCGGGTACGGGTGCTTGGACATCAAACATAACGATAGGGTCTCCTGCTTGGAACCTTTCTAAATAATATCTTTTGGCGGCTAACATCAAATGACCTCCTAAATCATCGGCAAACTCATCGGAGCAACATCTCGAACAGGATTGGTATGTGATGAGGCTATGCTTGGCCTTTCGGTCAAAAGCAACGGCTCGGTCATAACCTGCTAATAGTTCGGGTGCTTTAGTTTCAATCCAACCACTTCCGCGACCTCCGACTTCTTCGGCACGGTGAAAGATATAACGACCAGGTACGCCTGCTTCGATTAGTTTAGTCATTAGCCAAACTCCTGTTCCATCATCTCCACCTAGGCACTCGTTGTTATCTGATTGAATGATATAACCAGATTCAGGGTCTTCGGTGTAAGTAATTGATTGGAAACCATCAGTACGATGAACTGAATCTGTGTGACAAGAGAATACAGTCCGTGATTGACTACCGTCTAGTAAGGGTACATCCACAAAAATATTTCCTTGTGTGTTTCCACTACCTCGATATCCATCTTTGAAAATACCATACTCTCGGAACATTGCCCATCTTGCTCGACACTTATCAGCATTAGTTGCATAACCTTTGGTTTTGCCACCTGCCCATAAAAAATCATAAGCAGGCATAGGCTTCTTAGTCGGAATCTCAAGCATTTTAAGTAATTGTATTAATTCGTCTTCTGTGTTGGCTAATTCACCATTCGTGTTTTCATCATCGAATTCCACTCCGAACCAGTAATCAACGAATAATTTTTCCACTTCACTACCGTCTTTTCGTTTAAAAAAGAAAATATCTGCCATATCCCAAAATGTGTCAAGCAACTTTGCTTGATATGGACTATCTCCAAGCGTTGACATATTAACACATTCCCTTCCTGTCTATTTAAAGATATCGGGAATATCATGCCCATTCATTTTGGAACTCATCTGTGAATCCAACTTCGACATCTTCTTTGAAGGTACTAGACGAGATTTGCAACTCTTGTAACATATCATGTATCTTACTGATGAAATCTCCTAAAATCTCATCGGCGGCTTCCGTCACTCCTCGTAGTTGGAATCCTTCGATATTATTACTTCTTTGATATGTTCTCACTTGAGTTAATAATTCAATCCAACCCATCTCTTCGGCCTCTACAATATCCGCGTCTAATACTAGTAACGCTTTGCGATTTGCCAAGAGTAATTGACTTAAACTTTCATGATTTTCTAGATATTCAAGCGGTGCTAATTCGGCTCGTTCGAAATCTTCTAAATCTCTCGACATACACAAAATGGCTGATGGAACGATAATTCCAATGCCGACTATTTCAGGTTTATCCATCCAAACTTCGTCAAATCCAATAATGGGTTGTATGACACCGTGTCTCCAACCGAGGAAGCCTTGTTCGCGAGCCATTTCTCTAATTTCATGCTCACCACCTAGATTCTCGAGGATTTCTTGCCATTCTGTATCGAAATTCATACTTGTCACCTTTAAGTTTGTTTTCTCATCTATTTAAAATCTTCTACATATTGCTCCAGTGATTGCGAGCAATGCCAATACGTGCCGTGTCACCCTCGCCAATCTCTTTGTATTCTGATAGTAGAATCCTCCATTCTAAGCCGTAATTACTTCCACCCACGCGAGCGGCTAATCTCTCTTTTTCCCCTCCTAATTTTGCAACGCGCATAAATTCCTCTCGAGGCATTGTAAAAAACCCTCCCTCATATCTTACTTGTCCAATCCAAATTAATTCTGTAGTAGCCGTGATTTTCGGTTTGATAGTGATTTGTTTTCGTTGTGTCTTTGGTTTTGGTTTCATTTCTAATGTCGGCGCTTCTTGTCTTAAATCAAAATTGCACTTTAAGCAACGAGCATGGAGTTCATCTCCGTCTTGGTCGTATCCTATTTCGAAACAATAATCTTTTTCTGTCGGGTTACGCTTTTCTTGAACTTCTCCCCATTTATCGTTATACTCGGTTAGAGTCGAACAAGCGGGGCAGTAAACTGTGTTTGGTACGACTCCTCCGAAGTTATTTTTGAACCACGTTATCTCGAGACGTGGCTCTACCGAATCATTTCCTGAAATACATTGGCCGTATGGGACAGTTGTTATCTTAATATCACTCACTTGGCCACTTCCCTAATGGGCACTCTTCTTTCTTTTTACTAGCCTTGAGTCGAATCAAGCACCCGCAGATTCCACAACGTTGTTCTTCTAAGTAAGTGCACCCATTACAGATTGCCAACCTACGCTCACGTAAATCCTTACTCATGGCTCAATTAAGTCCGTCTCACCTATATAAAGGTAATTTGATTTCGTTATCTTTAAGTATCGGCGAAGACGAACAAGATACCATGTATACTCCATATTCTCCAGATTTGGCGAATCCTGATGTCGTTAACCCGCTAAAACAGGCTGAGACTTTCGAAGCCAGTCGGACGTTCCGAGTCGGATTTGGTGGAGGTGCGCGAGTCACAGTCACGGGGTCTCGAAGTTTTATTCGCGGTAGTCTCGGTCAAATTAGAACAGGAATAAAGGCCGTTTTACGAACTGTTTTCGAAGGAGGTTCACGTAATATTAAAAAATATATGCGTGGAGCGAGTAAAGAAGCGATAGACACCGCTACTAAAAATCCTGACAAAGCGGTGGATGCATTAGCGGGCGAAGTCGCTAATTACGCTGCTCGGACTCGGGGTAAGGCTTTAAAGCGAAGCGGGCGGCAATTCATAGACAATCTTCCGAGTACTAAGCCTACAGGAAGTGTTGATATTGGAGGAATCACATATCGTGCCGATGACCTCGCGCCATTCTACAAGCAAGACGGTAAGAAAAGAGCCGTAACATTAGCCGACGAGTTTGAAATTGGAAAGGGTGATAAGTGGCTAGTTCGAGATACTAGTGATGGAAATGCAATGACTGCATTTTTACAAAGAATGCAAAAAGCCCCTGCCGATGACGTTTTGTCGGGAAATCCTATTAAAAAATCCGTTGATGATTTACTGGTCGATGGTGGAAAACTAAGTGATGAGGGTCTTGAAGAAGCGACGCAACAAATTGCTCGAGGGAAGGGAGCAAGTGGAGAATTTAAATCGTATGGTGAAGGGTACGAGGCCTCATTAAAAGGTGTAAAACCTAAAAATGTCTTAGAGGATTCGGTCGATGACATCGCCACAAGAGCGAAAAAACCTGTTCAAACCGAAACATCAGGAATTCAAACGGGTTTTAATCGATTAGTTATTGGTACATTTACCGTCGCTGTTGGTGCATACATCTTGCAAGGTGTTACAGATAGTTTGCTTAGTGCACTTGGTATTAATCCGAATTGTCGTGAAGATGCCGAGAAAGCGTATCCGAATGACCCCGTAAAACAAGACGAGTATGTCGAAGAATGTCTCGACCGTGCGGCAAGAAATGTAGCCTATGTGGGAGCGGCTGCAGTCGGTATCGTAGGTTTAATCGCTTTCGCCGTCATTGGTCGTGTCATTCCGAAGCGCAAGTCTAAGGTGGTTTACGAATAGGTGATGACTCTTGACCACATGGAGATATGAAGGATTACAAGAGCAAGATGCGTTGGAAGACGCACCTTGGGTCATGCAGTACATTGGTAACTTAGAAGATAAGGCAAATTTAAAAACTAATTGTGAATTGACTGATGCGACAGGCCGTCCAATACAACCTGTCTTAGTTCGACCAGATATAGAGGATGCTGATGGTTATCCTGTTTGGACGTGGACTGACATTCCTGACGACTGCACTATCAATTGGCAAGCCAAAACGCTTACTTGTGATGATGAAGCAGGGTCTGACCGTGTCGAGATTTCTATGATGACTTTAGATTATGTTTTGCTAGCGCAATTGGCTAATGATATCTTAGCGGATTGGCCTGTCGAAGATATTGAAGGTTTACTCGCCGAAATCGAGGCAGGACAAAGTGAAGGCCCTTATGAAACTATGATGATGGATGCATTAGAGGCAAAGATTGATGCTAGTGCAGAATTAGGAAACCTCATCTTACCAACCATTTACTCAGATGTTGTTCAAACTGATGCAGCGGGTTTGGCCGAAGGGCAAATTCCAATTCCTGACTTTTGGCCTCGCAGTCAATACTTCCTCAACTTTCATTACGGTTATTCTGCTCGTTCCGAAGCCTCGGAATCGGCTAAGTTTTGGCAATTCTTAAAAGAATGGGGTATTACTTTGCTTGCACTTATCGTCGTCTTGGTCATTATGGTTGTTTTCGTTGCGACTGGAGGGGCTATCTCCCTAGCCGTTCCCGCCCTTCTCACTAGTGCGGCTTTCGCGGCTGATTTAGCCTTATTGGCACATGATTTCATGGCCACAGGATTTGGGATTATTGATGAAAACTTCGAAGGATGTCTATTCCCATTATACGGGTTTAATCATACCTATGCTTTTGCATTCCCTGTCGAGGAAGTGCGTGATGATGCGGCTAACAATATTAATCCAACATTATCTACTGAACAAGTCGATGCTGTGGAAACTTGGTTAACTGAAAGTGATTTTTGGGCGAAAATTGTTAGTGTTGGTGCCCTACTTGGTATCGCACTTGTTGGATTGAGGTCGGGAATATGATTTATAATCCATTTGATTTAGTGACGCCTCGTTTTCCGACTAAACAGGCTGAGACTCTCAAATCCGAGACAATTAGAAATAGTCCGTTTGGAGTACCATTGAAAAACATAGGAGACGTCGAAGAAGAAAGGGATACGGGAACTTTGTGTGGTTCAAAGCATTTCGTGGAAACTTGGGTTTCACTCGGTGCAGTTGACGAAGACACCGCGACACAAGTCGGTACACTAGCCGAGGAAAAGCAATTCATAGTACCTGGTCAGTCTAACATCATCGTTGGATTTTCACCACAAGACACTAGTGGTGGTGGAAAGGTTCAAAAATGGTTCGAAGATTACATTCTCACTCCATTAGTAAATACAGGAATTGTGGTTTTGGGTCCTACTTTTATTTTTGTTGGAGATTTTATTAGTAATCCAATTAATTGGGTTTCCGATAAGGAAGTTAGGAGAGAGACTGCACAAAGTATTTTAGATACTGTTCCACAAGATAGTACAGGAGGTACAGTTTTAAGTGAGGTGGGTTGTAGTGTACCTTTGGTGAACCTTGCAAGTTATTGCCGTGCAGGTTCTGACTCAGGTTCGAAGGGTGTGTTAAATCGGATTTGGAATTGGGAGTGGAATGCAGAAGAATTTAAAAATGAAACTGGTGTTCGGACGGAAGAACCCTATGAGACGTACTTCGGTACTAATTATCACAATGCTAACGCAGGTGCTCATAAGATATTAGTAGAAATTACCTTGGAACGTCCTGATGGTACAGTCGTCGAAAAACACGCTAAATACGTGGCAGGGTCTCCTGAAGTATACGAAGAAGGTGGCGACCTTTATCAAAAACCAGGTATTGGAGTTTTCGCGATTGATGAACCTGGGACTTGGCGAGTCAATCTGTCACCTGTGGCTTGGGGAACTTGCTCGAATGTCGAATGGTCTGAATCATATACTGTCGAAGTAGCCAAGCCTGAATGGTGGGACGCACAACTCGAAACGGCACAGGAACAAGAAATCGAAACGTTAACTACTCAAGCCAATCTTAAATTGCAAGAATTAGGATTGCCTGGCGACCTTACGGTCTTAACTTTTGCAGGTTTGGCTATTGCGGGCGTCGCTTTAGGTAGTTATTTAATAATTAGGCGTTAGGGCTTGTCCAGGCAGGTAATCCGCGTTGAAAGACACTATTTTCGGGATGAATATGGGTGTGTTCAACATCGGGTATATGACTTTGAACAGGCACGTCCCAAGTGTGAATCGCTTGAGCAATATCATAAATGCCTGCCTCAGCAGGTAGGTTTCTAATTTTCGCTAAATCGCGACTATCTAATGGCCACACTACTTGCCCTGTTTTCGGATGGATAGAATATGGGCAACGAACGACACCTTGACGAAAATTGCTCGACCTGTCTGCAATAGGGTATCTTTCACCACAAGCCGCCGAGGCGATTTCTTGTACGAGTGAGCCATTATGTCTACCTAATTTAAGCAAGGGGTCTTTTTGGTCGATAAAGTCAACGGGCTTTTTACCTCCGCACTTGTAAGAGTCTTCTAAGTCTAAGTGAATGTGGAATCCTTTGCTCCCACTGAATATCATGCGTGGCTTAACGTCGAAATTATCTACTAAAAATTTTGCCGTCTTTTCCGCTTTATCAAATGCTTTCATCGGTTCGTTTGCATCATCGAAATCAAACAAGAGGGATTTGCCATACCAAATTTCGCTCCAATTTAAACCACGCTTTTCACAACCTTCAGGAGTTAAGTAATCATCCCAAATCTCTTTGTAAGCCTTACGAGTCATTCCTTTACTACGCAAGGATGGTGGTAATTCGTCAATCTTAGTCCAATCAACGCGATTAGTTCCGATGAACATCCCGACGGCTTCATATGGCCAGTGCATGGATTTAAACCAATAATCAACTGAACGACTAGAGTTCAAATGAATCCGACGCACCCAAAAAGGTTTCCTACCCGTCTGTGCAAACTGCACTATTTGAACTTCACGGTCTCGGGCTTGCTCAAGTAGAGCCATGTGGATAGCATGATTACCTAACCATCGTTCACTCATGTATTTCGAGAAATCTATCACCCATATAAAGGTAACCTTCAAATATCAGTAGAGGGTATAGTTACTCGAAGTCTTATGTTTCCTGTCATAAATCCTATGTATTTACAGGTTTTTTTGGAGTTTCGAACACAGCATTCTCAAGAAATATACTCACGAGAGTCCCTCTCACTTCTTCAAGTCCTGTTATCTAGAGAGGGTGGAGAAATTACGAGTATTTGTGGAGTTGGAAAATGGGTTCACGAAAATGATGTTAGAATGAAAGATATTTTTGAGATAGTGGAAACTGCAACAAAAGAGTGTCTTACTACAGGCAGCCCTTTAGTATTGCCCGAAAGTCTTCAATGGCGGTATGAATTTGCCCTATTTTTTACACTCTTATTTACAAAATATGGTGGAGAGAGATTTATTGGCTCAGAAGATAGGGTAGGGAACTTTCAACGTATTTTGTGGGAGTTGATGAGATTCCCTCCTGAAAAATTAGATTATTATAATTGGGATAGCCTTTGTGCTGGACGAGGTTGGAATATCGTCATGTTGCATCAAGCGTTAGATAGTATCTCCAAAGGGTCGTGGATAGAAGGAGACGATTGGAGTTGGGGATTATTTTTGGTAGATGGGTTGGAAGAAGCGAAGGCGTTGATAAAGGCATATGGGACATGGTGGGGGGCTAGAAGTAATATCACGGAAAGCCTCATAAAGAAAGAACCTCTGTATTATTTTCAAAATATCATGGAGAAACAGTGTGAACAAATTCGATTAGGAGTTACTCTGACTTCTCTTAAGTCATTAAATTATCCGATGGGTGCTTAACATGAGTTATTTAAGTAAAACTTATGACGAACGGGAACGCGATTTCGCCGACTTTGCAAGGCAGGTTTACGAGTTGCTGCGT
>MDSV01240690.1_pt1 | contig 15948 bp, 15 predicted proteins | sample 810851 | NCBI WGS metagenome assembly MDSV01 (sample SAMN05326640, study PRJNA326480) | marine metagenome | isolation source: seawater | place: Atlantic Ocean: North East | collected 2012 | reverse complement strand
TGGTGGAATTGGTAGACACAAGGGATTTAAAATCCCTCGAAGGTTAACTTCGTGCCGGTTCAAGTCCGGCTCTGGGCACCAATAGAATTATGGAAGAAATGAAATATAAAAATTCTCAGTATATTGTGGATGATGAGCTTGATTTAATTGCAATATTTAGAGTCTTGATAAAAAACTGGCGCTCTATATTGGTTATCTCGTGTTTTTGTTTTGGAGTATCTTTGCTAGTATCTTTGATGATTTCTAATAAATATACCTCCTCTGTTTTGATAATAGCAGAGGAAGGCAATTCAATGGAATCTTCCTTTTCTCAATATAGTTCTCTTGCAAATTTTGCTGGTATTAATGTTCAAACTGAGACTAATAGAGGCCTCCTTGGTCTGGAGACTCTCAAATCAAGGGTTCTAGTCCAAAATTTTATAAATGAAAATAATTTGTTAGTTCCACTCTTTGCGTCCAAGAAATGGGACATTGAATCTAGAGATATTGTTTTGGATAAAAAAATATATGATCCTATTTCTAAAAAATGGACAAGAAAAGCATCTTTTCCTAAACAACCTAAACCAAGCTTAAACGAGGCATATGAACTCTGGATTCAGGATATTTTTTCTTATACATACGATGAACAAAATGGATTTATTACTTTTTCTATAACACATCATTCACCACTGCTGGCAGCAGAATGGGCGACATTGCTTATAGAAAAATTAAATAACTACATGAGAGAGAGGGATGTAGTTGAGGCAGAATTAAGCATTGAGTACTTGAATGAAGCTGTCTCAGGCACTCAGTCTGAAGAATTAAGAGAATTATTTTATAAGCTTATTCAGTCAAAGACTGAGCAAAAAATGCTTGCTTACTCTAAATCAGAATATCTTTTTACAATTGTAGATCCGCCCGTAATTTCTGAAGAACACTCATATCCAAACAGGCTAATAATTTGTCTAATCGGATTAATTATTGGAATTTTGGTTGGATCAATTGTTGCAATATTTAGAACAAGCAAAAGTTCAATTTCTTCCTAACTTAAAAAATGAAAGAAATTAATACCACTAAACCAATTTTTATAATTGGTGCTCCAAAAGCTGGAACAACCTCACTTCACATTGAATTAACAAAAAATAAAGAATTTAATTTCTCAGACCTTAAAGATACTCACTTGCTCCAACGCAAGGACTTCGATATTAGGACTTATTCAAGCTTTTTTAAAAATAACAATAAAAGAATTATCGAAGTCGATCAAAATATGGCGATTCATGAGATTGCATTTAAAAATATTAATAAATATTTTTCATCGCCAACTTTCATATATATTGTAAGAGACCCAGAAAAAAGATTTTTTTCAGCATATAAATGGTTAAAAAAAATGGGAATGGTAAAGACTTTAGATGAAGCTCTTGGTAAATATAGAAAGTTTCTAATTGATCAGGGTAATTACTTTGAAAACATTAAAAATAATATTATTCCAAACTTTAATTCACCAAAAATTTATCTTGTTAAGTTCGAAGATTTAATACAAAAAGATGGTGAGACACTTTCATCACTTAAAGAATTACTAGGTATGAAAGATTTTATAAAAACTCCTTTGCTTGTACATAACGAATCAAAAAAACCAAGATTCTCCAGACTTCTTTTATTGCTAAAGATTATTTATCGACCATTTAAATATCGGCTACCAAACAAAATTAATTCTTTAATAAAAACCTCTAAGCACATCGAGAAATTACTTTTCACAAACAAGGATTTTAAAATAGATGAATCTGAAATAGATATTTCAAGACGATTCAGTAAATCATTTAATTTAATAAACAAAAAACTAGAAGATTTAGAATTTACTAATGGAATCGTTCAAGTTAATTATGAAGATATCTGATATAAAATATTTAATTCCTAGTTTTTTAAACCATGGAAATATTTCTAATCCAATTACATTCGAAAAAAAATATTTAGATCAGAAATTATCTAAATTTAATCTTGTATTTGTGGCTAGCACCGGAAGAGAAGGAAGTAATTTTATTTCAAATATATTCAGCAATATCCCTAATATATACTCATGTCATGAGCAAAGGCCATTTTTTAATGGTCAAAAAACTATTAGTAAAAGCTTAGATGGAAGTTTTTCAAATGATTATCTTTTAAAGGTTAAGCTTTCAGATATTCTTAGGAGTCTTCATAAATCAAGAACAGAGACTTATATTGAATCTAACCATATGTTTTTAAAGACTTTTGGTAAAGGAATTATCAACAATTATAATTTTAACTTTGATCTTATAAGCTTGAGAAGACCAATAGTAAAGACACTTAGAAGCTTTCAGGAGCTTGGCTGGTTTGATTCACGATTCACAAGAGCACAAAACTGGATTTACAAAGTAAATCAAAATTCTCCATTGAAAAGGAAAAACTTGAAAATAAAAGATAGTTTGGATGAGTGCCTTTCATACATAGTTAGCGAAAAGATGAATGAAGTGAGATTTCTTTATAAAAATGAATCAAGAATTGACAGGTATTTCAGAGTAAATATACCCTCAAAAAAGAATGATATTCATCAATTGTTAAATTATTACTCACCAAATATTTCAAATTTTGTAGATTTTAAGCCTCAAAATAAGAGGGATGATGTGAAAGTAAATCAGAGTTCATCTCAGGAAATTCGTGAAAGGGCCCTTGGTTTCTTTGAAAAAAATTATAATTCTTTTATTTCACAAGGTGTTGAATTTCATAAAGATGATCTTTGTTTAGTCATCGGTGATGAAAGGTGGGAATTAGTTGATTAAATTAAACCATTTATTTCTTAGATTACTTTTTAGTTGTTCTTGGCTAATTGTCATAATGCAGTTTTTAATCATTTCTCAAGGCATGCATAGATTTATCGCACTAAATATTTCAAATAAATTTCAAGCAGTAGTATATTTTTTAACAATATTTCTTTTCTTTATCTTTAGAGGAAGGTTGATGAAATTCCCAAATAAACTAATCTATTTTATTTTTTTTATTATTGTTTTCTTTATTTATGGAATTTCTATAAATCCAATAAATTCTGCATTAATTGATGTATTACTTCTTACAATGCACGGAGCTTTTTTTTATTTAGGTTGGAACCTCTATCAAGAAATGCATAATGAAAAATTAATTAAGAGTATCCTTATAGATGGCATTATTATTTCAACCATCATAGGCATCTTCTTCTTATCTTTTTCAGGAGAAATTGTTTCTCCAATAATAGGACTTCTAGCTCTTTCAATGTTTGGGATGATGCGATTTGGGAACAAATTCTCAATTTATTTTTGGTTAATTTTCTTAATAATGAATTTGCTTTGGTCATTTGGTAAGCAAACTCTTTTAATCTCAGCAATCTCTCTGCTTATAATATTTTTTAACCCTGCTAGTATAAAAAATGCATTCAAAACATATAAAAAAATTGCTAATAGTTCTTTGAAACTTGTAATTTTTTCTCTTCTGGGAGTCTCCTCTTATTTATTAATTCTGTCATTAAATATTGAGATGGCTTCTATAAGAAAAACATTACTATTCTTTGAAAATTTAGATCTTAATACTTCATTTTCTTTGCTTCTCAATTATCCAGAATTAGCATATGCAGTTGTAGATGTATCCACGGCTGGAAGAATTTATGAAGTTATCATAACTTTTAATGGTTTTCTTGAATCAAAAATAAAAATGCTTTTTGGAGAAGGTCTCGGAGCGATGATTGACTTATCTGGAAAAAATGAGCTAGCACAACTCACATTTGATTTTGGTGAAACAAGAGCTGTTCAAACTCTTCCTGCATTTATTTTTCTGAAATTTGGTATCTTGGGTTGTTTAATCTTTTTGTTGGTCCTCTATAAACAATTTAAAAATAGACTATTGTCAAATAAACTATTTTATCCATATCTTTTGTGCCTGATTGCAAGTATTTTAGCTTTTTCTACTCTTTTTAAATTTCATTTTATTACTTTCTTTCTTGGAGCGATGGCTGCAAATGTTTTTTATGCAAGGAATCAAAATAAAGGAACTATAAGACAGACTAATGAATAGTTTGAATCAAATAAAGATTTACTTTTATCCTGGCGTCGTAAAAGCTATCGCTGCAATTATTTCATTTTTTCTAACTCTTGTGATTTCTCTATACTTAAACAAAGCTGATGCAGGTATATTTTTTTTACTGTTATCAATCGTAACTGTACTTTCCTTTGTTTTAACTTTTGGAAGAGAGTATTTGTTACTAAGAAAAGTTGCTTTACTAAATACTTCACTGAGTCTTAAAGAGAACTTTTACTATATATGTTCGCAAATAAAACACTTCATTTTTTTAGGATCTTTATTTTCAATATTATTTTTTATATTTACTTTTTTTTCCTTAGAAATTTTTTCTAATGAATTAAATGAATATTTAAGAATCTTTATTTTTTCTGTCCCGGCACTAAGTGGAATAGTTCTCGTAAGTTTTGGAATTCAGGGACAACAAAAGATATCTTTGTCCATAATTTTTTCAAGAATTCTCTGCCCATTAATTTTAATTTTAGCTATCGTTATTGGCACTTTAGATACCCTTAGTGAGCTTTCATTATATTTTGTGCTTATTTCTTGGGCAGTATTTTTAGCATCTCTTGTTGCCTACTCAATAAATCATTCTAAAACAAATAATAAAAAATTAGTCAATAATGAAAAAAATGCAAACTCTTCCATAATCTTCTTATTTTTTATCGGCGTCACTCAGCAAATATTCATTTGGCAAGGGACTATTTTGACATCATTTTTTTTTCAGTCCTCAGATATTGCCGCAATTTCTGTAGCTCAGAGAGTAGCATTGTTAATCTCATTTATCTTAATAACAGTCAATGCAGTTAATGCACCAAAATTTGCAAGGCTTTATGAAGAGAGACGATTTAAAGAAATTCAGAATATGGCATTTTTCTCAACTTTAATTTGTTGTTTCTGTGGATTAATTGTTTCGATACCAATGTTTGTTTATGCAGAAAATATACTTTCCCTCTTTGGAGAAGCTTATAGCGGAGAAAAAACAAGTTTACGTATTTTAATAATTGGTCAAATATATAACTGTTTTGCAGGGCCTGTGGGTATTCTTTTGATCATGACAAAACAATTTAAAGAATCTGCATTATCATCGATATTTGCTTTATTTTTAAGCTTTGTCTTTGCATATGTTTTAAACGAATTTATGGGATTGCTCTCAATACCCACCGCAATTATTACATCGCTTTTTATTAAAAATTCATTAGATATTATTTTTATTAAGAGAAACTTAGGATTTTTTGTATTTAAACCAGCTTGATTTAGTCAGGCATGTTTAAGTCTTTCAAGAGCTCATATGCCTCTTTCTGTGAGTCTTGATAGCTTGAACTGTTTGAAAGTGTTGCTTTAGATTGAATTGATCCAGCTATTTCACCATTATTTTTCATCGTCTCTATTCTTGTTTCAGAAACACCTATAGATGTAAGCTGATCAGTGTTTATTTTATCTTCACTTACTGATAACTCAAGGTAATCAACTCGGTTAGATAAGCTATTGATATTTTTCATGATTAATCTCTGTTCAGATAATATAAGAGATATATTATCAAAAACCTCATTATTGTTTTCATAACTCAACTCTTTTAAGTCTACCTCCATAGTCTTTGGAGGAAATATATTTTCATGTATAAGAAGGATATATACATTTAGTATGATCAAAGACAGAATGAGTTTATTTTTCAACTATCTGATTTGTGTGAATGTAAGTTTTCCCCGCATTGCATTACCTGCATAATCAATTAATGCATTGTTGAGTGTAAAATAGTCTGCATCTCCAGTTAGTGAGGAATTATCTCTTGAAAGAAAACCAAATGCTGAAATTGTAAATACGTAGCTTGATCCATTATAAATAGTTTCTCCAGAAATATCTGATGTTACGTAACATCCCCTTGCATAGCCGCTAGTACCTCTAGAGTTATCAAAATATACTGTGAGATTGGTGAGACTCTTATCTGTATAAAGAAGAACATTAGTTGTTGAAAAATATGTGTCATAAGCATAATAATACAGCCAAGGTATCATTGCAGATCCCGACCTGAAGCCCATCCAAAACTCAAGCTGTCCAAGATATGTAGATGAGTCATAAGGTTCAAAAGTTACTTGATATAGATTTTTTTCAATTACTCTGCCATCACACCAAGTTCTTTGATCGAGATCTGCAAAGGAATTTAAGGATAAAAATAAAGAAAATGCTAAGAACTTTGCTTTTAACTTCATATGATAATGTTATATTATTGACCGAAGCTAATCAACAATGGCTTATTCAATGGGAAGAACAACTAAAAAAGCTCTAATAACAGGTATAACAGGTCAAGATGGCTCATATTTAGCTGAATTTCTTCTTTCAAAAGGCTATGAGGTGCATGGTATTAAAAGAAGATCGTCTTCTTTCAATACTCAAAGAATTGATCATATTTATCAAGATCCTCATGAAGAAAAAAATAATTTCTTTTTACATTATGGAGATTTATCAGATAGCTCAAATCTTATAAGAATTTTGAAAGAGGTAGATCCAGATGAAGTTTATAATCTTGGAGCTCAGAGTCATGTTGCAGTTAGTTTTGAAAATCCTGAATATACTGCAGATATCGATGCACTTGGTGCATTAAGATTGTTGGAGGGAATTAGGTTATTAGGAAAAGAAAAACATATTAGATTCTACCAAGCTTCGAGCTCTGAACTTTATGGTAAGGTTCAGGAAGTTCCTCAAACAGAATCTACTCCCTTTTATCCAAGATCACCATATGGGGTAGCAAAAATGTTCGCATATTGGATTGTTGTAAATTATAGAGAATCTTATGGGATGTATGCGTGTAACGGAATTCTCTTCAATCATGAATCCCCAAGAAGAGGAGAGACTTTTGTTACTAGAAAAGTTACTCGGGGACTTTCAAATATATTTTGTGGCCTTGAGAAATGTCTTTACATGGGAAACTTAGATTCTTTGAGGGATTGGGGCCATGCTAAAGATTATGTAAAGATGCAGTGGCTTATGCTGCAACAAAAAACGCCAGATGATTTTGTTATTGCTACCGGTGAACAATTTAGTGTGCGACAGTTTATAGCATTGTCAGCAAAGGAATTAGGTTTAGAGATTTCTTTTGAAGGAAGGGGTAAAGAGGAAAAAGGAATAGTTAAGAAAATATCACATGATACTGAAACAGAATTAAAAGAAGGAGATGTCATTGTAAGGGTTGACCCAAAGTATTATCGTCCTGCAGAAGTAGATACTTTGTTAGGAGATCCATCAAAAGCAATGAAAAAGTTGGGATGGAAGCCAGAAATTTCTACAGAACAAATGTGTGCAGAAATGATCTCAGAGGATTTAAAGATTGCTAAAAGAAATGCTTTTTTAAGGTCCCAAGGTTTTGATGCTCCCATTTCTGTAGAGGATTAGTTTACTCAGATAATGAAAATATTTGTTGCAGGTCATAAAGGTATGGTTGGAAATGCCTTGGTGAGAATTTTAAAAAAGAATCCTATAAACGAAATAATAACCAAAACTAAATCTGAATTAAATTTATTAGATCAAAAAGCGGTTCATAGTTTTTTCAAGAAAAATAAAATTGATCAAGTATATCTTGCAGCTGCAAAAGTTGGTGGTATTCATGCTAATAATACATATCCAGCTGACTTTATTTCAGAGAACTTATTAATACAATCCAATATAATATCTTCTGCACATTTGTCTGATGTAGATAGACTATTATTCTTGGGATCATCCTGCATTTATCCTAAATTATCAAAACAACCCATAAAAGAGGAATACCTTCTAGAGGGGAAGTTAGAGGAGACAAATGAGCCTTATGCAATCGCAAAAATTGCAGGAATTAAACAATGTGAGTCCTATAATAGGCAACATAAAAGGGACTATAGATGTGTAATGCCGACAAACCTTTATGGTCCAAATGATAATTTTCATGAAACTAATAGTCATGTCATTCCAGGCTTAATTACCAGATTTCATAAAGCAAAATTAAATAAGGATACTGAATTTAATGTTTGGGGAACAGGCAAGCCCTTGAGGGAATTCTTACATGTTGATGATATGGCTAGCGCATGTGTTCATGTAATGAATTTAGAAAAAAGAATCCTTGCAGAAAAGGTCTCTAAAAATATATCACACCTTAATGTAGGTTCTGGCAAAGATCACTCAATCAAAGAATTAGCAGAAATAATTTCTAGAGTAGTAGGATTTGAGGGAGAAATAAAGTTTGATGCATCAAAACCAGATGGAACACCCAGGAAACTTTTAGATGTATCAAAACTGCAAGAATTAGGATGGACTTACTCAATTGCTCTAGATGATGGCCTCCAAGGAACATATGATTGGTATAAGCAAAATATTGACTCAATAAGAAATTAAAATGAGAGTTTTAATTCATGGGATTAATTTTAGTCCTGAACTAACAGGCATTGGGAAGTACACGGGAGAGTTAGCAGAGTGGCTCTCAGAAGAAAATGAAGTGAGAGTTATTTCATCTCCTCCATATTATCCAGAATGGAAAATAAAAGAACAATATAAGAACTTTTATAATAAAAAATTTGAAGGAAATGTTGAAATTATAAGATGTCCACTTTATGTGCCATCGAAACCAAATACTATTAAAAGATTTTTTCATTTAGTTTCCTTTTCAATTTCATCTTTCTTCCCAGTAATATTCTCGAGTCTATGGAAACCAAATCTTGTGATACAAGTTGTACCTACACTATTTTCATGTATTCAAATGATTATTTTGGCGAAGATTGCAAAGTCAAAGTCAGTTATACATATTCAAGATTTTGAAGTCGATGCAATGTTTGGGTTGAATATGGCTAAGGGAAAGAATCTGAGAAGATTTGCACTTTATATTGAAAAAACAATCTTAGATCAGTTTGATTATGTTTCGACGATTTCGGATGGCATGATGAAAAGATTATCGAAAAAAGGCATAAGTAAAGAAAAAATTATTTTTTTACCAAATTGGACAAACCTTGATGATTTTAAAGATGCTTCAAAGGATGAAGAAATTATCAAAAACTTAGGAATTGATCCAAAAAAGAAATTAGTACTCTACTCTGGAAATATGGGAGACAAGCAAGGCTTAGAAATTGTTATTAAAGCTGCAGCCGAAATGGAATCATTTAAAGATATTCAGTTTGTAATGATTGGAAGTGGATCAGCAAAACAAAGTCTCGAGAGCTTTTCTAAATCTTTGGATTTAAAGAATGTTACTTTTTTACCATTACAACCATATAGCAATCTCCCCAAAATATTAGCCTCAGCTGATTGTCATCTCATAATCCAAAAAAAAGGTGTTGCTGATTTAGTTCTGCCATCAAAATTAGTTAATATATTAGCTGTTGGAGGCAATACAGTCACTACAGCTGAAGAGAACTCTTCTCTTGGAAGGGTCTATAAAGATAATAAGGATATCGGGGTTCTTATTGAACCAGAATCCACATCTGCTTTGGTAGAAGGAATTAAAAAAACACTCCAAATGACAACACCAAATGTAATAGCATTACAATATGCAAAAAAAAACTTGGATAAAGATAATATAATAAGTACTTTTATGAATCACCTAAAGAATTAGTAATGATCTTATTTAGAAACAATAGTGATGAAGAGCCTTTTATTAAGTTAAGAGAGTCTTATTCAGAAGCATTATCAAAAAAACAATTTGCACCCGAAGCAGTATCTATATCTTCATATGATTCTAATAAAAAAGAGGTGAATTCAAGATTTGTAAATTTAAAAATTGTTGATGGCAAGAATTTTATTTTCTTCACAAACTATGAATCAAATAAGTCAGATGAGTTCAAATCACACAAGCAAATTTCTGCTCTATTCTATTGGGATAAAATAAATTTACAGATAAGAATGAAAGCAAATATCAAAAAGACCTCTAGAAGATTTAACCAAGAATATTTTTTTAGTAGATCTCCTGAAAAGAATGCCCTTGCCATAAGTTCAAGACAATCCCTTGTGATTAAAAGTTTTGATGAAGTTAAAATGAAATACCAAAAGGCACTAAAAGAAGAAGATTTATTGCAATGCCCTGAATACTGGGGTGGATATCAATTTAAACCCTTTCAGATTGAATTTTGGGAAGGAAATAAATTTAGAATCAATAAAAGAGACCTATATATGCAAAAAGGTCATAACTGGAATCACACTATTCTTGAACCATAAAGATTATGAAAAATTGATATTTTGTTATAAAATTCTCAAAATCACTAATATGTTTCAACATAACGCAACACTTATTCTCTAAATTTTCTGGTATAAAACTATAGCTACTCAAAAAAAAAGTTTTTCATTAATAAACGACCGAATTAAATCTGAAGAAGTCATGCTCATTGCATCTGATGGTGCAAAGCTTGGATTATTTCCTAAAAATGAAGCATTAGATAGGGCACAAAACGAAGGCCTTGACTTGGTCCAAGTTTCACCAAAAGAATCTGTTCCTGTGGTGTGCAAGCTTATGGACTATGGCAAGCATATTTTTACTAAGAAGAAAAATGTATCATCATCAAAAAGTAAATTCAAAAAAAAATCTCTTAAAGAAATTAAATTTAGACCTTCTACAGATGTAGGTGATTACAATATTAAATTAAAGAAAATAAAAAGCTTTATTCTTGACGGAGATAAGACTAAAATAAGCGTCCGTTTTAGAGGAAGAGAGATCCTTAATAGTGATCTTGGTCTAGAATTGCTCAAAAAAATAAGAGAAGAGCTAAGCGATATAACAGCTGTTGACCAAGAACCATCTTTAGAGGGTAGGCAGCTATTAATGATTTTATCGCCTCTAAAAAAGAAGAATTAAAGATTGATATAAAGTTATGGGATATAAATTAAAATCACATTCTGGAGCATCAAAACGCTTCAAACGTACTCGCTCGTCTATAAAGACAAGAAGTGCCAATAGAAATCATATTCTTTCAAAGCAATCTACAAAAAGAAAAAGACATAACCGGGGGTTGAAAAAGCTAAGCGGAACTATCTTAAGGATGGCTTCAAGGCTTATCAAAACATAATATGCCAAGAGTAACAAAATCTCTCACAGCAAAATCGAAACACAAAAAGATCTTAAAAGCGACTAAGGGTCATTATGGCGCTAGAAGTAGACTTTATAAAACTGCAAAACAGTCCAACATAAAGTCTCTTCAATATGCTTTCAGAGATAGGAAAAACAAAAAACGAAACTTTCGATCTCTTTGGATTTCAAGATTAAATGCTGCTGCAAGAATGCATGGAGTCTCATATTCTAAGCTCATAAATAGCCTTAGTAAGAAAAACATTTTGTTGAATAGGAAAATCCTCTCTGATATATCTACCAATGATAGTTCAACTTTTGAAAAGGTTGTAAAGACAGCTCTAGACTGAGTTTTTAATGTCTAAATTAGACAACATAGATCCTCCGATTATTGACCAAAAGTTTGGTTCTTATCACCCAATAAATGAAACGAAACTTTTCTTAATAAACTTCTTTAAGGAAATTGGTTTTCAAGAAGTATATGGGCCAGAAATTGAAACGGAGAGATTTAATTTTGATATGTTGAATATAAAAGAAACTCATCCTGCAAGACAAATGCATGATACCTTTTATGTTCAAAATAAGCAGAGTGTCTTAAGGACACATACATCTCCGGTTCAAATAAGAACAATGCTAGAAAAAGAACCACCTTTTGCTTTTACTTCGGCGGGAAAAGTTTACAGGAAAGATGATGATGCAACTCATCTTCCTATGTTTCATCAAGTTGAAGGCATGTATGTTGATAAAAATGTAACATTTGCAAATCTAAAAGGGCTCATTAATGATCTTGTCTATTCTTTATTTGGAAAAGATACCCAAATAAGATTTAGACCATCCTATTTTCCATTTACAGAGCCTTCAGCTGAGGTTGATATACTATCAGAGTCTGGAAAATGGCTTGAAATTCTTGGTTGTGGGATAGTAAATCCAGTCGTACTAGAAAATTGTAAAATAAAATCTGATAAATTTAGTGGTCTTGCTTTTGGCCTTGGTGTTGAACGAATAGCAATGCTGAAATATGGGGTAAATGATATCCGTGACTTTTATAAGTCTAATCTCGATTTCTTGGAAAAATTTAAATGAAATTAACGTATTCAGATATTTTAGATTTTTTAATAGAAAAACCCTCTATAGATTCCCTTTCTAAAAATCTTTTTCAGCTTGGTCATGAGCATGAGATAGAAGATCAAATATTTAATATGGAATTTACTCCAAATCGAGGAGACTGTCTGTCTTTGGATGGATTGGCACAGGATCTAAATTTCTTTTATGGCAAGTCTGAAGCCCTAGATATATACCAAGAAGATATTGAAGAACTTGAAATTAATTTTGAAAATTTATCAAAAAATGATTGTCCTGAAATTTCATTTTTAGAAATTGAGATTGATAAACCAGTTTTGAAATTCAATGATAAGATTGAAAGCTATTTTAAAGAACATAAAATAAATAAAACAAATTTTTTTGTAGATATTTCAAACTATGTATCTTATGAATTAGGACTACCACTTCATTGTTATGATGGAAATTATGTAAAAAAGGACCTTACATTTTGTAATAAAGAGTGTGATGATGATTTTGAGACACTACTAAATAATAAAATTAAGCTTTCAGGAAAAAACTGTGTTTTTATGCAAGAAGGTGAAATAATTAATTTAGCTGGAGTTATGGGGGGGAGTTCAACTTCATGTTCACAAGAAACAACACAAGTTTTAGTTGAATGTGCTTATTTCAAACCTGAATCAATAATAGGTAAGAGTGTTAAATATAATCTTGCATCAGATGCAGCCCACAAATTTGAAAGGGGAGTTGATAGACTCAAGCAGGAGAGGACTCTTCGAAGATTTATTAAAATAGTCGAAGAACACTCCAATATTAAAAGCATTAAACTAAAATCATTTAATTTCATTGATTATGAAAGAAAATTTATAAATATTAATAAGAACGCTATTGAGAGTATTTTAGGTATAAGTTTAAAAAGTGAGGAATTTTTGGACTATCTTAATAAGCTTGGATTTATAGTAAATCAACAAATAGAAATCCCATCCCACAGACATGATATTTTTACCCAAAACGATATTGCTGAAGAGGTTGCAAGATTAGTAGGATATAACGAAATTCAAGAAGCTAAGTTTGATATATCAAATTTAATAAATAAAGAAGATGAGATAAAGCTCGAGCCCGTTAGAGATTTTCTCATAAAAAGAGGTTTTAATGAAATCATTAATTACCCCTTTTCATCACTAAAAGTAAAAGAATCTATTGTCATTGACAATCCATTAGATATTAATAAGGGTTTCTTTAGGCTCAACTTAAAAGATTCACTTATTAATAATCTACTATACAATGAGCGAAGACAAAAAGACTCTGTAAAAATGTTTGAAATATCAGACATTTACTATTTAAATAAAAATTTAGAAATACAAAGATCTATCCATATTGGGATAATAGCAACTGGTAGAGTTGGCTATAATCATGATGAATTCGCAAAAAAAATCGATAAGGAGTTTCTAGACGATTCAATAAAAGGGCTTTTTAAGAAAGATGAAGTAAAATTTGAACTTATTTCTCGTGAAGGCCTTAACTCAAAATCCAAAGATAAAATTTACTATTTAGAAACAGAGTTAGGCAAAATAGAAAATCTTTTTGCTCAAACTGATTCTAATTCGTTGCCTCGCAAAGCATTTTCTACAAAATATGTTCCCATTTCTGAATTTCCATCAAGCTCAAGAGACTTTTCATTTTTAATAAGTGATTTACAAAATTACAGTAAAGTTATTCAATATATTAATGAATTTGATCATAAATATTTGAAGGACTCATTCATATTTGATTTTTATAAGGATCAATCCTCGCATTCAGTTAAACTGGGAGTAAGGATAATATTCCAGTCCCACGAAAAAACACTTGCAGAAAAAGAGATTGTTGAAAGCTATCAAGAACTTTTGAATCCTATATTGAAACTCAGTGGTGTTTCGATACCTGGGTTATAAATTTTGTTATCAATCATTCATAACAAAATTATCAAAATACTCTATACTGATCATGTTTATAATATAAGAATGGGTTACTTAACAAATATTTTATTTCTTTTGCTTTTGAGCTCTTCGTTTATTAATGCTCAAGAGCTAACTCCTGACCAATTGGAGCTTGTTAAACAGGCTGTTAACGAAAATAATGCTACCTACACTGACAGTGAATCTGTAGATGAAATTGATGATGTCATAGAGCCGCAAAAAGATACAGTTGATTCAAATTTGAGCATTCAAGGTAAAAAATATGGCTATGATTTTTTTTCAACAATTGCCACCTCAATCTCGGCAAGAGGGGATCTACCTCTTCCTAATGATTATAAAATTTCTTTAAGAGATCAACTCACTATTATCCTTTCCGGATCAAAAGATGCTATTTATGACTTAAACGTAAAACTTGATGGAACTATATTAATTCCAGAACTTGGGACTATATCTGTTGTTGATAAAAGTTTTGGAGAAGTTAAGGAAATGCTTACTAACTTTATTTCCCAATCGTACATTGGAGTAAATATTGATATTTCAATAAAAAATGTAAGCGCAAAGAAAATAAGTATTGTGGGGGCTGTAAAAAGTCCGGGGACTTATTTAGTGAATCCTTTTAGTACAATTACAAGTGCTTTAACTTACTCAGGAGGTATTTCTGAGATTGGTACACTTCGACAGATTAAGCTTATTAGGAGTAATGGCCAGACACTTAAATTTGATCTATATGATCTCTTAATAAATGGTGATAGGTCAAAAGATGTAAGCATAGAAGCAGGAGATACAATCTTAATTGAACCTGCAAATAATTTTATCTCTTTGGAAGGATCCGTAAAAAGGCCAGCTATATATGAATTTTTGGATGGTGAAAACGTTGAAGATGTTATTTCCTATGGCCTAGGTTTTAATAATACTGCAAACGAGTCAAAGATTTCAGTTAGCCTCCTTGATAAGAAATCTAATTTAGTAAATCAGATTGAAATCGATGACATTAATTATGATCTAAAAAATATCGTCCAGATAGAGATCTTTGATTTCTCAACGTCACCAAATAAGAATATACAAGTATTTGGTGCTGTAGATCAGCCTGGGTACTACAAATTAAGTGATTATCAATCACTGGAAAGTCTAATAAAAGCTCTCAAATTTGTTGATGTATATCCTTGGCTTGGGGCTCTTGAACAATTTGATGAGGAATTAAATCTAAGAGAAACTATTCTCTTTAGCCTAAAAGATTCAAAGACATACTCCTCAATAAATTTACTTCCTAACTCAAAAGTTTTTTTCTTCAACAAAGATTTGATTGACAGAGATCCTCTCAAGGAGTTAACAGTTACAAATATTGATAATTACTCATTAAATATTGAACTTAAATCACAAAAATACCCAATGCCTGTCTTCGGAAAATTTAAAGTCTCAGAGTTTGTCGATTTCCTGGGATTTGACATGAGTGATGTTGATCCAATTGCAGCATATGTTAGTCCCTTAGAAGATAAAATAGTGCAGGAAGATTATAGAGATATGATTTTTGAAACGAAGAAGTTCCATTCTTTGTCTTTTAGGGTTCCTGAAAACAACCTTATTAATGTAATTATTTCAGGAGAAGTAGATTTTCCTGGCTCATATAGCCTTTCATCATCATCATCACTTCAAGACTTATACATATTGGCTGGAGAGTTTTCAAAAAATGCATTTGGAAAAGGAATTATTTTGAATAGGCAAAGCGCAAGAGCTCAGCAGATTAATGCAATTGAGGAAAGTAAAAATACAATCAGAGAAATTATAATCTCTAATTCCCAAAGAGGAAAAGAAAGCTTACCACCTGAAATCATTGCCTCATTAAATAGGAGTTACGAAAGTGAAAATTTGGGAAGAGTTTCTGGA
>MDSV01054780.1_pt1 | contig 15951 bp, 34 predicted proteins | sample 810851 | NCBI WGS metagenome assembly MDSV01 (sample SAMN05326640, study PRJNA326480) | marine metagenome | isolation source: seawater | place: Atlantic Ocean: North East | collected 2012 | reverse complement strand
CTCTGGCTCATCGTTTGGAATCAAAACAGTTCGTGGTTGGTTCATACCAATCTCTTGAAGTCTAAGATAAGTTCTAAACTTATCCGCACACACTTCAATACACTCACGTGGATTACATGTAGCAATACCATAACGTTCAATCTGTGAGATTAAATCTAGATAAGAATCTTTACGGGTTACACTTCCACGATTCATTACGATTGTGTCAGCGTCTAATATAAAACCTTTATCATCGTCTGCATTGTGAATACGAATCTCACCAGTGTCTTGGTCACGTAAAACAAAAGCACCATTAACTCTACAGTTGTAAACTTCTAGACCTTTCTTCTCGGCTGCTTTAACCAGTTTAGTAGAACTCGCATTCTCCTTAACTTGTTTGGGTCTGTCTGCCAAAACAACAAGACGAAATATTTTACTTCCGTCTTCTTCTTTTGCTTCAACTATTTCGCTAAATGACTTCACTAGTCTCCTGTTATTTTATCTAACAAATCTAAGTCTTGTTCTACAAGTAATGTAACTTTAAAGTCTCCACTCTCTAGGTACTCAACCGCATGTGGAACTTCATGTCCACTAGCAACTGCACCTAAACATCTTTCAGTGAATTCTCTATACTCATTTTTATTTAGAACTGCTTCTTGTTTATTTATCATGTAACCTCACAAATGCTTCAGCGTCCATTACAATTAATGGTTTGCTTCTATTTCTTTTTATGACCACTAGTGGTTCATACCCTTTACAATTTTCAGTTGCTTGTTCGTATGCTTTCCAAACATTAACTGCCTCTTGATTCTTACATTCTACACTATAAGGGAAAATATTCCTAGTCTGTTTTCCCATAATTACATCTTCACCCTGTGAACCCATAGGTCGGGATTCAATATCTTCGGGGTCAACGTCTAGTTTCTCTACAAGAAGATTAGCAAACCATTTCTGTAGTAGTCTACCTTTTGCTTTTGCTGAACTGGTCTTCATAATTTTATCGCAAGTAATAATAGTATAGCAATTAATAATATCACGTTAAGGAACATGCCAATGCCAAGAATCGTATGATACCATATCCATCTTGTTTTATATGCATTGTCAATTGTTATTTCATCGGGGTCGGGGTCTTTCCACGTATCGATATCTTCTTGAGGATTTTGCCCCCATAATATTTCCCACCATTTCATAATATACCTCTTCTTAAAATATCACTGAGACTCCACAACCACATCGGGATTCTTCATCGGGGTTGATAATTTCAAATGATTCGTTGATTCCACGCACGACATAGTCAAGTGTGGCGTTCTGTAAGAATGGTACGGACTGCTCATCAATTCGTATGGTAAACTTTCCGAAGTCAAGCACGGTGTCGGATTCGTTATTATCAATGGGTTCGTTATACTTAAATACGTACTCCATGCCAGCACAACCACCACCAGTAAGCCCGACACGGACAACGTGATGTTTTCCACTTGTCTTTTCAATTAGTTTTCCTATTGCGTTATTAGTTACTTCCATCTACTTATTTATAAAAGCGGTGTCAACTGTCGTTGAATCTTTTGAAGCATTGAAAGGTTCTTCTTCTTGTTCTTCTTCCCATTCGCCGTTTTCGGGTAGCATGTGTTCCCATTGGTCTTGGTCTTCGGGTAAATAGATGAAGTTAATCATAGAACGTTTACATGTATCAATTGCGTCCTCTAAAGATTCTACCATCGCTTCACCACCTAGATTAAAGGAAGTGTTAAAGATAACTGGACACTCTGTTTCTTTATGCCATGCTTTAATTAAACTGTAGTAGTTCTTGTTCTGTTCTTCGGTTACTGTTTGGATACGACATGTATAGTCATGGTGCACGATAGAAGATATCTCATCTACCTTATCTATTTTAACTGTAATAGCATAACTCATGTAAGGTGATTCTTTAAGACTCTCAGTTTCAAAATAATCCTCAAAGTATTCTAATAACATTGAACCAGCAAACGGACGATAGGGTTCACGTTCTTTAATTTCATTGACAATGTTTTTTGCATCGGGATTTGTTGGGTCAAACATTAATGAACGATTACCCAATGCACGTGGGCCAATTTCAGAATCGTTCTGAAAGATTGCAACCATTTGTTGAGACGTTAATTGTTTGATTGCCTCTTTTTCGGTACGAATAATATATTTACCATTAGCAAATTGAATAGCACCTTCTTCTTCAACTACAATAGGTTCCTCTCCAACGTTATATGTGGGTTTATGCCATTCTACGTGTGCCATTATGTTTTCTCCAAACCTTTATAGAAAGTATTCTTGACACAGGAACCAATAGCAGTACCACCGTCATGAGCACAAGGGTCTATAAAGAAATTAATTTTCGGGAACCTTGAAAGATAGAGATAGTTTGCAACACAATTTAATGCGTAACCACCCGAAAGAATTATATTCTTACATTCGGGTTTATAATCTAATGCACGTTGAATTAAATTTACAGTATGGTCAACTGTTTCTCTTTGCAGTTTAGCTGCTACGCCTTGGTGTGACGTATCGTCCCATTCATATTCTAAACCATAACTTGCCATACCCATTACTTTACCAGCAGCTCTACCCGTCTCGTCAAATCCTAATACAGCACTCAGTTGTGAAAACTTCATACCCTCACTTGCACGAGAACTAAGGTCAACTTCATACCCAGTCATGTTGTCCATGGTGAATACTTCTTGGTGTGCAAAAAAGTTATTGTCGTAACAATCAAAATTCCAATCACCAAGTGAACGTTGATTTGTTAAATGTTTGTATAAAGGTTCTACGTCCTGTTCACTCAAGTAATAGATAGATTCAACTTCTTGATAGTTCGGATAGAACTCATGGAAATGTTTAGCACCACCGCCGTCACAGACTAAGATAAGTGCTTCGTCAAATGGTGACTGATACAGTCCAGCAAATGCATGGTATAAATGATGTTCGTCTTGTAGAAAGTCATACTCTTTTACATCATAATTGTTTAGTATTAGATTATTAATTTCTAAATCAGATTCAGTATCCTCTCTGATAGTTATGACTTGGTCGCCGTCTTCTCCACCTGCTTTAAAAGTTTCAGGCATTGCGAGAAGTCTTTCTCTAGACATAGGTTCTTCACGCATGTGCATACGAATGTCTTCATACAAATGACGGTCATGTGTATAAGGTAACTCTAACCATGTGTCTGTCCCGTACTCACCCGTACCAAACTTAACTGAAACTAATCTACGGTCATATGAAACCATGCCAACCATGTCGTATTCTTTTTGTGCTTCATTGAATGCGTAATCTAATGACAACCATTTTCCGTCTGATTGGTCTGCCCGTTCTTGGACAAAATGTTTATCTCTGCACCAGCGTGCTTCTTCATGATAGAAATCTATTTTACCGTCTGTCATTGAACAGACTGATGAGTCATGTGATGTATTAATTCCTAGTACAGTTGCCATAATTAATTAGGTTCGTCCTCGTTCAAGAGAACAGGATTCTTTAATGCGTCCTTGTGATGTTGTTTAAGTAGTTTCAATAATACGACTCGGTCTTCCCAAGGCAAATTATTAAACTGTGTTATTATTTGTAGAAACACTTCATTAGCGTCATACTTTGTCATACTATATCCTCATAAAAAAAGGGTAACGGAAACTAATCTGTTACCCTTTATTTAGTCAACCTTCAAGAGGGCGGATATCACTCTTACTCATGTCGTAAAAGAAATTGTGGACTTGGTAATGTTCGTATCCGTTATCCTCTACTCCCAGTTACTTAGCTTGCGTATGCCTGCTCAGTACCAAGAACTGCTTCAATACCAGCGGTAATGATTGCAGCTGAAGGTGTTCCTAACCTATAAAAGGTTTTTCCACCAACGGTGTTCACATAGATTGCATGACCTTCACTTCTTAGTGTGTCAATCATCGCTCTAGGTGATGTAAGGTCGAACCTTGAACGGATTGTACTCCACGCAACGTTGTTTCCTTTTGATAGAAGGTTTAGTACCTTCTGTTTTTTACTCAATCTAGCTGTCATAATATCTCCTATTTTAGCTTGTTATTGAACATTCATTATACACCGTAAACCCTAATATTGTAAGAGGGTTTTTAGCTTTAATGAATTCTTTTTTACTCGTCATCATCATTGCCTTCGGTGAATATAATTTCCACCTCGTCTTCAAACATGACTTCGTAAGTTCGGGGTAATGCAACTTGAACAAGTTCAAGCAATGCGTCATAAGTACGGGCAAAGTCTCGTAGTACCGTGAGACGTTTGCGAATATCGTGGGGAACCACTTGTCCGTCTTGTAATAATGCTTCTTCCAGTTCATTGATTTCATATTGCATTGAGAGACTTTCCTATTCTCTTAAGTGATAATAGTGTGGGGAACTTTTCTTTCTCCCTACCTTCGTTAGGGACTTCTTCCAGCATAAAGACATCACCCAATGAGAAACCACGTAGTGCTTCTAAGGTGAGTTCTTCGTCAAGTAACCAACTGTTACCAATGCGTTTAAAAGTATAATCCACGTAGGTGACAGGTAGTTCGCCTGCGTCCCAAGGAGTCGGGGACTCCAAATTTAATTCTAATTGAATTTCCATTGTTTGAGTTTTCCTTATACCCAATTAAATATTACGTAGAGCACCAATAAAATTGGCACCATGTATTTAGCCAATACCCAACCCACACGAATGAATGCTATCACTACGGTAACAACTAAACCAATAGTCACACCCAATGCTAACAACCACCATATGTAATCAAATATTTCCATGTTAAGTATTATCTCCGTCTCTATATTCTATATCAGACTTATCAAATACCTTTCTTTCTTTAGCACGTAACTTATCTTGATGAATAATCACCGAAGACCCTATTGCAAAAGCGCCTGCTACGATTAAAAGAAATATATTTACCAACGTATCCATAATATTATTTACCTATATCTTTAATATTCGATTTAGGTATTACTTGGTAAGCACCTTTATTATAAGCAGGTGCTACCGTCCAATTCTTAGACTCCTCACGTTTCCAACTATCGTCCTCTTGGGGAACATACTTGGACGTTGCTACGCCCATAGAAGGATAACGTTCATTAAATGCCTGCATTTCCGCCTGTCTATCCAATATATGCTGTGGAATCTTCATAGGTTCCGTAGATACAGGACTACGCCTACGAGATTTATTAAATGCTTTTGTCTTACGCTTCTTGCCACTGTAAGAATGCGTCATAGAACCGTAGAACATACCCATATTAGTGTACACTCTCAGTAAGAAATATCATAAACAATGGTATAATAATGTATAAACCATAGATTAAATACTTAACACGCTTATATTGGCGCTCCCCTTTGGGTGTAATATCATACATTAAGACACTTCTCCTCTACAATTAACGTCTGCAAACTGCATTTCTACATGCTCAGTCCACGCCTTAAACACTTCACGTGCTTCTTCTTTAGAGTCTACAAGGTCATTGTCAAGTAACCAACGTGGAGCACCAAACATATTCATGGTGCCTGACTCACGCAATTCATCTAATAATTCAAATAATGCTTTCATAATATTTTATATCCCAAAAAAAAAATTTACCAAAAAAAAATTCAATAACAACTAATATATTCTTCGCCAACTTTCTAGGGGGGTGCATGACCCCGATTGACTTCTCTATAGGAGTCCCACAGCACTGCTCTGAGCGTGTGCGAGAGAGTCCTTAGACTGTTACCCCATAGAAGACCGCTTTGAACTGTTCATAGGACTCTGCGGTGCTCTCATATATGGCCTGTACCTCGTCAAAGAATGGGTGTGAGTCATCACATAAGTACCCCATTGCGTTTATCTCGGCTATTCGTATATCTTTCCAATTCATATGGCTAGCCTACACTATAATATAGGTCACTGTCAACAGCTTTTAGTCTTTATTTGCAAATAATATGTTTGCTAGACTGCTCTCACCACGTAAGGCCTCTGCCTTTGCGTTCAATAAAAGGAAATCCAAGTCGTCTGCTATGTGTTTATGCACCATTATTTCCGCTAGCATTTGTATCTCCTGCTTATTCAAGCGTGCGATACTCTCTGCCACTGTGGTTGCTTTGGTTATTTCACTCATATATTCTTCTCCTATTATATAAGGCTACCATAATATAGGGGTCACTGTCAAGCCCCCTCGGCAACCCTTATGGCCACTGCGTTTCAGAGGTTCATATAGGTGCTCTCTCCAAGCCATAGAGAGTAACAGGTTTGTTTTAGGAGGCTTGATAACTCCCAGCACCTATATGCACCAATCCCTACCCCAAGTAGCGAACTCAGTGGCGGATTGGGTCACAGTGGGTCTCAGCACGTCCCGTAGCTGTTACGTTTTAATTCATATCTCCTTTCCTCATCAACACAGCCATTATACGATTTTATGGGGGTTACTGTCAACAGCCTTTTGAAAATAAATCTAACCAGTGCTATTCGTTGCGTCACAGCCTGTCGTAGCACACTGTGGTGCTACTGAAACGTTGCAGCCACGCACCCTGGCGTCTATGCGATTTATTTGTTTACACCCAGGCGTATCTGTGGTAGTGGGTTTGCGAGAAAATCGAAAAATTTACTTGACATCTCCCAATATATACATAGGCTAAGTTCTCCAAAGCTACTCACCTAAACCACTTTTTTCCACTATTCCCCACTATACGATTATTCTGAATATAATTACACACTTTGTCACACTACTACACACATTATATTCAGCACTAGAATAACCACCCTATAATTATATTCGTAGTGATAAAAAAGCACGTAATTACACCGATTACCTCATAGAATATTACCCATTTGTCTCTATTACTCATATTATCCTCTCATTTATGGAGCTCAACTCCAATATTGTGGCGTTCCTGAGAGGACTCGAACCTCTAACCTAGTGCTTAGAAGGCACTTGTTCTATCCAGTTGAACTACAGGAACATATCTCCTTACACCGTATAGTTAACTGAATGGTTGTTTGTATAGGTCTTAAGTACACCGTTTATATCGTATACTACTACACTCCAATACGTTTGATTGATACTCTTACCCCCTTCGGCGGCGTAGTGTATCTTCGTAATGGTTTGATTGTATGTGATTGGTGGTATATTACTTACTGGCGGTATCTCTACTGACACTATCATATACTCCTGCGTCTATTATATTGTACATAAAGACCCACCTTGTAGAGTCTTGGTTGTTTGTGTAGCTATGCCATGGTTGTGTTTCTTTGTCGAACCAGTAACCAGCGTTCGGCGTAAATGTGTCTACGGTAGGGTTGATTCCCCAGTTATGTTTAGGTAAACCGTCATTCCATGTTATATGGTCTTTACCCTTTACGTCTTCGTAGAATGTCGTACCTTCTTCTCCTTTTACGTATATTAATAGGGTTACTACCTTACTAGGCGTATCTTTGTGTATTTTATATTCTGTGCCTGGAAATGTTCCTTGGAGTCTACAGGTACTATTTTCTGTATTATAACCTAATTCGTTAAAGTATGCGTCTATGTAGTTGTTTATATAACCTCTATTAAAGGTGTCTGTGTCTATAATAAGAGGTAAATCAGGGTGTTTTTTTGCGTATTCTGTACCCTGTTCGGCGGCGTTGAGTATCTCCGCAAACATGTCTTCGGGAAAGAAATCATATAGTTTGGTATAGGTGGTCATTACGTTAGATATTCTACTGTATTACGTATGAGAAATAATAGTCCTGCACCATTTAATAATATCAGAGCACGGTCTTTCCATAATATACTCACCACTAACCATAGTGATATACCTATCATAGACAATACTAAATCGAATAATGCCATGCCTTCTACTCCTCGTAGTGACATTGCACCCAGTACAAATATACTAGCAACCCATTTAATATACCAATCAGGTGTATATTTTGGTGTTGCGGATTTAAATATTCTTTTGCTGTTTTCTAGTTCCGCTTTGCTTATTTCTTTTTTTCTTGTCACCGAATATTTTCTCCCAATTCTCTTGATATTTACCGTCTTTCTCAGGGCGTCTTTTACTACCTTTACCACCGTGCCATTGGTCTACCATTTATCTTGGTCAACTCCACGTGTATTAAAATTACCCTTTGCTCTACTTTCCCTATAATCAAATGGTACTGACACTGCAAATGGGTCTGATAATCCAGTCCCCACCCATTCAGCAGTATTATATAATGTAGAAGGATTGACATGGTCTAGGTACTTGTCTACCCACATATCATTTTTCTCACACCATGCCTCTATTTCTTCGTATGTACCATAGACCAGTGTGCCCATTTTATATGAACTATGGTCTGCATGTAATACTTTTGCCACTTCTTGGTGGGATATGCAATTTGAACTCATGTATATATTATACAATAACAGGAATGTTACTGTCTAGAGGGTTTTTAGAAAGTATATGTGCCTATTCGTCAGGCACATATCTCTCTAAATCACGTGGTGTTATAACGTTGTCGTCTATTAGCATTTGTAATACACGTTGGGCACCTTCTTTGCGTCCCCAATACCAACTCGTACCTACACAGGCAAGTATAAAAACCACATGAATAATAATTAAATCAGCAGTCATTAGAAATGATAGTTATAACCGACTGATATGCTGTCCATGGACTGTCCGTCCATTACAGTTTCTAACATAATCTCTGCAAAGAAATTATTATATCCAACTCTTAGTGCTGAGAAATCATTATCTTTATCATGATATCCATATAATAGATTCACGTCTAACACTGGTACAATATTGGATACGTCAAGACCTAGTTCTGCATAGGTATCATCAGTATCTGTATCTTGGAATCCACGTATGGATAAACCACCGTAGGTAAGACCAGCAAATACTTCCTCTACCATTTCATAGTCACCTGCGTCATATCTGTACTGGATTACTCCTAGTTCGACTGACATATTGTCCATGACATTCATTTTGTAACCTGCAAATAGGTCATATTCATAGTCTGCTTCGTCACCGAAGTCTACTGTACCGACCCATGCACCAGCATGAAATCCGTTCCATTCACCGATTGCAGTTAAATTAACGTGTGGTTGGTCTGTTTGACTTACTCCTCTAAAGAAATAGTCACTGGCGACTCCCACTGAAACCCCACTCTCTGCATATGTTGTTAAAGGCATAGCGAAAAGCATAGCAATTAATAAAAATCTTTTCATAAGATTCTCCTAGTTGTTATTAATAATAGTTATCGACATCATCTAAGTGGTCTTTCTTCTTACCCTTCCTACTTTGAAATAGGTCGTATAAGTCTATCAGTGCCTTATAAGCAAATGATAGTATGAACCACCATATGATGATTGATATGCCCCACCCAATTAAATAAGCGGGTAGGTAGAATAATGTAATTAACCATTCCATATGTGTTATCAATCCCATGTCATACATTGTTTATGCATTGTGTCTGCGTTTCCACTGGGTCATTATTAATATATTACGCATGTTATATTTATAAGGGCATTTTCTCGACTCTTGTATAATCGTCAAAAAATACCATACTTACGTGTTGGTTTAATCCGTCTTCTAATGAGAAGAATGGTTTATGCATTTCCTCACTATATTCAATAGCAGTAGCAAACTTATCCCTTGGATTAAACTCTTGCGGAAATTCAGGAATAATCCTTTCCTGCCACTGTTCTTCTTTACCGTTGTCGTTTTGTATATCCACAACGGAACCTTTTATTGTTGGCCATATTACGCCCTTGAATTCATTAGAATAGAACTCATTACTGGTAGTATATTGTGTATCAGGCTGATATAATTCTTTGGTATCACCATATCTAAATGCAACAAGACCTGTAAACATCTTTGGTTCGTCTTCCCACCACGCAATAGGACAATTAAGATATGAATAGTTATTCTCTTCTATCTGTTCTCTTACAGGTGCAAGTGCCTCATTCTTTTCTTTTATTTGTGTCTCTATCTCAAAACCATAGTTTTGTGTATATGTTATCAAGAATGGTTTTGTTGAACCTTTTTCAGGAATTGCCTGTTGGAGTATAGGTGTGCAGTTATCATGTAGCACCACATTATCTTGTAGCAGTATAACCTCAGTGCCTTCTTCAATGAAGTCTGCCTCAATACCTGATTTTTCTAGGTCATGATATCCTAATGCAGTCTTCCAATCAAGGTTAGGGTCTTGGTGGATATGTGCAACTTTATCTTGTAACACATTATAGAATGCGGCCTTTGACTTTTCTGTAGCAAGTCCAGTAGCGACTATAATAACAGTTGGGTTTAATTTTCTACTCATTGATTACTGGGAATATTTTACTGATTACTCTTCCTATTTCCTGTGCGATTTCCATATGTTCTTTTTGTGTACCATTTTCACTGCGTAATTCTATGTAGTGTACCCATGAACGAAGTGTTCCATTGACATACATGGTAGACGCAGTAAGACCTTCGGGTAATACCGCACGTGCTTGTTCTTTTGCAATACCAAGGTCTAGTGCACGATTATAGGCTGCTTTGGTCAACTCAATCACGTTGTCCTGTATCATATCCCATTCGTCTTGAATCTCAGTGTCTTCTGTAACCACACTATTCTGTCTATTGACTGGGTCTTGCATACGTGCTTCACGTGTTTCAAAGTCAGTTGCAACAGCATATCTCTGACTGAACTCTTGGAATGAGAAAGACCTATGTCTCAGTATCTGTCTGGCTATATCACGTGTTGTCTTTATCTCTAGACATGCACTTACCATTTCAAATGGTGACCAGTGTTTATGTTTGATAAGATATTTGATTAGTCCTGTACTGGTATCATTGTTCATTTGATTATCAGGATTACTGACTCTCGCACAAAAAGCCACCATTTCCTGTGCACTGGTGCTTTCGATAATATAATCACCGTCTGGCTGACTATAGTTTATTAGTTTTACTTCCATTATGCAAATACTCCTTGGTATTCATTAAGTGTGTAGAAGAATGTTATTTCTTCACCTGCTTTGATATCTCTCATGACAGTCAGGACTCTGTAGTCGGTTCCGTCTGCATTCTTCATTACACCCTTTGCATTAGGATTGTTAGAATGATTAATGAAACCGCCAAGAGGGGTTCTAATCCACTTCCCCAGCGCCCATACATGAGTAATACCCAGTTCTGTATCTTTTGATATATTTTCTTTTGCAAAAATACCATATCCATCTATCTCTGACTGCTTAATTATAACCTCTTTTGGTAGAGGGCGATAGTGGTTTTCCGAAAACATTTTTTTAAGTGTCGTAAGTCTTGGGAACTTTAACAATCTTGATACCTCGTCTCACTAGTTCATTACGTATTTTGCGTTTGACCTTTGGTTTAGTGTTGTCGTTATTTAACATTTCAAATGCTTCTTTTTGTGATAGTTGTTTTATATAGAAATGTTCTATGGAAACTTTCTTAGTTCCTCTATCCACTTTCACTGCACTTTCTTTATATTTTGTAGGCATAATTATCTCTCAGGGTGAAAAAATGTTACTTGAGTATATCTCCAACTATCACCCATGTATTTGGAGTAATCCTCTATGTATCCACCATGCAATTGATTGCCAGGAAACATGACTAGTCTATTGAATTCTGCAGGTATGACTTTTTTGACATCAAATAGTTTTTCTACAGGATATAATAAATTCTTTTCTTCTTCATTTGTGACCCATGTGCCTTCGTATATAGCAGTACCACCGTTTGCTTCCTTGTCCATGTATACGATACAATTTATCACTGAGTTTCTATCAAGGGAGTCTAGTGCACTGTCAATATGTGGATAGTGTTGTATTGTTTTATCATGGTTTTCTAATGATTGGAATGCATTAAACTCATAACACTCGTCCCACCTGTAATTACCATTCCACCAATGTTGTCTACAGATATTAGTTAACATATGCATTTGATTGTCATACAATCTTGTAGGGAATCCTATTTTGTGTATCAATCTACAGTCAAGATAGTCCTGTGTATTTCTTGATTGTCTCTCTTCACTATACTTCCATAGCGGTAAGTCTTGTTTCTCTATCCAGTCGTATATTGCTTCAGGGTTTTCGTATAGATTATCAATATAGATAACTCCGTCTTCCATACGTGGTTCTAGTTTCTCACTAAATCTAAAAAGTGTGTCGTTGCTGTATACTCTATCATTCATGGTGTAAAAATCCGTAGTCTAGTTTATCTAGTACCTCGTCTGAGTAACCAAAATTAAGGTCGTAATGGTGGTCTAGATTAAAACTGATAGATATTCTTTCTTCTTGGTCGGGTTGTGCTGGTACATGGTGGTACAGATATGAAGGCCACAAGCAAATGTCACCGTCTTGAGGTCTGAAATTCATTTCTTTTTGTATTGCAGGCACACCGTTGAATCCCATTCTGTCATCAGGAAAAATATCAGGTAAATCTTGCGTGGCAAATATCATATTTGCATATTCCGTGGGACTTTCAAATACAATGGGTGCACAAGGTTGACGTGTCTTTACATAGAATGTTCCTGATATCTTAGAACCTTTATGATTATGGGCCAGATGTTGGTGTTCTCCTGTGTATCTATTGACCCACAACATTAAATGCACTTTATCCCTTGTTAGTCGTAATTCTTTTGGACTGAACATGAATTCTTTATGCATTAAATCGACATAGGTATCTTTGAGTGAGGTTGCTAGTTGTTTACACCACTCTGTGTTTGAGATATATTTGTGTTGGGCATCCATATTGAAATAGGTGGTGTAGTTTCTTGTAGGGTCATCAGGAAACTGTTGTTCGCTAAGACTGACTGCTTTACGAACGTCTCTGACTATCTCTTCGTAGTCTGCTATGAATCTCATAGTATAAAACGGAGTTGAAAATAACTCCGTCTTCTTAACTTGAAATGGTTGGAATCCTCTAGTCTTTTTTGGTCTTGTCATTCTTTTTCACACCTACACCCACTCCTTTGTCTCCGTTGGGCATAGTTACATTACGATAATAAATTATTACTTCACCTAATTGATTAATATATCTTTTGATTTCTTGCATATCTTCTGCCATGATTTCGTAATCACCGATAGTAGTTGCAACAAACAATACTTCACCATTATTTTGTTCCTTCATTTCATCTAGGAATCTATCTAAGTATGTATAACCGTCAGGCCAATCAGGATTTTCTGTTTCCTCTTTTGCACATGACTTAGGTCTCTTGAGTTGTTCTACACCTTTATCATCAAACTTCTTAGGGTCAAATGATATAGTCTTCCTACATGGATTTGTTATCTTAGCTGTCGATACTACCCACCATTGAGGTGCTGTCAAATTGACAGGACGTGGTAAATCAGGTTGCATGATATCAATCTGAATTGGTTTGGAAGATATTTCTATCTGTTTCGTTGGTATCAGTGAACAACCACTAATCGCTATTGTCAGGAACAGTAAGCTTATAAAGTTTTTCTGTATCATCTTCCATACTCTCCATTACTTTTTCACTTCCATTGTTAAACCTGTTGGTTATCAACCCTGGCTTTTTCAATGCAAGCATATCTAAATTATGTCTAGCAAAGATAGCAAGATATTCTGCTTTCTCTGCCTCTATCTCCGCATTTCTACGACTCATGTTCATAAGAGATTTACCTTGTTTCTCATATGACTCTCTCAAGGCTTCCATAGCCTGTTGTTGTTCTTCTACTGCACTTTCTAACTTGATATTGTTAGCAGTCAAGGTCTGATTCTGATTGTACATATAATAACTGAACAATCCTAGTGCAACCAAAAGACCAATTAATAAATTCTGCATTATGTATTCTCCGAAATATATTGTTTGATAGCACCTACGGTGACTAACTCTTCGGCATCCGCATCAGGAATCGTTATACCATATTCTGTTTCAAACCCTATAACTAACTCTACAATGTGTAGTGAATCACCACCCAAGTCGTCAACGATATGTTTATCATCTGTGACTTCTGATATATCAAGTTCTAAATGGTCTGCAATTAATTTTTCTACTGACATCAGTCTTCTACCTCTATTTTATAATTGAGTCCAGCGGCTCCACGAATCTCCACTGGTCTCTTGTCCGAATCAATGAAAGATAGAAATTTTTCTTTCTTCGTGATTATCTTTCTTACACCAGTATAAACTCTATCGTCTTTGTCACCCCATTCGGCGTTATACGATACAGACACAGTGTAACGTGTCATGAAAAATGATTTTATCCATGACCATAGGTTCCAAAATTGTCGTTTTAAAAAATCCATACTAGTAATAATGCTAAGAGGAATCCTTTTCCAAATGATATCCACATTGCGTGGTATTCACTAATGTTAAAGAAGTCCATATATTTGTATACCTGTTGTTCATGCCAATCTAGAAATTTATGTAAATATTCCATATGTTTCTCCTATGACCACTCAATCCAACCAGTGGCAATGTATTTATGCCCTGAAATAGGTGGATTACCACGATGGGCATGAGTAAAATATCCTGGCCATATCAGGAAATCACCTTTTGTTGGTTTATATCTACAATGTTGGTGTAAGAATTCTGTTTCACCACCTTCGTCAACGTCATTGAGATATAACATATATGCTAATACTCTATCACGTGTGAGTCTAGTGAATGTTTCGCAATGCCATATGTGATATCCTTCACCTGGCTGTGTCTTTTGTATCTTTGGACAATCCCATATCTTAACATTACCATTCAGTTCTTGGAAATAATGGTCTGCATACATTGGTATAAGATTCTCTTCTACATGCTGACAGAATCCTTGATTCATACCTGCATATCTAGATTCTTCTGTGGGTGGGAAATCAGGATAGTTTGCAGTTGCGTTATCTGCCTTTACTAACTGATTAGGCGTGTCATATTCACTACGTTCTTGTGTTTGACCATACTTTTTTGCAGTATGAAAATAATCAATTAACTCGTCACATATGCCATCACTAAAGAATCCTTTAGCAAGCATAATGAAATTTTCATTAAATTCGACTACCTCTCCGTTATCAAAGTCCTTCGTCACTGTTTGCATAATTATGTTTCCTATGGGCAAGTTTTTCTTCCCAGTTTTCTATTGCTTTATGGATTCCTTCCTCAGCAAGGACAGAACAATGGAGTTTGATGGCAGGCAACTCAAGAGCCTCTGCAATATCTTTATCTTTAATTTGTTTTGCCTGTTCAATTGTTCTACCTCTGAGCAGTTCAACAAAAAGTGTCGATGATGCAATAGCAGAACCGCATCCATAAGTTTTGAATTTAACATCCTCTATCGTGTCTCCATTCATTTTTAGATCAAGTTTCATGACATCACCACACGCAGGAGCTCCCACTACTCCAGTTGCAATATTAGGGTCTTTAGGATCAAAGCGACCTACACCATGAGCATTAGGATTAGCAAGAACAGATTCGAATCTGTCTACTACTTCTTTTGAGTATGCCATAGTGTGTTAAAATTAATTTATTTGATTAGTGTAAGTCTACCCAAGTGCTATTAGCATATACTTGTGCTTTATGTGTAGCAGTTATATACACCATCATTCCAGTTTCAGGTGTAGGAATAGCAGTATCTCTTGCTGTAGTATCTGCATAGTTTACTAATTTAACCGCACCACTTGCAGCCGTAACATTATCAGATCTAACACGAAGTGCTTCATTATAGTTAGCAATACTACCATTTCTTGTAAAGAGTATAGTATCAGCTGAAAGTGAATCAGTGCCTGACGTAGCAGTAACTACCATTCTTAGAGAACCTGCAACAATAGCTGTACCTGCTGAATTAGCAGCAGCCCAACCAATACCGCCTAAGTTGTCACCTACTTGAACTTGCTGTCTATTAGTCGCTGTTCCTCTAAATTTAGAAAAACCCATTTCGTTGGATATTGCTGTATCGCCAATGTTTTGAAGTTGGATTACTGAATCGCCAAATGCACCATGTGTGGTCGAATAATAGTTGAATTTTGGATCACTTGCTACATTTTTGCCTATATTTACTATATTGTCAAAGTCTGCTTCAAGTGT
>MDSV01196505.1_pt1 | contig 15953 bp, 16 predicted proteins | sample 810851 | NCBI WGS metagenome assembly MDSV01 (sample SAMN05326640, study PRJNA326480) | marine metagenome | isolation source: seawater | place: Atlantic Ocean: North East | collected 2012 | reverse complement strand
AGAAGATGGTGACCACGGAGAAGATGGTGACCACGGAGAAGATGGTGACCACGGAGAAGATGGTGACCACGGAGAAGATGGAGACCATGGAGACCATGGAGACCACGGAGAAGATGGAGACCATGGAGAAGATGGAGACCACGGAGAAGATGGTGACCACGGAGACCATGAAATGGATATGAGTGAACTTTGGGATATGTTTAACGAAAGTGACATGAATGGAGACACTTATCTAGATATTTCAGAATTTATTCATCTGATGGATTCTATGGAAGACCATGAAGATGGCCATGACGGTCACGATGGCCATGGTGGCCACGACGACGATGGCCATGACGATCACTTTGAACCAAATAATGGAACACGTGGTTATTTGACAATTCATGTTGAGAACGAAGGTGACTACGGCTTTGCCATGCCTTCAGATGTTTCCATGTATATCTTGATGGCAGAAGACGCTCATGCTGGACATGACCATGGAAGCCATGATGGGGATAATGACGATGACGCTGCAGCAGGATCCGATAATACAGATTCTAACAGTGCTGATTCAGAGATTGTTGCCGGTGATGAAGAAGAGGCATTTGAATACGACCCACATAGCTGGCTAGACCCTCTCTCTTACAAGGCACAAGTCGATCATGTTCTAGGTTTGCTTATTGATGAATTTCCAGCAGGAAATGCGACCTTTACCGCTAATGCACAAAGTTTCAAGGTAGAATTAGATAGATTACATCTTGGATTTGAAGCGGCATTTGGTGATGGAAACACCTGTTCAACAAATATTGTTGCTGCAAATCACAATGCATATTCTTACATTTCAGTAAGGTACGGAATTGAATTTGTTACAGTTCACGGGCTTGATCCTGAAGGAACTCCATCAGTCGAAGATATTGCCGAAGTAGTTGATAAAATCAATGAAGATCAAATTACAGTTCTATTCATAGAAGAATACACTAAGGAAAATGCAGTAGACAGCATCGTTGAAGATACCGGCGTACAAGTTCTCTTCCTATATACTATGGAAATGGCTCCTAAAGATGTTAATGATGATTATCTGTCATTGATGAATAAGAATCTTGAGAACCTTAAGACCGGTCTTGGATGCACTGCTTGAAGTGGTATTTACCCCAAGCAATTTTAGGCAATTGCTTAGAAGGATACCTCAGTGGTAGCTATGGATATTGATATTAATTGTCAAAAAGAAATAGTTAGCATATCTAATTTGTCAGTGTATCGCTCAGGAAGTCAGATAATTCACGATATCAATGTAAATATTTCATGTGGTGAATTTGTTGGAATAGTTGGACCTAATGGAGGCGGTAAAAGCACTTTACTGCTAACAATATTAGGAATTTTGAAGCCAAAAACAGGGGAAGTCAAAATCTATGAGAATTTACCGCTTTCAAAGAATGTGATCGGAAAAGTAGGTTGGGTTCCACAGACCGCATCTAATTTGCCAAAAAACATCAAAATTACCGTAAGAGAATTAATTCAACTTGGTTCCATAAGTCGAAAATCCTATTTTCAACTAACTAAAAAGGAACGCAAAAAGGTTGAGAAGATAATTCAAATCGTGGGTCTTGAAGATGTCTCACAGGCAAGAATATCTAACTTATCAGGTGGGCAACGCCAACGTGCAGCAATAGGTAAAGCACTGGCATCAGAAGCCGATTTAATTTTGATGGACGAACCTATGGTTGGAGTTGATCGAGAATCACGCAATTCTATAATGAAGTTACTAGATGATTTATGCCATGAAGAAAACAAAACCATTGTAATGATTTCACATGATTTAGCGAGTATTAAACAGACTGTGCATCGAATGATTTACCTTGAAGAAACCATCCGTTTTGATGGGCCAACAGCAGAATTCCCAGAACTATCAAGTCTTGCTGCGCTTCGAGGAATTGAAGCAACCCATAATGAATTAGAAGAGATTGGCAAGGATGTAGTTGACATTAGTACAGGTCCAGTAATTATCGTTCCGGGAAAGGAGAGTGAAAATTAATGAGCATAGGTACAATCTTAATTGACTTGTTAAGTCCTTACCTAATCGGTTTAGCTCCATATATGCCAGGTGAATGGTTTCCCTATTACTTTTCTTATGAGATATTTCATCGTCCATTAATCGCTTCACTGATTGTGGCGATAGTTTCAGGTTTTCTTGGTATGTTTTTACTAATTAGAAATTTAGCTTTAATTGGTGATGGATTAGCACACGTATCATTTGGTGGAGTAGCTGTGGGGCTTGTTTTGGGTAGCGTAGCACCTCTATGGTATGCCTTGGCTTTCGGTATTGTAGCCGCGGTCACCATAGATGTTTTGCAAACAAAAAACATACTTACAGGCGATGCATCAATAGCAATTTTCTTGACAGGTACACTTGGCCTTGGATTGGTGGTTCTACGTATTTGGGGTGGTGGGACTTACACAGACATTGAAAAGTATTTATTTGGAGATATTAATCTTGTAGACAGTCTCAGTTTTGATATAATATTGACAATATCGTTAATTGGCTATATCTCTATGATTGTATTATATCAAAGTTTGTTATCAATTTCTATTGACCCAATTGCAGCAAGAATACAAGGCTTGCCGGTTCGTTCAATAGGCCTCTACTTTAGTATAATTACAGCTGCAGTAGTAGTTAGTATGGTGCAAATAGTTGGAGTTTTATTGGTTACAGCTTTGTTGGTTACACCAGCTGCAACCGCTCAATTAGTTGGCAAAAGTTTTCGCTCATGCGTTATCTTGGCGCAAATAATAGGAGTGGTAACTGTGCTTCTAGGTTTATATTTCTCTGCTGAAAATGATACAGGTAGTGGCGAAATGATCGCTTTAATTTCAGCATTGATATTTGCTTTTGTTGCGATTGCTCAGATGCTGGTTAGGGCTTTTTTGATTTCCAAAGAAAATACTGTATGATGGAATTAAATAATTAATCATACAAGATTGAGACTGACTGATTGATGTTTATACTATCTTGGGCATCATCTAAGTTTATTCTTAATTCATGTTTCATGTACGTATTGAAATAAATTGTTTGCCACATGATAGTATCTCCATCATTTGCTTGACCATTTCTGCTTTGACAAATATCATCTAATTCATCGATAAGATACCATGTCAATTGTATTGATTGACCACTGTCGCCAATACCGTCGATTAAACTCGGATTTTCAACATGTGAAATTATTTCAATCATGGTTGGGTGTTTGCCTTGATTATTTGGGATTGGATTGAATTGTAAGGGAATAGGGTCGTTAGTTTCACTTTCTAACCATTCAATGCGCAAATCAATCTTGATTGGAATAGTCAAATTTTGTTGATAATCACTTGAATCGATAGCAAATGCGGTAATATCATAAATTCCATGATTAGAGAAATTAGCAATAATGGTTGGCATGCTAGTATCAGTTGTAATTGGTTCACTACCATCCATCAAATCAATACCAAAAGTTTTCAATGATTTGAACGAACTGGTTTGTGAGAAGTCAAAAGCGATTGAAACAACAGTTGTCGAATCCAATTGGCCTTCATAGTAGGTCTCTATAATTGTGCCATTAGTTATGTCATACCCAACTTCTAAATCTATGCTTGAATCTTCTTTAGAACTAAATATGCATCCAGAAAGGCTGGCACAGGACATCAAAACCACGATTAACACCGGGTTAATTCGTCCCATGTTATTAGCCACTCTTCCTGTGATATTAAGCACACGACCTTGGAGCTATATTTTGGAAATAAGTTCATTGATTAATTTTGGTAAAAGTTCGCCAGCTTTACCTTGATGAAACTCATCATGTTGTTCAAAATTTAGAGGCGGCTCTAAATTAACTCCAATACACTTGGCTCCATTGGCTTTGGCTACATCGATTAGACCAGCAGCAGGATAAACATGACCACTTGTGCCAATGGTTAGAAACACATCACATTGTTCAACCGCTGCGTAAATTTTCGACATCTGCATTGGCATTTCATGAAACCAGACAATATGGGGGCGAAGTCGTAAATTATCACAATCTAAACATTTAATGAAATCTTCACCAAGATGTTTTTTTTCCATTAAATCAAACACTGAATGACATTCTTCACAACGCAAGCACCGTAATTCACCATGCATGTGAATTAGATTTTTTGATCCGGCTCTTGAGTGTAAATCATCAACATTTTGAGTGACTAAAAGAAAGTTTTCACCTAGATATTGTTCTAATTTGACCAAGGCATTGTGAGCAGGATTTGGCTCAACATCTAACAATTGATTTCTTCTTGCTTGATAGAATTTCCAAACTAAAGTTGGATCTCTTTTCCATGCATAAGGTGTTGCTACATCTTCAATTGAATGATTTTCCCACAATCCATCAGCAGCGCGAAAAGTCTTGATTCCAGATTCTGCACTAATGCCGGCGCCAGTGAGAATCACTACTTTGGAATCGGGGGTGATTTCGGCCACAATCATTGCTTGTAGTACTTATTTTTACCAGTTACTTAATTGGCAATTCGAATAAAGTCAAAAAAACCAGTATTATGTAATGAAATATTTAGAGAGTATTATAAATAGATTGACATTTGATTATCTATGTTTAAGCAAATAAACTCTATGCCGGCGAAGGTCTGTCTAATTATTTCATTAATTGTCAGTCTGATTTACTCACTGAATTTCTTATTATTTGGTGACTGTTATGTCACCGGCGGCGACGGCTGTTTTACCTTATTGTCAAATGATGCAGCAGAAGGTACTCAAGCATGGGGTCGAGGTGGCCCTGAAACTGGATTTAATGGAGCATTGATGTTTGGTGTTACTTTGGCTACACTATTGTTGCTTAATGAAGGCGCAAAAGGTATGTGGAGAATGATGATTCCAGGACTGATTGGTTTCACAGCCATGACAGTTTCAATTTGGATGCATGGTGACTTTGAAGATGCTAGTGAGGCTCCAAAATATGTCACACCTGTGGTTACCGCACTATATGGTGCTGCTTACTTCTTGCTAAAAGATGAAGGAGTAAACGACGGTCTAAGTGACTACAAACCTGGAATCAAGGTGCAAGACAAGGTTGCATTAGGCGCATTATCAATTTTAGTTCTAACCGGTTTGTTCTACTCTTTAAGAATGATTTTCACACCTGATAGCGTTATCAGCGATAACTTTGAGACAGTAATTCCTGGAATGGCTAATGGAATGGGAACGCCATCTGATGCTACAGTTGCAGTATCTGGTAGTTTAATTCTAATTTACACTCTATGGGCTGCACTTGTCTTAACAGAAGGGGCTTCTGGAAAGTGGACTATTATTCATCCATCGATGTTTGCATTCTTAACAGTGGTAATTGCAACCTATGTAGCATTTGTTAGTGGTTTAGGAAGAGGCGGTTCAGATTTACAAAAGATGGACGCAATTGTAGGACCAATCGTCATGCTGCTTACAATGCTAACTTATTTCCGTCTCAAGGACGAAGGTATGGAAGACAACATGACTATGATGGGCGAGCCAATCGAAGATACGTCTAACATGATGGCTAAGAGTCTACCAATGTTTGCCTTAGTAGTTGGAGCAGTACTTGGTCTAAATGCAATGCTAAATGTTTGGTAATTTTAATCAATAGTAACCCTATTGAATAGCAGCAGTTAGGGGCTGCCATGCAAGGTCGGGCTTTAATGCTGATATTCTTGATGGCAACCATGTCACTATCAGGTTGTTTTGGTAAGGAAGAAGTGGTAGTAGAGCCTGAAGTGATTGTTGAAGATGACCCAAGAGTATTTGTTACAGATAAAACCGGTGAGTCAGTAGATAAAACCCCGTTGAACATGACTTTTCAGTTTAGTGATGTGGGTGAAACTGGAAAAGAACCTAGTATCGGAATAACATCAAGTGGCTGTATTTTCTTTATTGCCATGGAGAAAGTAATGCGTTCATGTGATTATGGTGAAGCGTGGGAAGAGACCCAAGATCCTATTCAGTGTTCACCCACTACAAGCGATCCTTATGGCTGGGTAGATCCAATCACTGACCGGGTTTTCAATGTCCAAATGATTGGACTTGAGACCTCTTGGATTTGTTGGAGCGATGATGATGGGGCAACATGGTTGGGCAATCCTCACGATTCAGGCACCACTCCTATTAATGATCACATAAAACTAGCCAGCGGTCCTTGGACCAATACAGGTCCATATGCTGCAATTGGGGCACTGTCAACAAATTTGTATGAAACAGCAGTCTATTATTGCTATAATAAACTTGCAGGGATTTTTTGCTTCACAAGCTTCGATGGAGGTGCAACTTTTGATACCGGTGGACAAATATTTGGCCTAGCAACGACTAATGGTGGCTTGCATGGGGCAATATCTACGGCTCCAGATGGAACGGTATACGTTACTCCTAGGGTTGAAACTCCTACTATTATCTTGTCAAAAGACAATGGCTTCTCATGGTCTGAAAGAACGATGGGTGAAGATGTCGGAACACCATATCCAAGGAAAAACTCTGAAGTCTCTACCGACACTGCCTCTAATGCATATCACATTTGGACAGGTGCTGATGAAGGAGTATACATGTCTCGTTCAATCGATTCAGGTGATACATGGGAGCAGGAAAGTATTCGTATTTCGCCAGTAGAAGTGATTTCTTCAGTATTTCCTCAAACCGATGCGGGCGACCCTGGAAGAATCGCAGTCACCTATTTGGGAAGTGAGAACTCTTCACTGCTAAATCAGTCGGACATCGATGGCAATCCGTGGGATGGAAATGCACACTATGCGCCCAATAATGTAACCTATCATCTATACATTACCTACAGCTTGAATGCGTTAGACGATGAACCAATATTCCACACTTATCGCGTAACTGATGACCCAGTGCAAAGAGGGTCAATTTGCCTAAACTCAGGAGACTGCCGAGATATCGGCGGTTCAAACCGCAATTTGCTTGATTTCAATGACTTACATATCGATCGAGAGGGCAGAGTATATGTTGCCTTTGCAGATGGTTGTACAGGTGAATGCGCAACTAGTAATAATTCATCGGCACAAGATTCTCGAGATGGTAGAGGTGCTGTTTATTATCTTGCCAGCGGACCTAGTTTGATTGAGGCATTTGATCAAATGTCACCATTATTAGCCACAGCCAGCAGTGCTGAGCCACATGAAGTTTGCCAAGCGTCATCTTGTAGAAATACCGAAAATCGTGAAGAAGAGTCTGATTGAGTAATGCAAATTGCTCACAGTAAAGCGATTTATTGATAAATCGAGTGGCAAATTAGTGTTCATGCCCGCTAATGATAAATCAGCAGGCGGTATGCCTCAGGTCGTGATTTTAGCTGGAGGGCTTGGAACTAGACTTGGTGATTTGACAAAACAAATGCCAAAATCACTTATTCAAGTTGGTAATCAATCAATACTGAGCCATATCTTAGATTGGATAAATGAGCAAGGATGTGATAGAGCGTTAATTTTAACCGGACATCTTGGTGAACAATTTGATGATTTCTCACATCATTCAGTTTCATTGACATTTGTTAAAGAGTCCGAACCTCTTGGAACTGGAGGTGCATTATGGAATGCTGTAGATTATTTAGAAGATAATTTCATCATGCTATGGGGTGATGATTTACACCCTATAGATTATCAAAATTTATTGCTAACTCATCAAGATGGTAATAATTTGATGACTATGACCGTTACTAAATCACATTTTGAGAATAATCTTAGGTATGATAATGGCTTTGTTATAAATTATGATAAAGAGTCTTTACAACCTAATAATAATGGCTATGAGGCAGGAACTAGCATTGTTAGTAAAAAATTGGTATTATTATTTGGTAGAGATGGAAAATGGAGTTGGGAGCAAACGGTATATCCTGCCTTGGCAGGTAAAATTCGAGTGCATAATGATGATACTAAGTTTTGGGATATGGGTACGCCTGAGCGCTTGGCAAATTTATCTCAGTTCCTCAAGCAGTGGCGCTCCTGAACTAATGATAACTTTGTGCTCTGGCAAAATAGTTTCATTATCAACTAAAGTTAAGATCATTCCACCAAACCCTCCACCCATCATTCTTGCTCCAAGAACCCCTTTTGTCAGTTGTAATTGTTTAACTAAACGGTCCATTTGGTCATTACTGACTCCTAACTTACGCAAAGATTCATGAGATTGATTCAACAACTGCCCTAATTGTTTTTTAGATGCTGAAAGCGCTTGTCTAACTCTTAGATTCTCTTCTAAGACATGCGTTTTACGATATTCTCCGATTTTATTATAATTGGTCTCAGACAGTTTTCTATGAACGTTTGAATCAACTAATTTGAACAACCATTGTTCGGGAATTTTTACTTTTTCAACTGTCAGATCACTGAAATCTATCAAAGTTGCATGGTTCTTTCGAGCAAACATAATTGCCATTTGGTCTAAAAGTCCGCACTCAGTTTGTAACACTAAATGTTCAATTCTCTGCGCCTCCTTACATGTTTCTAACTTTGATAGTGTTGGCTTTGCGCCAATAACAATGGCTAAGCAGAGCGCAGCAGAGGAAGACATTCCTTTACCAATAGGAATGTCACTTTCGACAGTTAATTGAGCAGGGCAGCCATTTACTGCTTGCCATAATTTCACAACAGTCTCATCGCCAAGATAACCGGAATTTTGGCTTTTAATAGTCAAGGTTAGAGACTTTTCAGTCGCAAATGGTAAAGATAATCCCCCAGCATAGTCAGTATGCTCGCCAATAATATTTATGCGACTAGGCACTGTAATGCGGCGATGCATATCACTTCCAATACGGGCCATTATTTGGTTAATTTGTATGGTCAGTTCCTGTTAATTTCAAACATATCATACTTGTGAATACCTTTTCCTTGTTGCCAAATCCGTTTAAATTCAAAGCGAATTAGCATTGAAATTAGCCTCCTAAGAGTGTTGAATGAAAGAATGAAGTAAGTCCAAAACCCTGGCCATTTTACGATTTTAAAATCAAGATTGTGCAGAACTTTAGCCATTGCTGGATTTTTAGTGGCGCAGAGTATTTTTGGGTAAGCAATTCTTTGTACCGCTTGTTTAATTAATTCCTGTCCATGTCCTTTACCTCGATAATCCGGGTCTACTAAGACCGTTGATATCTCCATATGATTGCCTACCTTGCGCATTTCTGCATATGCTATGATTCGGTCTTCATTATACAGTTTTACACAGTTACCAGCTAGATATTTCCGTTCTCTTTTATTGCTACTTGGTGGCCTTACTTCTAATTCTTTAGACAACATCGACTTGAGCCAATCGACATCTTCCATATACTAAGCAAGTATTAGTGAAATAAAGTGATTATGCCGAATTGAGTACGTTAATAGATTGTTAAAGAATCAGTTCCTGCTACTTTTTTATTATTGTAAGTTATCGCAATAGATAGTTCACAAGAGGTTGCTGGATTGCCATTTTCGTCTAATGACCCACAAATATGTGCGCCATTTTCCACCAGCATCAATGTCTCATCTGCATCCCAAAATAATTCATCACCAGAATCTTGTTGTAACATCAAGCATTGATCATTACCTCTTAGCCTTAAGACAAGATGTAAAGTGGACTCTTTTTGAATATTATAATCACTTAGCGTTCTTCCGTCTTCTAATTGCTTTCCAGCAAAAATTAATCTTTGTTGGTCTGGAGGAATTCCTTCTTTATCTTGAATTTTAGATTTTACATTTTCAATAGTATCAGATGGTTCAACATCTAAAGTTATAGTTTTTCCAGTTAAGGTTTTGACAAACACTTGCATTCTTCCAGATGTCGTGTGATACTCTTCTATAGTATCTTCTGATAATCCACAAGTGAAAATTCCAGCCTCACTAGTGACGGTAAACCTTAGCTTTGGCCAGCTTAAATCATCTGGTGCATTGAAGAAACTTATTTTTGCCAATGCATCATTATCTCCATCAGAAATGTTGGTGACAGCATCTTGGGTTTGATATGAGTTAAGAGTAACAAGTTCTGGTTGAGAACTGGCCAGTTGGCTAGCCCATGAATACAATATTCCAGCTAATACCACAGTTACTGCAACCATCAAAATTGTGGCAATTACCGGGCTAACTGACTCATCGCGTTCTTGACAAACACTCTTTTCCATGTTAAACAATAAATGGCTCAGATATTAATCATTTTGATTATTTTTTATTTCTAATCGACCAATTCTTACGTGGCAGTCCCTCTAGCGCAACACCAGTTAATGCGCCCCAGACATATGGTTCATGAATTTCTAGATACAGTATAATTGCCATAGCAAATACGGCTAGAATCCAGTGATGAATCCATAACCCTTTGAATTTTATATGGAGGCTAGTATTTTCAGTAATGTATCTAACTATGGCAAAAGTAAGTACCAATGAAATTGAATAATAGGCAAAATCCATGAAATCCCTCACAATGGACTTTTACATGATGGGCAGAATTTCCATTCAGGCTGGATTTCTATTCCACAGCCTTGGCAAGTCGGTGGCTTTAATGAGTCGCCCATTATCACCGAGTCTTTAACTACAGAATCTCCGATTTGACCGATTTGAACTACCGGTTTATCTTTTTCAAGATGCTCTTTTCTAACCCGTCCTGCTTCAGCAAAAAGACCTGCTTCTTGATAACGATTGGCGGCTGCTTCAAAATCACGGGCTAATTCTAAATTACGTGCTTCGCTGGCAAGTTTCTCAATCTCATCCATTGAAGGAGCGGCGAGAGAAGTCTTTTGCTGTGGTTTTTGTATTGGCGGTTGAGAACTCATTGGATGCGATGTTTGCTTCTGTGGTTGAGAGGTTACCATTTGCTGGTTTACTGGCATTTTTCCAGCGTATCCGGGGTTCATCACAGTTCTAGTTTGAATTATTTGTTGTCCAGATTGAATCGTTTGGTTTTGTGGGATAAAACCTTGCTGAACAATAACTGTTTTTGTCTTTTTATTCGATCCAAATGATATCGAAAGTGCAACAATTATCGATGAGCAACATAATATTGCACTACAACTCTCGAAAAGTTCACTGGTATTTTGATTATCTCGAACTTCTATGCAATTGACTATTTCTTCAGTGCCATCTGGATTTAATATCAAACTATAATCGTCTGAATGTCCCTCGCATGCGGCAATTTTTTTGTCAGAGGGTCCTTCTCCAACTACGCTGAGGATTAAGGATAGGAAAAATAATACTGCAAAGGCAATCCATCCCTTGTTTACCACTTTGGCTCTGTCAGTGACGCCTGGTATGATGACAGAGGTTGACACAATCTCAGCAAAATACACTAGCATTTTATGCTAACCCATAATTAAGTCTTAAATTGAGGTGAGGGTTTGTCAATGTGGAGATGTTCGCATTGCCATGGACGGCACTCCATGGTGGCCTAAAGGAATCATTCATGATGATTCAGAGCCATTTGATTCAGACCGGATTCAAACCGAATTTGGCTCGTTGAACACATGGGATTATCAGCCTTGTTTAACCGATAAATGGTGGTTGAGTAAACCAATTGATGGTATAGTATGGGGTGCATGGCCCAAGGTTGCCCAAATAGAGGTGATCAAACAGGATCGTAAGGGTTTACTGCTTAGAATCAACGAGAAACAAATAGCTAGAATAATTCCATTTTCAGTTGGTAATGATTTGTCACGTATGGTGCAATTTCAACCATGGCGAGAATCGCTGCAACATCAACCAATACTGCTTCCAAGCATGGTATATAGTGCTGAAGATAATGACCGAGTAGCCGTATATGATTGTCCAAACATTGTTGATGAGATTAGTTCAACAGACAAAATGGAATTAGCAGTAAATCTTGGTAAAGTTCACAATGCTTTACATCAATTTTCCACACCAAATACCGAATGGCGTTGGAATGACCGGTTGAAGGATATTGAAGCGGCCTTGAAAACCAGCACGTTATGGCGAGCACCTCATAGTGAGGTGACGGTGGGATTACCTCGATTGAACATTGATGGTAAATTATTGACAACAATAGGTCATAAAACATATTTCATTGCAGATTCACGTAATCCAATAGAACACTTGCTATGTCAAACAGACCGTCTGCCTGGCTTAGCCAATTTGATGATGCTTGAGCAACAATTCTCGTTCAGAGATGGGATGAATGAAGCGGACAGAAAGCAAATGTTGGAATCTTGGCTAAGTGGTGCTCCCTCATCATATGCCTCAAAAAAATCCTTATCGACATTGCTTGGAGGCCCTTGGATTTGGCGTTACCACGCAGTATTACTCGCTCTTGGAGAAGCAAGGATGTATGGTGATGAAAACTTGCGAAAACAAGCGAAAAAATGGCTCAATGATGTGTCTCGAATTCAAGCCCACTTGGGGGTTCTTCGTCTTTGGAAGTCCGGTTTGTGGGGCGGCATTACCGGTGCTGTGATTGCATTTTTCGCTTGGCGTATGGAATCAGTATCGCCCACTATTGCAGGTATTGCAGGGATATCTAGCCTAATTTTTGCTATCACATGCAATAAATTATACTGGTCTAAAGACCCAGATCCATATTGATTAGACCTGTTGTCTAAGCCTGCTGTCATAGAATCTTAAGTCATGGTCTTTGGCTAATTGCATAACCTCAAGCAGAAATTTTTCTTTTTCTTGTCTTTCATCTGCACCCCCTTGTACATCCCAATACAAATTAAGCGAAACATCAATCGAGGTTGCAGAAATATCACTAACTCGGCACCATGATGAATCTTCGTTCATAGTAGCGGCATTTTCTTGAATTGAGTTCAGTACTTTATCACGAAATGCTTCAACCGAATCAGGGTTTGAATTGATATCAAAATGCAGCATAGTTTGCCATCTGCGCCATCTTCGCTTGCCATAATTTTCAACCGGAGTATTGACTAGATTGGCATTTGGTATGGTGATGACAGTGTCTTGGCCGGTTCTAATCAATGTAGTTCTGAGGTTAATCTCGATAACTTCTCCTTGCGAAGAGTCAACTACAACCCAATCTCCTACCTTAAATGGACGGTCTAGTAACACGGTGACCGCACCAAAGAAATTAGAGATAGTGTCCTTAGCAGCTAATGCTAAGGCAAGTCCTGAAATCCCTAATCCGGCAATCAGTGATGTTAAATTCAATCCAACTGCATCTGCAATAAAAATCGCTCCAATGAAAATTATGAAAAATCTCATAACGCTTTCCAAGGCACTGATTAGAGTTTTGTCACTGCTGTCAGTAACTCCATCGTTGTCAAGCATTACTACTACATCTTGAATTACATTGACCAACCTAAAAGCCCAAATTACTAATGCTAAAGCGATAATGAACTGGAAAATATTTGGTAGTACATTGGTTAGAAGTTCTGGCATTACATAGGTAGTTGAACCACTTTCGACAGCATTGATTAATTGAAGGGATAACAAATAAGAGACTAGTGCTCCAATTGCTGAACCTAATGCTTTGTCAGAATTTTTGACCGTTTTTTCTTGCAGATTTTGTGATCGAATTAATTTTTTCAGTAACGACGGAGCAAAAGCCATGGTGAGAAATCGAACCAGAATACCGGCTAATATTATTCCAACAATAGCCAATACAGTCGCTTCATTTACTCCAAGGGTGTCAACCACCTTATCAGTAAGATTATCCTCTGTCATGGTTGTGCCACAGAATCATTACTTTAGAGATATCCTAAGTAAAAATAATTCGAGTTTGGTTCATTAACTGCCGTTTAAGACGCATTATTATGAGGCTATATCACAACCCTAGATGTTCCAAATCTAGACAGGCAGTAAAATTGTTAAATGACAAGGGTGTTGAGTTTGAAGAATATCGTTATCTTGATAATGGCATCTTAGATGAGGATTTGACACTTCTTGCAACATTGAGTGGAATTATTAGAAAACAGGAAAAAGAGTTCAAAGAATTAAATTTCTCCATAAACTCTAGTGCTGATATAATTAAGGCTTTACAAATGAAGCCTAAGTTGCTTGAAAGGCCAGTTTTAGTAAAAGACGGCAAAGCAGTAATCGGGCGTCCACCAGAAGAGATTTTGACAATTATCGATTAAAGATCTAAGTCTAAATTTTCTTTGTCAGGTTCGTCTGTAGGCATAGAATTCCAGTTTAGGAGTCCAGAAAGGGTTAATAGACCCCATAAAATCAAGGGAGGAGCAAGTTCAAAGTCAAAAGAAATCTTGTAAATAAACGGTGGAGTTAACTCCGCACTAATCGCAAAATCATTTGACGGATCTAATGCTAAAGCACTAACCATCCAAATAAATACGGCACCAGAAATCACCGCGGTTAGACGAGCTTGGGATTTACCATCAGAGAACATAAAAATAGCAAATAACATCACTGAATTTAGGAAACCATAACTCGCTGATGTGTAATACTCTGAATCCACATTTTGCTGAGTTAGAGGAATTAGCACATTGAATAGAGTATGAGGTATGAATACAATTACCAGCCATAGTTTTGGCCTAAACAAGTTTTTGAAATCAAACTCCATTATTTGTTTTAAATTCATACCATTTCCTCCAATTTAACTACTTCATTTTCAGTTGAGGTTTGTTTATTAGACATTTTTTTACTAATTAGGAAAATCGTGCCAACCGAAGAAAAAGCGAGCATGAGAGCAATTAACCAATTTTTATCGATAGTAACGGTGCCAGAATCATTTTTCTTAGTATCGTCATTAGTGTTGGTAGTTGGAGGCAATGAGTTTATGCCAGCATTTCTCGGATTTGCATCGAGAATATCGAGAAAACCATCATTATCATCATCTTGATCTTGATTATCACCAATACCATCACCGTCAAAGTCACTGGTTTCCGCCGAGTTAAATGGGAAGTCATCATAGATATCTAGAACACCATCGCCGTCATCATCAAGGTCATCAGCATCTGCTTGGCCATCACCATCATAATCGCCACTTGAATTAGCATCTAGTGGAAATGCATCTGGTCCTGCAGTACAAACATTAGGTACGGCATCTGGCCCATCACAAACACCATCATTATCATCGTCATAGTCAGCATTATTCCCAATTTCATCATTATCTGTATCTAGCCATTCAGAAGCATCAAAGACAAAAGCATCAACTGAATCGTTCCATCCATCATTATCATCATCAATATCTGCATTATCGCCAAAAGCATCGTTATCAAAATTACTTTGTTCGTTCTCATCAAGGGGAAAAGCATCGTCAGTATCTAATGTTCCATCGTCATCATCATCAGTGTCATCCTTGTCCGGAGTTCCATCGCCATCAGTATCTAATTCTACTTGATTGGTCTCACCATCTTGTACGTCAGGTATTCCATCATTATCATCATCATCGTCTTCAATTAGGTTAGTTTGACATCCGGGAAGAATAGTATCTGGTTTGCCGTCCCAGTCCGAATCTAGTGAAGCACAAGGATCCCACGGGAATATGTCATTATCATCATCTACTCCATCTTCATCATCATCAGTATCGGCATTATTGCCAATTCCATCTTCGTCGGTATCATACCATTCATCTTTATTGAAAGGAAATGCATCTTGAGTGTCTACAACACCATCGTTATCATCATCTCTATCAGCATTATCGCCAAGAGAGTCGCCGTCATAGTTGGAGCTTTCAAGTGGGTCTAGCGGATAAAAATCTAGAGAGTCAGTTACATTGTCGCCATCGTCATCGTCATCAGCATTATTGCCAGTTCCATCTCCATCAGTATCATATTGCTCATTGGCGTTGTAAGGAAATGCATCATTGATGTCATTTACGCCATCATTATCGTCATCTTCATCGGCATCATCGTTAATTCCGTCATCATCGAAGTCAGTGCCGCTTCCACCGTTATTGTTGCCGCCGCCGTTGTTGTTGCCGCCGCCGTTGTTGTTGCCGCCAGATGAATCATCATCATCATCGTCGTCGTCGTCATCATCGTCGTCGTCATCATCATCGTCGTCGTCGTCATCATCGTCGTCGTCATCATCATCGTCGT
>MDSV01195281.1_pt1 | contig 15954 bp, 17 predicted proteins | sample 810851 | NCBI WGS metagenome assembly MDSV01 (sample SAMN05326640, study PRJNA326480) | marine metagenome | isolation source: seawater | place: Atlantic Ocean: North East | collected 2012 | reverse complement strand
TAATAAACTTAAAAAGAAACTTTGTGTCTTTGCCATAAACATAGGCATATCAACTACAAGTCTTTTTTTGTTTATCGTTTCTAGAATGGATTTAACCATTTCTCCAAAACTAATAGTTTTTGGGCCACCTATCTCATAAATTTTTCCCTCATTATCTTTTACTCCAATAGCTTTTACAATTGCATTACTTACATCGGTTACTAGGATAGGTTGAAATTTATAGTTAGTTTTAACAACAGGAATAACAGGTGAAAAACTTAATTTTGAAAAGAGGTTCGTAAAATTATCTTCAACTCCACAAACAACGCTCGGTCTAATTATAACTGTATTTTTAAAGTTATTTAAAGCTTTTGTTTCGCCTTGAAATTTTGATCTTTGATACTTTGATTTCGACTCTGAATTGGCTCCAATTGCAGAAACATGAATAAATTTTTTTACTTTAGACTCCGCACAAAGTTTTGAGATCAGATCTGGAATTTCAACATGAATATTTGAAAATTTTTGTTTTCTTGTTTCGTAAAGAATTCCTATAAGATTAATAACCACGTCAGAGTTATCGATAGCTTCTTTAATTTTTGAATAGTTTTTGATGTTAAAATCAATAAACTCCACTGCTCCGGGAGGCGCTTGGGTCTTCAAATAACCTTTTTGAAAGGCGTTTCTAGTAGGGATAAAACATCTATAGTTTTTCATTGTCAAATTTCTGACAAGATACCTTCCTATAAAACCCCCACCACCAAGTATTGTTGCTATTGGGTAATTATTCATGGTATTTAATATAATTATATGAAGATTAATAAATTTTCAAACGATTTACCTAAAGAGATAGTCTCTAAAATAAAGGACAGTGTTGCGTTAGATACGGAAGCCACAGGTTTAAAGATACCTGAAAGAGACAAGCTTAGTTTAATTCAATTGTGTGACTCTTCAGGTCAAGTTTATGTGGTTCAGCCAGATAGAAAAACGTACAAGGCTCCCAATTTAGTATCACTTTTAGAAAATGATAAAATCCAGAAAATCGGACACTATCTAAGATTTGACAAAAGTGCGCTGGAATATTTTTTAAAATGTAGAATTAAAAATGTTTTTGACACAAAAATTGCTAGTAAAGTGGTTAGAACTTATACTGATCAACATGGACTTAAAAACTTAGTTTATGAATTTTGTAATAAGAATTTAGATAAAAGGGCAAGTAGCAGTGATTGGAATAAAGATATAAATGAATTCAGTGACAAGCAGTTAGAATATGCAGCTAATGATGTAATTTTTCTTCACAAGATTAAAAGTGAATTAGAGAAAATGTTAAAACGTGAAAATAGAATGGATTTATATAAAAGATGCGTTCAATTTTTAGATACAAGAATTGAACTAGATCAATCAGGTTTTAAATTTGATATATTTGAGCATTAATAATGACAAAAATAAATTTTATTAAAATAGCAAAAAAATCTGCGGCTATTCAGATTTCAGAATTAAGAAAAGTTAATAAAATCTTCAATAAAACTTTTATTCAAGCAATTAATGCCATAAGCAATTGTAAAGGTAAGATAATTTTATCAGGACAAGGAAAGAGTGGTAGAATCGCATCAAAAATTTCAAGCACATTAAGTTCAGTTGGCATTCCATCTTTTTTCGTTCATCCTTCAGAAACATCTCATGGTGATAGTGGGGCAATACAAAAGAAGGATTTATTGATAGTAGTTTCATACTCGGGAAATACCCCTGAGTTAATAAACATATTAAAATACGCAAATAGATTTGGAATAAAAGTTATTGGATGTTCTTCGAATAAATCTTCTATGCTTTTAAAAGCTAGTGATATTAAAATTTTACTTCCTAAAGTAAAAGAAGCAGATCCAACTGGTATGGTTCCAACTTCCTCTACTACTTTAACACTTTTATATTTTGACTGTCTGAGCGTTGCTTTGATGAATAAGATGAAGTTTTCAAAAGATAAGTTTTCTATCTATCACAGCGGTGGTTCTATCGGAAAGAGTTTGCTTTTAGTGAAGGATATAATGATCTCAGGTAAAAAATTGCCAACTATAAATATTAACAAAACGATAAATGATGCTGTGAAGGTGATTAACAAAAAAAAATTAGGATTAGTTGTAGTAATTAAAAACGGCTATGTTGCAGGTATAATTACTGATGGAGATTGTAGAAGAGCTATAAGGGATTTAAAAAAAAATAATAAAATCGAAAATTTTATGTCAATAAAACCTGTTTTTGTTTCAGAGAATGTAACAGCAACAAAAGCTCTATCTATCTTATCTGAAAACAAAATCACTAGTTTATGTATACCAACTGAAAAAACTTTAAATAAAAAAAATAAAAAGCTTAAAGCTATTGTTCATGTTCATAGAATTCTAGACTTTGGTATTAAATGACAAGTAGAAAAAAAAGAATTTTCATAATTCAAATATTGCTATTCATAACAGCAACTTTATTAATTTATTATACCTACTACTATAATAAAGGTAACCAAACCCAAAGTGTCATAAAAGAACCTGAGACAGCAAAAAACCAAAAGGTTGATGACCCAAATGTAAACATTTTTAACGACGTAGAATATTGGGGACGTGATGGCGTTGGGAATCGTTACGTAGTAAGGTCCGAAATTGCAGATTTTGACATAGATAAGCCTGAATTAATTAACATGAAAATTATGGAAGCAGTTTTCTATTTTAAAGATGGTACTATTTTGAAAGTACGTGGAGATTATGGTACGTATAATAATAAAACAAACGATATGAAATTTAGAGAAAATATTAAAGCAGGCTATCAAGAAAATAATTTATTTGCTGACAATTTAGATTTTTTTAATTCAAAAAGCTTGGTTAATGTTTATGGAAACGTAAGAACAGGTAATAACCAAGGAAGTATGTCTGCTGACAATTTAAAATTTGATTTATCAAGTCGAGTCCTTGATGTTTCAATGTTCAATGAAGATAAAGTAAACTTAAAATTAAAAAATTGATTTATGAAAAAAGGATTTAGAATAATAAAATTTAAAAAAAACAAACCTATATTTCAAATTAAAGATGTTAGTAAATCTTTTGATGGCAGGCCAATTTTAAAAAAAATAAGTCTTGAGATTTATCCTGGTGAAATTGTAGGTCTTTTAGGACCAAATGGATCAGGTAAGTCTACACTCTATAGTACTATTATCGGTGAACATCCTGCGGATAGTGGAAAAATAATAATTAAAAATAATGACATTACAGAAAAACCTATACATGAAAGAGCAAAAGCTGGGATCGGATATTTAAGTCAACAAAGAAGTGTTTTTGCTATGTCTGTGTACGATAACTTACTTGGAATTTGTCAACTTTCGATACGTGGTGTGGACAATCAAATTTCGATGGTTGAAAAACTTTTGGACGAATTTAATCTTCAACATTTAAGAAATATTCAAAGCGGAGTGTTATCAGGGGGTGAAGTCAGACGACTTATGTTGGCTCGTCTTCTAGTTAACAAACCAAGTGTTGTATTGTTAGATGAACCAATGGCGGCTCTTGATCCAATAGTTGTTCAAGATATTCAAAAATATATTCTAAAATTACAATCGTATGGTTGTGCAATTTTGGTTACCGATCACCAGGTAAAAAATCTTTTTGATATAGTTGACAAAGCCTATGTGTTGGGTGAACAGTCAATCATAGCATCAGGCACACCACAGCAAATTTTAAAATCATCAAAAGCTATAGAATTATATTTTGGAAAATCTTACAATTTATAATCTTTAATGAAAAAAAATTTTTCTGTTATTGTTAATAAAAAAATTAAAAAATTTAATAAAACTATAGAAGTTGATAGCGATAAATCTATATCTATTCGCTCTTTTCTTATCAGCTCGATTTCCCAAGGTATTTCTGAAGTCTCAAATACATTAGAAAGCCAAGATGTTTTTGACACAATTTCTTCTCTCAAAAAACTCAATTGTAAAATCAAAAAAATTTCCAAAAAAAAATACCTTGTTTATGGCAAAGGTTTAGGATCTTACTATACAAACAAAAGTGAAGTTCTTAATTTAGGTAATAGCGGAACAGGGTTTAGGTTATTAAGTTCGATTTGCTCCACAACTCCAAATCTTGAAGTAAAAATTACCGGCGATGCATCCTTAAAAAAAAGAAATATGTCTAAACTTATAAATATTCTAAGTGAATTTGGAGCAACTTTTACTCCTAAAAATAAAAATTTTCCTCCATTTAAAATTACATCCTCGGAAATGCCTGTTGGTATAAATTATAAAGCAGGAGTTTCGGCTCAGTTGAAGAGTGCTTGCATACTTGCTGCATTAAACTCTTACGGTATTACTAACATTGTTGAAAATCGAAAAATTAGAAGCAGAGATCACACTGAAAATATTTTACTTGCAAATTCAGATGTTATTAAAATTAAAAAAAACTTAATTAAGGTTGAGGGTAAAAGATTTCTTGAACCTATTAACATTAAAATCCCTGCTGATCCATCGTCCTCTGCTTTTTTTACTGCGATAACTCTTTTCTCCCCAGGTTCTAAACTTAAAATTAAAAATGTTTTACTTAATCCTACAAGGATAGGTTTCTATAAATTGCTTAAGAAACATGGGGCAAATATAAAGTTTAAAAATATAAAAAAAATTAACAATGAAGTTGTAGGTGACATCTTCGTTAAAGCTAGTAAAATCCAACCAATAAAAGCAAGTGCCAAATATTATCCTTCAACAGCTGATGAATATCCAATTTTATTTGTTATAGCATCTTTGATAAAAGGGGTGTCAGTTTTTAATGGTATCAGTGACCTGGCAAACAAAGAAAGTTCAAGAGCTCATGAAATGAGAAAAATATTAAAACAGATAGGGATAAAATGTAAACTGACTAAAGATACAATGAAAATCTTTGGAACAAACAAAATAAAAAGTAATGGCATTATAAAGTTAGGCAAATTAAATGATCACAGATTGTGTATGTCTCTGTTTTGTCTCAGCACGATCACAGGTCTTAAGTCTTACATAAAATCTTTTGAAACTGTATTTACAAGCTGTCCTTCGTTCCTTAAAAATATAAAATCTATTGGTGGAGGTTTTCATGTCAAAAAAAATTAAAAAATTTATTTGTGCAATAGATGGTGGTGCAAGTAGTGGTAAAACAACTATGGCAAAATTAGTTGGGAAAAAATATAATTTCTCAGTTTTATACTCTGGTTTACTTTTTAGATATGCAGCCAAAATGGTAATGGAAAAAAAACCTAAAAATAAAGTAAAATTTTTGAAAAAAAAGTTTTCTAATATCAATTATGAAAAAGTAAAAAAAATCAATTTACACACTCCTAAAATTTCCTCTTACTCAGCAATTATTGCTAAAGAAATTAAAATTAGGAAAATAATAAAAAGTTTTCAAAAAAAATATGTTCAAAAAAAAAGAAGAGTTGTACTTGAAGGAAGAGATATGTCACAAATTTTTCCTAATGCAGATGTAAAATTCTTTGTGGTGTGTAGACCTTTAAAAATAGCGGCAAAAAGACGTTGGCTGCAAATTAGAAAGAAAAAGCAGAAAACTTCTTTAAAAGAAGTGAAAAAAGACCTTATAAAACGAGACTATCTAGATAAACATAGAAGACACTCTCCACTTGTAAAAGCTTCTGACTCTTGGTACATCAATACGGCAAAATTAAATATTAAGGGTGTTATATCTAAAGCATCTCTAATTATAGATAGGAGAATTAAAAGTAAGTATGGCAGTTGAAGAAAATTTAAAAGAAAAATCTGACTCTAAAAAAGAGTTTGAAAAGCTATTAGCCAATGAATTCAAAGATAAAACCCTTAAAGAAAATTCAATAGTATCAGCAAAAGTTTTAGAAATTACCTCGAAACATGTTCTTTTAGATCTTGGACTTAAGTCCGAGGCAGTAGTTGATATTGCAGAATTTAAAAACGACGGAAGCATTAAGGACTTAAAGGTTAATCAAACTGTAGAATTATTTTTAGAAAGTTCTGACGATTCTAGAGGTAATATTGTTGTAAGTTATGAAAAGTGTAAAAGATTAAAGGTTTGGAAAAAGCTAGTTGAAGCTTACGAGAAAAAAAAGGAAGTGGTTGGAGAAATTAAAAGTAAAATTCGTGGAGGTTTCTTAGTTATTGTTGAAGGTGGTTACCCTTGCTTTTTACCTCAAAGCCATCTAAGTGATCGAACAGTTCGAAATCAAGATAGTCTTTTTAATACCCCATTAAAATTTTTACCAGTTAGATTAGATAAAGCGAGAGCTAATTGTTCAGTATCGAGAAGAGCAGTTTTAGAAAAAAACAAAAGTGCGGAAATTAAAGAAGTGCTTAAAGATCTTAAGGAAGGAATGATTATAAAAGGAGCTGAATGTCGAGGGACGACTGAGTACGGGGCTTTTTTTTCCTACAAGTCTTTACCACTTTTAGTTCATATAGGTGAACTGTCACATCACAGAGTTAAGTCAGCAAAGTCACTGTGTAAAATTGGTGACAAAATGGATCTTAAAATAATTAAAATTGATGAAGCTACCGGTAGAGTTTCTGGAAGCATCAAAGCTTTAACTGAGTCGCCTTGGGAAAATATTGATAAGAGATATAAACCTGGACAAGATGTAACTGGTGTTTGCTCAAAAATAGAAAAATTTGGTGCTTTTTTTGATATAGAGCCAAATCTTTCAGCATTATGTCACAATAGTCAAATTTCATGGACAGATACTAACGCAAAAGCTAGTAAAATTTTTAGTGTATCTGAAAAAGTAAAATTAAAAATTTTATCAGTAGAAAAAGAGACACAGAGAGTATCTGTTTCTTATCGTATGACCAAAGAAAATCCTTGGGATAAAATAAAAGATGAGATAGGACAAAAAACTAAGTTTGTAGTTAATAATATTTCTGAGCGAGCAATATATGGAGAAACTAATGATACTAAATTGCCTGGCGTGTTACCTCTTAAAGAATTAAGTTATGAAGGAGAAGATCCAGTTGTACTCAAAAAATTTAAAAAAGGACAGATAATAGACGTTAAAATTGTTGATCTCAAAGATCAAAAGCTTAAGTTTTCTGTTCGTCAATTAGAAGAAGATCCAATTCTTTGGTTTAAAAACAACAAGAAAAAGATTGGGGATGTAATAACAACAACAGTTCAAGAAATTATGAAAAACGGGATTAAAGTTTCTGTTGGGAATGACAAAAGACTTTTGGTCACTATAAAAAAATCGCAACTTGCTAAAGAGTCAAATGATGCCCGTCCAGAGATCTTTACTCCAGGAAAAGATAGGGTTGATGCAAAAATAATTGAACTTGATTTGGATCCTAATGTAAGAAAAGTCGGTTTAAGCATTAAGGAAGCGCAAATAGATGAAGAAAAATCGCTCGTTAAAAAGTTCGGTGAGAAGTCTGGCGCTACATTAAAAGGAATATTTGAAAAAGCATTAAACGTTAAAGGTAAAAAAAAAAAATAGAATAAAGTTTGGTTACCTCAGAAATAATTAAAAAACTAAAAAAACTTCATCCAAATCTAAAGCAATCTCAATTAGAGACAGTAGTTAAGATTGTCTTTCAAACAATCAACGAGAGTTTAATAAAGGGCAAATCTGTGGAATTAAGGTCCTCATTAGGAAGGTTTTCGATAAAAACTATCAAAGCTAAATATAATGCAATAAATCCCTCTAATTCAGAAAGAATTTTTGTACCACCAAAAAAGAAAGTGTCATATAAGATGAGTAAAGTTTTAAAAAATAAAATTAATGAAAAGTAAAATGAAGAAAAAAGTTTTCATTGCCTGTGACACTCAAAATATTAAAAAAGCAAAAAAAATAATTCAACTTACATCTAATTCTCAACTCAATATTGGCTACAAATTTGGTTTAGAATTTTTTAACTCAAAAAAAGGAAGAAGTTTTATTTCAAAAATTAATAAAAATAAACTAATTTGGCTTGACCTTAAATTAAATGACATTCCAAATACTGTAGCATCTTCAATCAATGCGTTAAGGGATCTTAAAAATATAAAATTTTTAACAATTCATATTGCTGGAGGTCTTGAGATGATGAAAAGAGCAAAAAAATCTGCAAGAAAAATTAGTAAAAAACTAAAAATTTTAGGTGTAACTGTGCTTACAAGTTTTGATAATAAATCTTTTAAAAAAACTGGTCACACTCAATCAATAAAAAATGTAGTATTAAAACAAGTTAGATTAGCTAAAGAAGCGAAAATTGACGGAATAGTTTGTTCAGGTTTTGAAGCAAAAAAAATAAAAAAAATTTGTAAAAAAATGGAAATAATTACACCAGGAATTCGTCTAAAAGGAAATTCAGTTCAAGATCAGAAAAGGGTTATGAGTCCAAAAAATGCATTCCAAAATGGAGCTACCGGAATAGTTGTGGGTAGAAGTATTACTCAAGGAAATATAAAGAAAAATATTCAAAAGTTAATAAAAGAACTTAAATGACCAGTATTAAGAAAAATATTCCATTAATTGATCAACACGATAAAAATGGATTGTGGGGAGGAAAGTTTGGCGGAAACTTCATTCCAGAAACTTTGAAAAAACCTGTAGAAGATCTTAACAATTTATTTGAAAAATTAAGAAAAGATAAAAATTTTATTAAAGAAAGAGATTACTATTTTAAAAATTGGGTTGGTGCACCCACTCCACTTATTAAGTTAGAAAATTTAACAAACCACTTAGGCGGGGCTCAAATTTGGGCAAAAGTTGTATCTGAAGCTAATGGTGGGGCTCATAAAATTTATAATGCGACAGTTCACTGCTTAATAGCTAAAAGAGCTGGTAAAAAATACATCGTAGGAGACACTGGAGCTGGTTATGCTGGAAAAATGCTTTCTATGGCGGCAAAAAAATTTGGTCTTAAATGTAAAATATTTATGGGAGCAAAAGATATTAAAAGACAGCGTCCTAATGTTGAATCAATTAGAAAAAATGGAGCTACAATTGTACCTGTCACTTCAGGAAGTCAAACTTTAGTTGATGCTGTTAGTGAATGCATGAGATATTGGGTGTCAAATTGTGACACTGCTCACATGTGTGTTGGTTCCACGGTTGGTCCAAATATTTTTGTAAAAATATGCGGATATTCAACAACTCAAATTTCAAGAGAACTTTTAAAGCAAATTGAATATGAATTCGGAGAAGTGCCAAAAAAATTAAAATTAATAAACTGCGTGGGAGGCGGAAGCTCTGCTTACGGTTTTTGGAGTAAATTTATGGACTTCAGTAAAAAACAAGTGGAAATGATAGGTGTTGAAGCAGCCGGACCTAAAGATAGCAAACTCCATGCTGCTCCGTTAAGCAGGGGAGGAAAGCTTGGTATTCTACATGGAGCAGCTTCCTATATATGTCAAGATAGAGACGGACAAATTAAAGAAACTGAGTCTATAAGTGCTGGTTTAGATTATCCAGGTGTATCTCCGCTACATTGTTTTTTAAAAGATACTGGCAAAGCTAGATATACTTCTGAAACAGACGAAGCTGCCCTCAAAGCTTATAAACTCGTAACTAAGTTTGAAAATTTAAATCCAAGTTTAGAGCCAAGTCATGCATTTGCCACAGCAATTAGAGAAGCTGTTAAATATAGTCGAGATACGGTTATAATTGTAAATTCTTGCGGAGATGCACAAAAAGATAAAGATATTTTAAAAAAAAGATTAAGGAAATTAAAATGAGTTTATCACCAATAAGTTTAGCCTTCAAAAAGTGTAGAGAAATGGGAAGACCGGCTCTTCTTACTTTTACTGTTGCTGGAGATAATACTAAAAAGAAATCTTTGGATATCTTAAAATCTATTTCTGAAAACGCTGATATTCTTGAGATAGGTTTTCCTCATAATACTCCAATAGGAGACGGTGGACAAATTCAAACTAGCTCGTATAGATCAATTAAAAATGGTTTTAAAGTAAGAGATATTTTTCAAATAGTTCGAAAATATAGAAAGATTAAAAACTCCAAACCAATAATTCTAATGGGGTATTATAATATGATTTTTCAGTATGGTGAAAATAAATTTTTAACTCAATGTAAAAAATCAGGCATCAATGGCATCATAGTCGTAGACTTGCCTTGGCCAGAAAATAAGATTTTTGCAAAAAAATGTAAAAAAAAGAAAATAAGTTTTATTCAGTTATTATCACCAACAACTTCTAAAGTAAGAATAAAAAAAATTATGAAAGACAGTCATGATATGTGTTACTATATTTCTATGTTAAGTACTACTGGGGGAAAACTCAAAATATCTCCCAAAAAGATTTTAGAGAATTACAACAAAATAAAAAAAACGAACAAATCAAAAAATTTAGTAATTGGTTTTGGAATTACAAATAAAACTATTTCTTCTCTTAAAAGCGCTGACGGCTTAGTTGTAGGCAGTCAATTGTGCAAAGAAATAACCAAATCAATCAAAAAAAGACAAAATCCTGTCACAAATTTAAATAAAATGGTATTAAACCTTAAAAGGAGAATTAGTTGAACTGGATTAGCAAATTTATAAAACCAAAAATAAAGTCTCTTTTCAAAAAAAGGACTTCTGAAAACGAAGAGACTTTATGGACCACTTGTGAATGTAAAAACTTAATCTATAAAGAAGATTTAGAATCAAATTTTCATTGTTGCCCTAAATGTGGAGTGCATCATAAAATTTCATGTAAGGAAAGATTTCAAATTTTTTTTGATGATAAACAATTTGAGATAATAGAAACGCCTCAGCCTTACGATGACCCGTTATCATTTTCGGATAAAAAAAAATATGTTGATAGACTAAAAGGAGCAAGAAAATTAACAAAGCAAAATGATGCTGTAGCGATAGCTAAAGGTAAAGTAGATGGAGTTGATGTAACTGTAGGAGCCCAAGATTTCAGATTTATTGGAGGAAGTTTTGGATTACACTCGGCTGAAGCTTTCATCTCAGGAGTTCAGCACGCAATAAATAATAAGACGCCATATTTATTTTTTGTATCAAGTGGTGGTATTAGATTAATGGAGTCAACTATGGCTCTTACAAAAGGGATGGCTGGAACAACTCTAGCAATTAATGAGTTAAAAAAACAAAATTTACCCTACATAGTAATTTTAACGAATCCAAGTGTAGGTGGTGTTGCCGCAAGTTTTGGGATGCTTGGAGATTTTTTAATTGCTGAACCAAAAAGTATTGTGGGTTTCGCAGGAAAACGTGTAATTCAAGATACTGTGCGTGAAGCACTACCGGAAAATTTTCAAGAAGCTGAAAGTGTAAAAGAGTTCGGTGCAGTTGACTTGGTTGTTGAAAGAAAATATTTAAAATCAACAGTATCAACTTTATTAAAAGTTTTAACTAAAAGTTATGAAAAACAATCCCAAGCTAATAATAATATTCAAATAGATGAAAACCTCGCAGAACAAATTAGTTCAAAAGCTTCTTCAGGTTAATCAGCATAAAAAAATAAAACTTGGTCTATTCCGGTCTAAAAAGGCCCTAAGCCTGATTAACTGGGAAAATAAAATTAAAACAAAAACTATTACTATAAACGGCACAAGTGCAAAATTTTCAATAATTCATATTTTAAAAAATATCCTAATTTTTAATAAGAATTCTTTCTCTGCAACTTATTCACCTCATATAAAAAATATAACTGAAAGAATTGAAGTTAATTCAAAGTTTATTAAATTAGGCACTCTTAAGAAAATATTGGAAAAAATTTGCCGTCTCCCAGTAAATTTAACAGAATTTGAAAAGTTATGTCTAGCCTTTGCTGAATACATAAAAAATAAAAAAACAGATTACACATTAGCCGAATTTGGCCTTTTTGGAAGACTTGATGCAATAAGAGCTTTGTTTCCTAATCCTGAAATACACATAATATCTCCGATATTTTATGATCATCTTCGATGGACAAAAACAAAAAAGAGAAATTTAAAAACATTGAAAGAAATTGTTTATGAAAAAACTTCTTTTTTAACAGCGGAGAGAATATATATTGCAAAACAAAGTTTAAAATCACTTAAATTCATAAAGTATTATTTAAAAAAAAATACAGCTAAGTGTTTTTATTATGGAAAAGATTTTAAAATTAAGAAAAAAAAAGAAAAATACTTTTATAAAGATGATAATTTAAATTTCCAAATCCAATCTAGGCTAATTGGAGATTTTAATTATGAAAATATGGCCTTAGCAATAAAAGTAGCTTTAGATGAAGGGGTACCGTTAAAAACTATTAAAAAATCTTTGAAAAAAATATCTTTGCCAGGCCGAATGCAAATTATAAAATCTGGTAAAATAATAAGAGGGCTTCCAAAATCTATTAAAGTTATTGTCGATGGAGCCCATAACGATTTAAGTAGTTCAAAAGTCTGTAGATCTCTTGAGAAAATTAAAAATAGGGAACTTTATGCAATTATTGCAATGATTAAGTCAAAAGATCCATATTCATTTTTAAAATATTTTAAAAAATTTAAGAAAATATACTTTATAGACATGAAACAAAATAATGCCTATTCAAAAGAAAATTTGAATAAAATTGCAAAAAAAATTGGTTTAAATAGTGAAACAGCTTCTAACTGTTATGCCGCTGTTAAAAAAATTAAATATAACAAAAAAGCTTTAATTCTTATTACAGGTTCATTTTATTTTTTAGGAAATATTATTTAATAAAATTAAATTTTTGCAGCTTCTTTTACTTTAGCAATAAACTGTTCTTCGGGTACAAAACCAACGATGGTGCCAAGAATTTGTCCCTTTTTCATTACATGTGTCGTAGGCACACCTTTAATGCCCATAGAAGTTGACCAGTTCAAACCTTTATCCTCGGTAGCTACAGTTCCAAATTTCACTCCGGGTACTTTTTCATTTTTAGCAATGTTTTCTATAACCGGATGAAGCATCTTACACGGTTGACAAAATGAGAGTGCTGAAAAAGTAACACACCAAATATCTTCGCTTTGTATTACTTCTTTTTCATAATTTTGATCCGTAATTTCTTTTAGTTCAGCCATGCTATCTTAGTTAATTATTTTTTCATTAATGTCACGCGTTTTCATATTTTTTTTCAATATTTTCCACAAATTTGTTAATTTCTCCTAAAAAATTAAGTTTTTCCTCATTGTTTTCATTGGAAAATTTTTCTCTAAAATGGTCGCACTCTGAATAAAAATCGCTGCAAGTAGTCCACTTTTCTTTATTCGTGCTCAGTATTCTTTTTGCTATTCCTCTTTTTACTTCATTATAAATTTTTTTTGGTAAAACTTGAGGAGCTTCTTGATAAATGATTTTTTTTCCAAAATCAACGAGCCTCGTGTCTTCGAATTTATCTAAAAGTGTAACTTTTTCTTCCCAGGTTGCGTTGTGCCATTTCTCCATTTTAATATTTTCTTTTGAGTCAACGAACTTCGAATAAATGCTTTCTTCTGGCGTTATGTCTGACTGATCACTTGTATCTTTTTTTTCTTCGGCTATTTCTCTTAAAGCTAGAGAAACTTTATTACAAAATTCTTTATTATTTTTTATAAGTTTAGCTCTTTTTAATAATTTTTCCTTTGATAAAGTTGTATAAGGTTCCACTTTACTTCCGTAATTTGAGTGGAGCAAAACAGGGGCTTTGTTTGATCTAATCGTTCTTAAAAATTTTGGTGTTTTTTGCATTTCAATTTTTAGTTCTGTTAATGGCATTTTAAAGTATAACTCTGGATCAAAACGAAGATCAAAAGCTTGCACCCACTTGTAGACTGGATGTAACATATGTTCAGTATGGAGCGGGGCGACTAAATAAAGTTTACTTTTACCATAAAAATACTCGTTCAAGGTAAACATAATTTCATCTTTTGCAAATCTTTCAACTTCTTCTCGGCTCCCAGTAAGCATAGATGACTTCCAGGTGACATTTTGTTCTTTATATATTTTTTCTAAAATTAATTTCGTGAGGTTCGCGTCGAAGAGTGCGTTATGAGCTCCTTTAGTATTTATTCCGTTCATTCTTGCTAGAGACTCAAGTTTCATAAGGGCGTTTCCTTTTTCATTTAATTCAGTTTTAAAAATTTTATTATTAACTGCAAAGGCAGCTCTAACTATATTAAGTCCGTCTTGTCTTTTGTTCCCATTTGTATTTGTTAAATATGGATATCTTAAACCTTTAAAAAATTCTTTACGTAACATCTCGTCATCAAAATTTATGTTTGAATAACCTAAAAAAATTGCTGGGCTCCATTTTTTAAAAACAGCTTCAACTTCTTGTAACATTTGATAATGAGAATAATTTGCTTGAGTTAACATTGAAATACTTGATTGATTTACTAACAAAGCTCCTGCTTGGGGCACGACTCCTTCTGGTAATCTACAACGAATGTTTAGTTTATCCAATTCTTGAAAATTATCATTTAAGAGAATACCTCCTATTTCAATGATAGTTCCAAAAAAGGTGTTTGAAGAATCGGTTTCTATGTCCCAAATTACTATATTCATTTTTTATTTTCGATTTTTTCTATTTCATCAAGATCAAGATTCTTGATTTTTTCCGATCTATTTATGACCTTATCAACGGATATATTAAGTTGCCTAAATTCTTGGGAAATTTTTTCCTGCTTAGATCCAATGCTTGAAAATCTTTCTGTTAATCTTTTTACGTCTTCTCCTAAAACTCCAACTTCTTTTTGAAGAAATTTAGCTAATCTGCTGTACTCTCTATTTTGCATAATTAATTTGTAGTTTCTTAAATGAGAGAAAAGAGTATCTGGGGATGCTAAAATAACATTTTTCTCCCTTGCTTTTTTAACAAAGTCTCTCTCACTTTTAACAATTGCTTCATATACACCTGCTGATCCAATGAACATATAAGCGACAGGCGCTGTTTCTCCTTCAATTATGTACTGGGATACTTCACTAATATGATTTGTAATATCTTGAGCAAAGTCTTTGGCATATTGTTTTTTTTGAGTATCATCTTTACTTTCACGCATTTTTTTGTAATTTTCCCAAGAAAATTTTGAGTCAATTGGTATTGACAGATCTGAAGATCCTAATGTTAGTAAACAATCAACTCTGCTTCCATTTTTAAAGGTATATTGAAATTTATAATGTTGTTTAGACATAGTATCTGAAATAAGGTCTTCTAAATATTCCTCACCTAACCGCCCACGCTCAGTTTTGTTATTAAAAAGATTTTTAAAATCAATCACCTCAGTTGCTAGTTTATCCATCTGTTCTTGGGTTTGTTGAACAGTAGAAACACGTTCTTTTATTGCAACAAAATCCTCTTTAAGTGAAGTATTGTGAGTATGTATGCTCTCTAAAATTTTTTCTTTAAATTCATTTAGATCTTTCTTTCTTTCGCGTTCCAGATCTAAAGAAGATTTAATCTCGTCGCCATTATTTTGTTTTTGATCAATTTTTCTATAGATTATAAATAAAAAAATTAATAAAATTATAAAAAGCGCTAATGTTTCGTATTCCATTCTGTCTCCATATCAAATTGATCTTAGAACACTTATTTTGATGTTTGTGCTTAGAAAAGAAAGAAAGGGCTTAAGAACCTAAACAATCACATCTAAATTAGTAGTGTTGTAATTAAATCAGTATATTATGTATGCTTATTGGTCAATAAAAAAATGAATAATAAAACTTTAGGAATACTTTTAGTCTTACTTGGTGTGCTTGTAATATTTGGTGAACATGAGAAAGCCTGGGTTGTATCAGCAGTTCTTATTGGTGTGGGTTCGGGTTTAGTTATTTTTTACAAATAGACAAACTTTTGACATAAGTACATTAAAAAACGTTAAAATTGTTGCTGCATAATTTTACAGCAATCTTATTTGAAACATTTTTGCAACAATCTTTAATCAAATTAGGTACTTAAATATTTAACTATGAAAATACTATTTACACTCAGCTTTTTGATTCTTTTAACAAATTGCGCAGGTGGAAACGTGTCCAAGGTATATTTTGGTAAGAAATGTACGCAGGCTGACACTAGCCAATTTCAGGAGTCATCT
>MDSV01184267.1_pt1 | contig 15955 bp, 13 predicted proteins | sample 810851 | NCBI WGS metagenome assembly MDSV01 (sample SAMN05326640, study PRJNA326480) | marine metagenome | isolation source: seawater | place: Atlantic Ocean: North East | collected 2012 | reverse complement strand
TCTTTCACATTGTTTGTGTTTTTCATCATATTTGATTCGCCACCAATTGTCATGCTTTCTGTTGAGTATGCAATTGCGGCCGTAGTGATAGTTTGATTCTCACTCATATCATCATAAGTAGATCTTGGCATAATATCTTGATGTAATCTTAATTTTAAGTTTTCCCCTAATGAGTATGTTAAACCTAGGCCACCTCTAAATAATCCATTAGAGGATTGTGTGTTTTTATATCCTTCTCCATTTAATATTTGAGCATCTATACTAATATTCTCTGAAAATTTATAATCAGCAGTTACGCCAATATCTGCAGAATTAGCCCACTTATATTTGTCTTGAGCTGATTTTTCAATATATCTTCTGCCCCAAGTTTTCTCCATAAATTTAAAGTTTTTTGCTCCTGTCATGCCAATATTCAAGCTTAGATTATTAGATGCATTCCATTTTAACGCAGCAATTTTTAAAAATGCAGTGTACGCACTTCCAGCACTATTGCTCCCAATATCAAATGTGATTTTTGTTGAAAAACGCTCATCCATTTTATATGAGTATCCTAAATAAGATCGTTTGATTTCAAATTCTTTAAAAGCATTTTCATCCTCTTCAGTTGACATATCATAGTTAAAGTTAGAGAAAATTTTAACTGAAGGAGCTCCTTCTTGCGCAGTTACATTCATTGATATAAAAAATGTGCTGCAAATAAATAAGATTGTTTTTTTCATAGTTGTTAATTTAATTTTAAATACCTAATTTAGAAAAGAATTTAACAATTCCTGCTACAAATTCTTGTGGAATAGTTTCAAACATTGATGATACTGATAGTTGATCATTTACACCTATAGCAATAGCAATAGAAATTACTAAGCCCAAAAGAGCATAAGTCATATCTTTCAATCCTAATTTGAGTGCATGGAAGATATTGTTATTACCTGTTTTCATAATAGCCATACCTAACTCTCTTCCTGCAAGTAATCCAATAAACACCCATGTTGTACTCATAGGCACTTTAGAGTGTAATTTAAAGTAGAATAGAATAACACAGTATATTAAATCAATTAAAGTTGCAAAACGAACATCTGTAACTACAGATTTCTCTGTTACAATCTTTTGTATTCTACCACCTTTATAGTAAAGTAATAATCCAAGCCCGACAACTACAATGGAGGTAAATCCAATAAATTCTCCTGTATTTAAACTTCTAGGTAAATAAACCGCAATATTTGCTGCATCTTGCATAAGCCATACAGACCAAAGTGTTCCAGAAGTTATCCATTGAGCTATTGTCCAACCAAATTTAGCTTCTCCTGTAAAATATTTTTTTGATGCTTTGGCTACTATTAAAAAGAAAAATAGGCCCATCAAAAAAGATAATATATAACCACTCATGCTTTTTGCAAGGACGCCCCCTACAGCAGCTGGCGTGGCGGCAAAAGAGGTTAAAAGAATAAACGTAGTAGATACAGGCATCCTTAATCTAGTTAGTATTAATAAGAAAATAGGCGCTGCAATTTGTAAAAAATGAAATTCTGTGGGAGCTATTTCAAAGCCCTTGGACGTTAATCTTCCATGGCTAACATCGCCATTAAATGTTATCCAGCTATAGAACATAGTAAAGAAGAAAATTCCTCCAATAAAAATCCATAGAACCCACCATTTTTTATCTTGATTGGAGGCAATAAATGTTCCTATTGTTTGAATGCTGTCATTTGCAATAGCAGCGTAGGCTGCAAATAAAAATCCCGCCCACATTGCGTATTGGGGGTAGGGGGTGATAAACATGGCTAAAATAAAACAAGCGCATATAAATCCTAAGAAGGATCTTTCTCCTTTAGGAAGCCAAACTACTTCAGGGTATCCAAACCCTTTTAATATTTTTTTCATGTTAATTTTTTTATTAAAAATTTAGCGCAATAATAATTTTATTCTAATGAGCTAATGTTATATTAATGTTAAGAAAATGATATTTAAAAGTTAAATAGGTGTTAATTAAAAAAGCATAGCCGTGTTGACAGCTATGCTTCTAATTATTTAAAGGTATTGCTAATTAATTGTTAAAGAGCAATAAAAAATACAGCGATCATTAAGGCTAAGTAGATAACAGCTGATAAATCTTTTTTTTGTGTAGTGGCTTCCATTTTTTATGTTTTAAAATTTACTGCAAATTTACATAAGGATTATAGTTATCATGTTAAAAATATATTATGCCTATGTTAAGAAATTGTTAAGGGTTGATTATAATATATTAAATCTTAATGAAAAGAGCGGTAAATTCTAATGTAATAATTAGATTTGCACCATGTCAGAGTCATATAAGATATTATTAGTTGATGATGAAAAAGATATTTTAGAGTTTCTTTCATATAATTTAAAGAAGGAATCATTTATTGTAAGAACTGCTCTTAATGGAGAGCTGGCTGTAGAAGAGGCAAAAAAGTTTCATCCAGATTTAATTATACTTGATGTAATGATGCCGGAGATGGATGGTATTACTACTTGTACTGAGATAAGAAAGATTTCAGATTTAGAGTCTGTATTAATATTATTCTTAACCGCTCGCTCAGAGGAATATTCTGAGTTAGCAGGATTTGATGCTGGAGCAGATGACTATGTTACAAAGCCGATTAAGCCTAAATTATTAATTAGCAGAATAAAGGCGCTTTTAAAACGAAATAATAAAAAAGAGATTGAAGCTAATATAAAGATAGCAGATATTAATATTGACAAATTCAAGCATTTGTTATTATATAAGAACGAGGAGGTTCATTTAGCAAAAAAAGAGTTTAATTTATTATATTATCTAATGACTATTCCTGGCAGAGTATTTACAAGACAAGAAATTATAACTGAGATATGGAAAGATGCTTTTGTGGGAGATAGAACAATTGATGTGCATATTCGTAAGATAAGAGAGAAAATAGGTAGTCATCATATTAAAACTATAAAAGGGGTGGGCTATAAGTTTGACATATAATGAAGATTAATACTCCAATCCGGATTGCTATCCTTTTAAGTGTCGTAATCTTTTCTTTCGCTTTTATTATATTCTATATAGTTGAAGATCGGATAAATATTTTTTATAGTTTAATAGTATTTATCATATTCATAACTGCTCTTATTTATTATGTGGTAAAGAAGTTCTTTCATGAAAAGATTAAAGTAATTTATAAGAGTATATATAAGTTCAAAGGAGCTTCAAATATTCGAGACTTAGATATCGAAAATGTAGAGCGAGAGGCTGAGGAGTGGGCAGATGCAAAAGAAGAGGAACTTAATGCTTACAAAAGAGATGAGAATTATAGAAGAGAATTCCTTGGGAATGTTTCACATGAACTTAAAACCCCGATTTTTAATATTCAGGGGTATATTCAAACTTTATTAGATGGAGGAATAAATGATGAAAATATTAACATGAAATATCTTGAACGAACAAATAAGAGTGTGGATAGGATGATTAATATTGTAGAAGATTTAGAGGTTATTTCTAGGCTGGAGACAGAGCAATCTGAGCTAGACTTTCAGTCATTCAATGTAGTACAGCTTGCCAAAGAAGTTCTTGACGCTTTTGAGATGAGGGCGGGACAGATGCATATTAAGTTAGAGTTAAGTAATGAGTCTCAATCTGAGATTGCAGTAGGAGATAGAGATAAAATTCAGCAAGTGTTTATGAACCTTATTAGTAATTCTATTAAATATGGTAAGGAGAATGGATCTACTAGGATTAAATTCTATGATATGGAGAAGAATATGTTGATTGAAGTGGCAGATGATGGGATAGGAATCGAAGAAGATTCTTTAGGTCGTCTTTTTGAAAGATTCTATCGAGTCGATAAGAATAGGTCTAGAGAGATTGGAGGAACGGGACTTGGGTTAGCCATTGTCAAACATATTTTGGAAGGTCATAATCAGCAAATTAATGTTAGGAGTACTGTTGGTGTTGGCTCTACATTTTCGTTTATTTTAGAAAAGGGAAAATAATTTCTTCCAATTTATAATTTGCTTTTCTGGTCTGGAAAATCCAGTGTAATTTTCACTTTCTATTATTGCTTTCTCAAAATCAAATTTATTCTGATTTTGATAATAACAAATATTTTTTTGATATAGTTCTTTCGATAAATATTCTTGTTCTGTTTGTCCTGGGGTTGGGATAAAGAACGCTTTACTTCTAAGCTTTTCTAGATCCATAATTGTTGAATATCCAGGCCTGCATATTATTAGTTTTGACTGTAAGATAACCTTATTTAATTCTTCAGTACCTAAATGTGATTTAATAGTAAGATTGCCTATTTGGCTGGTATTATTTAACTCTGGTTTTCCTAATACAATAAGAGATCTTTCTGTTCTACTTTGTAAAGCTTTTGTCAGACCCCGTTCCAATATCTTCCTTTGAGTTTCAGGGCCAGAAACTATTGCAAGAAAATCATATTTTTTTGCCATTTTTTCATATTTAAATCGAGACTGCGTCCCTATATATATAGTGTTATTTGGAAGTATATTTGGCCTGGACAACTTGCCGGCCAGATTGTTTTCTTTGTTATCTATTACCCAGCAGACATTAAATCTGTTTATGTATCTGTAATTAAATCGTTGAATTTTTTCAGTAAAATAAGGACTCTGTATCTCTAGTTGATGTGTAATAAATACACAGGGAATTTTTATGGCATGAAGTCCAAAGCGATTATCTGAAATTACCCCATCAATTTTATAATCTTTAATTATATCATTTAGAGTGGTATTTTCTTTCTTAATATTCCATATAATTTTTGGAACTTGTAAAAGTATATTTATACTCATTGCTAGATAGCTAGAATATTTTATGTTATAACCTGGAAGACGAATTATTTCTAATTTTGGAAATTCTTTACTTAAAAGATGTAGGGGTCTCCCATCAGCAGCAATTACTACTGTAAAATTATTAGCAATCAATGCTTTAATGATAGGAACGCATCTTGTAGCGTGCCCTATCCCCCAATCAAGTGGGGCTAACAGAATTCTTTTTTTTGATTTCACAGGCCGAAAATACTTAAAACAAACTATTTTTGTCTTAAAATAAAAATTTTGGGAAAAAATAAATTAAAAAAGTTTGCTCAGATGCAGAATTTCTCTCATGTTGAGCAGCCTAATTTGGAGGTATTAGAAAAAGGGTATGCTTTAAAGGGCAATTGGAGAAATGATTTCTTTAAAAATAATAACCCTTTGGTGTTAGAGCTAGGATGTGGGATGGGGGAATATAGTGTTGGATTAGCAGAAAAGTTCCCGGAAAAAAATTTTTTGGGGATAGATATAAAAGGTGCAAGGATTTGGCAGGGAGCGGTTGAAGCTTTAAAAAAGAAGATAAATAATGTTGGGTTCTTACGTATTCGTATTGATTGGATTGAGAAATGTTTTGATAAAAATGAGATAGATGAGATTTGGATTACTTTCCCTGATCCTCAACTAAAAAAAAAGCGAGGTGTGAAACGATTGACTCATCCTGTTTTTTTAAAAAGATATGAGCAAATATTAAAGAAAAAAGGATCGATACATCTCAAGACTGACAGCCAATTTTTACATGGATTTACTCTAGGAGTTATTGCTGGGGAGAGACATGTTTTAGAGGATAGTACACATGACTTGTATGGGTCTACAGTCTTAAGAGATCATATGGAAATCAAAACACATTACGAAAAAATCTATTTAGACCAAGGTTTGCCTATCACTTATTTGAGATTTCAATTAAAATAATGTAAAAAGGTTATTTTTCTTAAGAAATATATTATAAAGACTTATATTTACCAACAAATGATTTTATATGATGAGGCTTACTAAAGAAATTATTTTTCAAGCACTTTCTAATATAACATTGCCAAATGAAGGGCAAAGTATTGTTGATAGTGGGGCTATAAAAAATGTCCAGATTTTTGGAAATGATGTGGAGATTGATGTGGAGGTTAAGATTCCAACTTTTCAGTATAAAAAAAAGGTAGAAGTAGAATGTATTAAAGCTATACATGATTATGCTTTTGAAAAATCAAAAGTAAAGGTGAATTTAATTGTTAATGCGCCTAAGAAAGAGGTTAAGATAAAAGGAAATGCTATTCCTGGCGTCAAGAATATTATTGCTATTTCTTCAGCAAAAGGAGGCGTTGGCAAATCAACTATAGCAGCTAACTTTGCAGTTGCTCTAGTAGATTTAGGCTATAAAGTAGGGATTATAGATGCAGATATTTATGGGCCGTCTATGCATATCATGTTTGGTTTGGAGGGGGAGATACCTGAAGCTATAAATATTGATGGAAAATCAAAGATTAGACCTTTAGAAAGTTATGGAGTTAAGCTGCTTTCTATAGGATTTTTTGCTCAAAGTCAGCAGGCAGTAGTTTGGAGAGGTCCCATGGCTTCAAAAGCATTAAATCAATTGCTCTGGGATACCCATTGGGGGGAGTTAGATTATCTGGTAGTGGATTTACCACCTGGCACTGGAGATGTCCATTTATCTTTAGTTCAATCTATTCCTTTAACAGGAGCTGTTGTTGTTAGCACTCCACAAAATATTGCGCTTGCAGATGCCAAAAAAGGGGTAAATATGTTCCAAATGGATAGTATTAATGTACCTGTGTTAGGAATAGTAGAGAATATGGCTTATTTTACTCCTGAGGAATTGCCAGATAATAAATATTATATCTTTGGTAAAGAAGGAGCGAAAGGATTAGCTGAGCAAATGGAGATAGAATTTTTGGCTCAAATACCCTTAGTCCAATCAGTTAGAGAGGCTGCAGACGCAGGTAGGCCAGCAGTATTGCAAGGATCTACTCCTATAGCCTTAGAATTATTATATATGACAAAGAGTATATTAGCATCAATTAATAAAAGAAATGTTAATTTAGCACCAACTAAAGCAGTAGAATTAACTAACTCAAAAGGCTGTTCAGCTAAATAGAATATTATATGGGAATTATTACAGACAAGAAAATCATTACTAAGATTATGAATGCGCTTGCAGAAATTAGACCATTTTTAGAGGATGATGGTGGGGATATTAATTTTGTAGAGTTAACAGATGATTGGGTAGTAAAAGTAGAGCTTGTTGGAGCTTGTAGTAGTTGTAATATCAATATGATGACTTTAAAAAACGGAGTGGAGGTTAGTATAAAAACTGCTGTTCCTAGAGTTAAAGAGGTTATTGATATCTCTATGGGATAGATTTAAAAAGTGCTCTTTAGACCCCATTATTAATCTACTTATTTAGAATAAATATAAATTATAAAAAAAGGTTATTTTACTCCTTCTTCAGTTCACAGAAAAATTTAAATTTGCATTCGTTAATTTACGTTTAAGATTAGATGAATCAGTATCGTTTTTTTAGTTATTTTATATTATTTTTAATAATATTAGTGCCTACATCTTATTTGTCTGCAGATGATGTTAAGGCTGGAGAAAAACTTTTCAAGCAAAATTGTACTGCCTGTCATATGATTTCTAGCGCTCGATTGGTTGGCCCTGGTTTAGAAGGAGTAACTGAAAAATATGAGAAAGAATGGCTTATTAAATGGATAAGAAATTCTCAGGCGCTTATTGCTAGTGGAGATGAGCGCGCTATTGCGATATATGAAGAATATAACAAAGTAGCAATGGCGTCTTATGATTTTTCTGATCAGGAATTTTCAGACTTGTTAGCTTATCTTGCTAATCCTCCTGCTAAAGAAGAAGTTGTTGCTGCAACAGCTTCAGGACAAATTGTTGAGGAGGGGATGAGCACTTCAACTAAGCTTATGATCTTAGCATTAGTTTTAGTTACATTAGTATTTATAATTGGTTCATTAAAAAACAGTCTTAAAAGCGCTTTAGGTCAAGAGACGGAAACTATTCCAGAGACTTTAATAGCACAATATAGTTTATTTATTTCTAAGAATATAAATGTTGCATTTGTCTGTCTCATTGCAGTAATTATTATTTTTAAATTTACTTACGATGGATTAATGGGTGTTGGAGTTACTACTAATTATGCGCCAGCGCAACCAATTGCTTTTTCGCATAAGTTACATGCAGGAGAAAATGGTGTCGATTGTAATTATTGTCACACAAGTGCTAGAAAAAGTAAACATTCAGGTATTCCTTCTGCTAATGTTTGCATGAATTGTCATACTTATATTAATGAGGGGCAAACGGATTCTGGAACAAAAGAAATTCAAAAGATTTATGATGCCTTAGGTTTTGACCCAAGCACGAGAACTTATATTGAGGGCTATGAGCAAAAACCAATTGAATGGATAAGAATCCATAATTTACCTGATCATGCTTACTTTAATCATTCTCAGCATGTGGTAGCTGGTGGGCTTGAATGTCAAGAATGTCATGGACCTGTAGAAGAAATGGATGTTTTATATCAATATTCTGAACTAACTATGGGTTGGTGTATAGATTGCCATAGAGATACAGAAGTTAAGATGGAAGGAAATGGTTATTATACTCATTTACATGAACAGCTTAAAGAAAAATATAAAGGTGAGAAGATTACTGTTGACAAAATAGGTGGTTTAGAATGTGCTAAATGTCATTATTAATATTTGAGAAAAATGAAAACTAATAAAAAATACTGGAAAGGCATAGGGGAATTAGAAAATGATCCTAATATTGAGAAATTAGCACATAATGAGTTTGCGGAGGAATTACCGATTGATGATTTCTTATCTGACAATTTATCTACCACATCAACCTCCAGAAGAGATTTTCTGAAGTTCTTAGGATTTTCTACTGCTGCAGCTACTTTAGCCTCTTGTGAGGCACCTATTGTTAAGTCTATACCATACCTTGTTAAACCTGATGAAATTATTCCAGGTGTTGCAAATTATTATGCTACATCAATTTATGATGGGAGAGATTATGCTAGTGTTTTAGTTAAAAATAGAGAGGGAAGGCCAATAAAAATAGAAAATAATAAGACTTGTACTAATGCTAGAGTACAAGCTTCAGTACTATCATTATATGACTCTGCTAGACTAAAGCATCCATTAAAGAATGGATCTAAAGAGGAGTGGTTATCATTAGACAAAGAGATAAAGGATCGTCTTTCAAATATTAATGGAAAGAAGATAGTTTTATTAACGGCAACTATTATTAGTCCTTCTTTTAAGAGTATTTTAAATAGGTTTTCTCAAAGATATGATAATGTTGAACATATTATGTATGATTCTATTCCTTATGATGGAATGTTAAATGCAAATCTAAAATCTTTTGGCTTGAGAGCAATACCAAGTTATCATTTTGATAAAGCGAATGTTATTGTATCATTTGGTGCTGACTTTCTAGGTAATTGGTTAAATAATGATTATTCTAACGACTATATTAAGGGCAGGAACCCTAAGACGGGTAGAATGTCAAAACATTTCCAGATAGAATCAAATTTATCTTTATCTGGATCTAATGCAGATAAGCGTATTCCTATTAAACCTTCTGATCAAAAGATCTTATTATCTGATCTATATATTTCATTATCTTCTGGAGAGAGGCCAAATGACAGTCGTTTGTTGGAGATCACTGAGAAGTTAAAAGAGAATAAAACCAAGTCTATTGTTGTATGTGATAGTAATGATAAAAATACTCAGTTAATCGTTAATAATATTAATTCTCTTCTAGAAAATTATGACAATACTATTTCTTTAAAGGCGCCATCTTATCTAAAACAAGGTGATAGTGATAAAGTAGATAATTTAATTAAAGAGATGCAGAATGGTGATATAGGAGCTTTAATAACATATAAAGTGAATCCATCATATAATTTATATAATGCATCAAAATTTAACGCAGCACTTTCAAAAGTAGATTTAACTATATCAACTTCATCATATAATGATGAGACAGCTTCTTTAATGGATTATGTATGCCCTGATCATCATAATTTAGAGAGTTGGGGGGATCTTCATCCTTCTCATAATGAATACACTTTAATGCAACCAACTATTGCCCCATTATTTGATACTAGGCAATTTGAGCAAACTTTATTAAATTGGACAGAACAGAATGATTATCACACTTATTTATCTGATTTTTGGAGATCGAAAGGTGTTAACTGGGAGCAGGCTGTACATGATGGGTTTTTTACACATGAAGACTTAGAGCCGAAAATTAAATCAATAAGTCCTTTAAATAAGGATATTTTAACTTTTGAAAATTCAAGTGATGAGATAGAGCTGGTAATATATGAAAAAATAGGTTTAGGAGATGGGACACAAGCTAACAATCCATGGCTGCAGGAATTTCCTGATCCAATTTCAAGATCGTGTTGGGATAATTATTTAACAGTTTCAGCTAGTACTGCAAGAAAACTTAATTTAAAAAATTGGAACGTTTCAAATGGAGCATTAAATGGGAGTGTTGTAAATATAAAGGCTGATAATATTATTATTGATAACGTGCCTGTAATGATTCAGCCCGGACAGGCAAATCATACTGTTGGTTTAGCACTTGGGTACGGCAGGAAAAAATCAGGTAAGGCAGCTAATAACGTTGGAGTTAATGCATTTCCATTATTGAAATCAAAGAGACTTTCTATTGAGCTTGTTGAAGAAGCAGAGCATGAGTTTGCTTCTATACAGTTACACCATACTATGATGGGAAGAGATATGGTCAAGGAAACTACATTGTCAGATTATATTAAGGACCCTTCTTCAGGTAATGATAGAGTTACTTATCCTACATTTAAGGGTGATTTACCTGCGGATAAACTTAGTTTGTATGATGAACATGATTTAAAAACAGGTCATTTTTGGAATTTATCTGTTGATTTAACAGCTTGTACTGGCTGTGGAGAATGTGTTATTGCTTGCCAGGCTGAGAATAATGTCCCAGTTGTAGGCAAAGAAGAAATGAGAAAAAGTCGTGATATGCATTGGATGAGAATAGATAGATATTACTCTTCTGAAATGACTAAAGATAAAGCAAAAGAAGAAGATGTTTCTGCAATAAAAATGTATAAAGAGATGGAGGTTCCTTCAGAGAATCCAGAAGTTGTTTTTCAGCCTGTGATGTGTCAGCATTGTAATAACGCTCCATGTGAAAATGTTTGTCCTGTAGCAGCTACAACACATAGTAATGAAGGACTTAATCAGATGACATATAATCGGTGCGTTGGGACACGATATTGTGCTAATAATTGCCCTTACAAGGTAAGACGTTTTAATTGGTTCCAGTATTCGGAGAATGAAAAGTTTGACTTTAATATGAATGATGATTATGGGAAGATGGTATTAAATCCTGATGTGGTTGTGAGATCTAGGGGTGTAATTGAGAAATGTAGTATGTGTATACAAAAGATTCAAGAACTCAAATTAACAGCAAAGAAAGAAGGAAGACCTATTTTGGATGAAGAGGCTCAAACTGTTTGTGCATCTTCTTGTTCAACTAATGCCATAGTATTTGGAGATGCAAATAATCCTGAAAGCGAAGTTTCTAAACTTAAAAAGGATGAAAGAGTTTATGACCTTTTAGATCATCTAAATGTCAACCCATCTGTTTTTTATCAAACCAAAGTAAGAAATAAATCATAATGCATAAAGAATCAAAAATAAGAGATCCGTTAATTCTTGGTAAGAAGACATATCATGATATAACAAAAGATATTGCTAGGCCTGTTGAAGGTAAGGCAAATAAATATTGGTGGATTTTATTCTCTTTATCTGCTGTTCTTATGCTATGGGGCTTTGCTTGTATGGCCTATACTATAGGTACAGGAATTGGTGCTTGGGGATTAAATAAAACAGTTGATTGGGCATGGGATATTACTAATTTTGTATGGTGGATTGGAATTGGCCATGCAGGGACATTAATTTCTGCTGTATTACTGCTATTTCGACAGAAGTGGAGAATGGCAATTAATCGATCTGCGGAGGCAATGACTATTTTTGGTGTTGCTCAAGCAGGATTATTTCCACTTATACACATGGGGAGGCCTTGGTTGGCATATTGGGTTTTTCCAATACCAAATCAGTTTGGTTCTCTTTGGGTTAATTTTAACTCTCCATTACTTTGGGATGTGTTTGCAATTTCAACTTATTTGACAGTTTCTGTTGTATTTTGGTATATTGGTTTAATTCCTGATTTTGCCATGATTCGAGATAGAATGGATAAGACAATATCTCCAATGAGGAAGAAGCTTTATACATTAATGGCTTTCGGATGGAGTGGAAGAGCTAAGCATTGGCAAAGATTTGAGGAGGTCTCTTTAGTTTTAGCAGGTCTTGCTACGCCACTTGTGTTTTCAGTACATTCTATTGTTAGTATGGATTTTGCCACATCTGTTATTCCTGGCTGGCATACGACTATTTTTCCTCCATATTTTGTTTTAGGAGCGCTTTTTTCAGGTTTTGCTATGGTAGAAACATTATTAATTATAATGAGAAAGGTAGTTAATATGGAAGCTTACATTACAATTAAGCATATTGAATATATGAATGTTATTATTCTATTTACAGGCTCATTAGTTGGGGTTGCTTATATTACAGAACTTTTCATGGCATGGTATTCTGGCGTTGAATTTGAACAATATGCTTTCTTAAATAGAGCAACAGGCCCATACTGGTGGGCATATGCTAGTATGATGACCTGTAATGTGGTAATCCCGCAACTTTATTGGATATACAAAATACGGACATCATTTGTGGCTACATTTATTTTATCAATATTTGTTAATATTGGCATGTGGTTTGAGCGTTTTGTGATTATTGTAACTTCATTACATCGTGATTTCCTTCCTTCATCATGGACTATGTTCTCCCCCACCTTTATTGATATTGGAATTTTTCTAGGTACAATTGGATTCTTCTTTGTGTTATTTTTATTGTATTCTAGAGCATTTCCAGTTGTTGCGCAGGCTGAGTTAAAAAGTATTCTTAAATCATCAGGATCTGAATATAAAAAGTAAAAATGGAAAATAAAATTATACACGCTATCTTTGATGATGAACAGGACGTTTTAAGTGTTGTCAAAGATTTGAGAGATCAAAAAATTGTAGTAAACGAAGTGTATAGTCCTTTTCCTATTCACGGACTAGATTCAGTGCTTGGGTTAAAAGAAACTAGAATGGCAATTACGGCATTTATTTATGGATGTATTGGGCTGTCGTTTGGCGCTTTATTAATTTATTATATTATGATATCTGGAGTTGGCAAGAGTTGGCCTATGAATATAGGGGGTAAGCCAAATTTCACTTTTTATCATAATTTACCATCTTTTGTGCCAATTATATTTGAGTGCACTGTTCTTTTCGCTGGTCATTTAATGTCTCTTACATATCTATTTAGAAATAGATTATATCCAGGAGCAACTACTTCAAGTCCGGACCCAAGAACAACAGATGATAAATTTCTAGTTGAAGTCATCTATGATGATAATAAAAAGGAAGTTATTTCCTTACTAAAAAAGTCTAATGTTAGTGAAATAAATGAGAAAGATGAAGTATAAATTTATTTTAATTATGTGTTTATATTTTTTATTTGTTTCTTGTGGAAATGATGGAAGAGGGTACGAGTATATGCCAAATATGTATCGCTCTCCTTCACTAGAAACATATGGAAAGAACATAGTTTTTAAGGATAGTCTCAATGCTAGAAAACCAGTTAAAGGGACTATTGCAAGGGGTTATTTAAAAACATTTAATTATGGCGCTAGTTTAGATGATTATTTACTGGCAGGTCAGCAGGCGGTAAATCCGTTAGAAAATAATAAGGATAACATAGATGAGGGGAAGGTGCTTTATGCTATGTTTTGTAAACATTGTCACGGATCTAATGGTGCTGGTGGAGGCTCTATAACCCATCCTATTTATTCTGCTATTCCACATTATAATGATAATAAACAAGTTAGAAGGTCAGGGTCCACTATGAGTGAACTAACTGAGGGACATTTATTCCATGCTATAACCTACGGATTAAATGCAATGGGACCACACGCTTCGCAGCTAACAGAAACCGAAAGATGGAAAATAGTTTTGTATGTACAGGAACTTCAAAAGAAATCAGATTAGAAAAATGTATAAATTAGATAAAAATATAGATAGGGCTTCAATAGTTATGATTCTAATTGGAATTATATCTTGTATTCTTGCATTCTGGACAGATAGACATGGTGATCATCCTTTTGCTCATGCATGGACCAATATTTTATTCAATAATTATTTCTTTCTAGGGATTTCTTTATTTGCTGTCTTTTTTGTTGCGTTGCAGTATGTAGCTGAAGCAGGTTGGTCAATAATTTTAAAGAGGGTTCCAGAAGCTATTATGACTTTCTTGCCCTATACATCCGTAGTTATGTTATTTATAGTTATTACAGCAGTTTTACATTTTGGTGGCAACCATATTTACCATTGGTTGGAGCCTGGTATTATGACGGAGGGCAGCCCTAATTATGACTATATTATTGCAGGAAAAGAACCTTATCTAAACGCAACATTTTTCCTTATTAGATCATTTTTATATGTTATTATTTGGGTATATTGTGCTAGAAGATTACGACAAATTTCTTTAGAGGGAGATCTTGAAGGAGAGATAGGTGAGAAGTCTTACTGGAAAGGGTTGAGAGTCTCAGGATGGTTTATTGTACTTTTTGCAGTTACTTCATCAACAGCTGCGTGGGATTGGATTATGTCAATAGATACTCATTGGTTTAGCACCTTGTTTGGATGGTATATATTTAGTGAATGGGCGACTATAGGATTTGCTAGTATATTATTAATGACTTTACTTTTAAACAAACAAGGGTATTTAACACACTTAAATGATAGTCATATACATGATTTAGGAAAGTGGCTTTTTGCTTTTTCTATCGTTTGGACTTATATGTGGTTTTCTCAGTTTATGTTGATATGGTATGCTAATATTCCAGAGGAAGTTATATATCATATGGAAAGGATAGAATTAGACAACTACAGATTTCTTACATGGTTTAGTATAGGAATCAATTTCATAGTTCCTGCTCTTTTTCTTATGAGTAGAGACGCAAAAAGAAATAAGAATCGTTTGATTTTTGTTTGTATTGTAGTTTTAATAGGACATTGGATTAATTCATACTTATTATTTGCCCCAGGCACACTACATGAGCATGGTCATTTAGGAATTTTGGAGATAGGTCTTGGTGTAGGTTTTCTTGGATTATTCATAAAAGTTGTATTAAATAGCCTTAGTAAAAGAGATATTGAAATAAAGCATCATCCATTCTTAGATGAAAGTAAGCACCTACATACATAGAGGGTATTGTTAATATATTTTAAATGGTCAGATTAATCTGACCATTTTTTTATGCTTACTTTTGCTTACAATGGATGAAGATTATGAGATAGATAATGAAGACTTGAATGAAGAATTTGTATTTGAGCAGGCTTTACGACCTAAACTATTTGTTGACTTTGAAGGGCAAGAGAAGGTGGTTGATAATCTTCAAGTTTTTATACAGGCAGCCAAACAAAGAGAGGATGCTTTAGATCATGTCTTATTGCATGGCCCTCCAGGTCTAGGGAAAACTACACTGGCTAATATTATTGCAAATGAACTTGGTGTAAACATCAAAACTACTTCAGGTCCTGTTCTAGATAAGCCTGGAGATTTAGCAGGTCTTCTCACCAATTTGGAAGAAAGAGATGTTTTATTCATAGATGAGATTCACAGATTAAATCCAATTGTTGAAGAGTATTTATATTCTGCTATGGAAGATTATCAAATTGATATTATGATTGAATCAGGTCCAAATGCAAGGTCTGTACAAATTAAGATAAGCCCATTTACTCTAATTGGCGCTACAACTCGTTCTGGCTTACTTACATCTCCACTAAGAGCTCGTTTTGGGATTAATTCAAGACTTGAATATTATCAATTAGACTTATTATCAAATATTATAAATCGGTCTTGTTCTATATTGGATATTAGTATTGCTAAAGATGCTGCATCAGAAATTGCAGGAAGAAGCAGAGGGACACCCAGAATTGCAAATGCAT
>MDSV01064411.1_pt1 | contig 15961 bp, 13 predicted proteins | sample 810851 | NCBI WGS metagenome assembly MDSV01 (sample SAMN05326640, study PRJNA326480) | marine metagenome | isolation source: seawater | place: Atlantic Ocean: North East | collected 2012 | reverse complement strand
TGCCACAGATGGTGGACCATTAGGGACACATATCGAAATATATAAATTATCAACTCTTAAAATTTCACATTCAAATGGCACATCAAAACATAGAAGTGAACATTGTGATTCTTACGTTATGGACAACTTAAAAAGTTTTAATGTGCAAATTATTGAATTACCAAAAAAATTATTGAGATCAGAATATAGACTTACTGTAGACAACCCCGAAGATTTAATTCTTTGTAGAAAGATTTACAAGAAATTGAAAGGGTACTCACCTAATATACCCTTAATTAAAATTATTAATTATTTAGATAAAAATCCTAATATAGCAAATATTAATATTAATTATCCAAGAATGACAAGAATCTGGCCAAAATCACTTTACATTTAGAATTGAAAAATTACAAACATGATAACAAAATGATTTTTTCAAAAAATAAATTTTTATCACAAGGTTATAGTATTATTGATGTAAATAAGGCAGCTATAATTAAAATTAGAATAAAAATAATTGAATTGTTTAATAATTATTTTTTTCAAAAACATAATTTTAAATCAATTAATGAAAATAAAATAATAGAATTATATTACTCTAAATATAAAAAAGATGTTCTTTCTGTAATAGATCAAATAAGTTTTTTTCCTGAAATTTATCAACTAGCAAATGATAAAAATATAATTAAAATTATAAAAAAAACAGGAATTAATTTTCCTGTAGTTGGATTTAATAATTTAGGTGGAAGAGGGGGCGTTCCTTTTTTAAATTTTTTCCCAAAAGATGATAAGAGATATTATAAGGCTCATCAGGATTTTTTCTATCTACCTGGCTCACTTAATAGCGTTGTCTTATGGATTCCGTTACAAAATACTTTAGTAAGTAATGGAACAATCAAAGTAATACCTGGAAGTCATCAAAATAATCACCTTATGGCTCACTCTGCTAAAGACGTAAAGAAAAACAAACTAAGTAAAAAATATTCTGAAAAAGATTTTAAAAATATATCAGTAAAGCAAGGACAAGCAATACTTTTTAGTTCATTCTTAATTCATAAATCAGGACAGAATTCTTCAAAAAAAATGAGAATGGCTTTTCAAATTAGATACAATGATTTATTACATAAAGAATATATTAATAGAGGATTATCCTTTGATAAATTTCCTGAAAAAATAAAAATAGAAAACTAAATTTATGAAAAATATATTAATTATAGCTGCTCACCCTGATGATGAAATTTTAGGATGTGGTGGACTAATTTCAAAAACAATTCAAAAAAGAAGCAGGGTAAGAGTTATTTTTTTAGCAGAAGGTGTCACCTCTAGATATGCAAAAGAAGAAATAAATTCAAAAAAAGTTATTAAAAAATCTCAAGAAAGAAATAACAATGCCCTTGATGCACTTATGAAATTAGGACTCAATAAAAAACAAATTTTTTTCAGTAACAATCCATGTTGTAGACTTGATAATTTAAACCAACTAGAATTAGTAAAAATAATTGAAAAACATTTAAATGATTTTAAACCAAACGAAATATATACGCATTGGCACAGCGATGCAAATATTGATCACAGGATTACTTATGAAGCAACAATAACAGCCACAAGACCAGTTTATAAATTTAATATAGAATTAATTGCTTGTTATGAAGTTTTATCTAGTACAGAATGGAATTTTAAAAAATCATTTAATCCAAATTTATTTATAAATATCGACGATCATATCGAAAATAAAATTACAGCAATTAAATTATATAAAAATGAAATTAAAAGTTATCCTCATTCAAGATCACTAAAATCAATTAGATCACTTGCTAGTTTTAGAGGTGTTCAATCAGGCTTTAAAAATGCTGAAGCTTTTGAAATTATAAGATTATCAAAATAGTCTTCTTAAATGAAAAGACTTTTATTTATAAGAGTGGATGGTGGAAAAGAAGATGGTCTCGGACATATTAAAAGATGTATATCATTAGCAAATGTAGTTGCTAAAAACAAAAATTTTTTTGATCCAATATTCATAATTAATAAAAATAATAATATTAGTAAAACAATTCTAATAAAAAATAACTTTTTATTTTTTGAAGTAAATGGGAAAATAAATACAAAAAATGAACTGAATGATTTAAATAATATTCTTAAATTTGATAATAAAAAATTTTTAATTATTGATTCCAAAAGAGTTTCCAGAAGATATGTTACTTCTTTGAAAAAATATGCAAAAGTAATAACATTTGAAGATGAAAAAAAATATAACACAAATTCAGATTTATTAATTAATAATAATATTTGGGCCTTAAATTTTTATAAAAATCAAAAAAATAAATTATTAGGTTTAAAATATAATACAATATCCAATAATTTTTTTAAAAAAAATACTTTTGATCATAACAGTAAAAAAATTTTGATATCATTAGGTGGAGAAGATCCTTATAATATTACTCAGAAAATTTTAAAAATTATATACCCTTTATTACCAGGAATTAAATTTTTAATAATATTGGGACATTCACATCCGCAAAAAAAAACAATTAGAAAATTCTGCATTTCTAGAAATATAAATTCAGATATAATTGATAGTCCTGAAGATATAAGTTTTTATTTAAATAAAGTACGTTTTGTTATTTCTGCTGGTGGTTTAAGTGCTTATGAATTTGCCGCAGCTGGCATACCACAATTGATAACAGTACTAGACAAACATCAGAATTTAATGGTAAAAAAAATATCTAATGCAAAATGCGGTATAATTTTAAGTCATACAAATAAGTATTCTAAAAGAATTATATCTAATAAATTTTTAAATTTTTATAATGATCAAAATTTGTTAAAAAAAATGAATAATAATGGAAGAAAAATGATAAAAAAAAGTGGTTGTGACTTAATTGTATATAATTTATTAAAAAAAAATTTATAAAATGGAAACAAATCAAACAAAAGTATGGACAAGTGAATTTGGTAAAAATTATAACTCGAGAAATATTTATGATACTTTAGAGGATCATAACAATTCTTATTATGAATTTTATGGAAAATCTAAAGATGATTTAAATAAAGAAATACTTAAAGGACTTCCTAAAGATTTAAAAATATTAGAAGTTGGATCAAATGTAGGCTACCAGTTAGCTTCACTAAAGAGATATGGTTTTACCAAATTATTTGGTATTGAAATACAAAGAGAATGTGTAGACAAATCGAAAAAACTCTGGGACGGCATAGATATTATTTATGGTTCTGGCTTTGATATTCCATATAAAGATAATTTCTTTGATTTAGTTTTTACAAATAATGTTCTTATTCATATTTCTCCAAATGATATAGATTTAGTTTTAGATGAAATGTATAGAGTATCTGCAAAATATATATATGGATTTGAATATTTTAGTGAGAATTATGAAACTGTTGAGTATAGAAATCATAAAGATCTATTGTGGAAAACTGATTTTGAGAGTCTTTTCTTAAAAAAATTTAAAAATATAAAATCTGTTTTTAATAAAAAATATAATTGTCTAAATTTTGAAGGAAATATTGATAAAGCATATATACTTGAAAAGTTTTAATGTTACTTTCTGCTCATCAGCCTACTTATCTTTCTTGGTTAGGATTATTTCATAAAATTGAGGTTGCTGATTTGTTTGTAATTTATGATGATGTGGAATATTCAAGGTATGGATGGTACAACAGAAATTATATATTATCAAAAAACGGACCAATAATGCTCGTTGTTCCAATTAATAGAAGATTTTCTGAAAACTTGTTACATAATGAAGTTAATATCGACAATTCTACAAATTGGTCAAATAAGCATATTAGAACTATACAGCAATGTTATTCTAAATCACCGCACTATGATGAATATATTGATATTATAAACGAAATATTTTCAGTTAAATATGAATATTTATTTGATTTAAATATAAAAATTTTAAAATTTTTTTTAAATGCCCTTAATATAAAAACAAAAATTATTTATTCTTCACAATTAAAATTAAAATATTCAAAATCTGATAGAGCTTTAGATCTTGCGAAAAAAACAAATTCTACACATATATTATTCGGAGAGTTAGGCTCAAACTATGCTGATATTAATAAGTTTAAAGAGAATAAAGTTATACCTATTTTTCAAAAGTATATACATCCTATTTATAACCAATTTAATTCCAAAAAATTTTTTTCTAAAATGAGTGTAATTGATTTATTATTTAATTATGGTAAAGATAGTCGAAAAATTTTATTAAGTAACAATTACACAAAAACAAATATTTTAGGTAAATAAAATGTCTGGCTTTAAAATAGAAAATAGAAAAATTGGTGACAATGAGCCAGCTTTCTTAATTGCTGAAGTTGGAGCCAATCATAATGGAGATATTAATTTAGCTTTAGAATTAGTGTCAGTTGCAAAAAAATGTGGAGCAGACTGTGTTAAATATCAGACATATACACCAAGTGAGTGTTTAACTGAACAAAAAGAATTTGAGTATATGAGTAATGGCAAGAAAATTAAAGAAAGTGAATTTGATTTGCTAAATAGATTAGCATTACAGAAAGATGATTGGATTAAAATAATTAATAAATGCAAAGAAGAAAATATTATATTTATGACCACCATTCAAGATGAAATTGATCTAGATCAAATGTTAAAATTAGGTATATCCTCAATAAAAAAAGGATCAGATGATTTTAATTATATTCCTAATTTAATAAATGTTGCAAAAACAAAATTACCTTTAGTATTATCTAAGGGAATGGCATCTGAAGAAGAGGTTGACGAAGTTATAAAGACATTACTTCCAATTAATAATAAAATTTCAATAATGCATTGCATTTCAGTTTATCCTGCCAAACCAGAAATGTTAAATTTAAATCAAATAGTGTCTCTTAAAAAAAAATACCCTGAAATTGTATGGGGATATTCAGATCATAGTGAAGGCACGCTAGCATGTACTAATGCTGTGGCGTTAGGGGCAAAAGTAATAGAAAAGCATTTTACTTTAGATAAAAAATTAGATGGACCCGATCATTGGTTTTCTTCAGATCCAGCTGAACTTAGACAATTGGTAGAAAATATTAGAGAAACAGAAGAATCTCTTGGTTCTGGAATAATAAAAATATCAGAAGCAGAAGAGAATAGTAGAAATATAATGAGAAGAAAAATTGTTGCAAAATACGATTTGAATGAAGGCGATATATTGAGTAATGAAAATATCAGTTTTAAAAGATCAATTTCAGGAATGGATGTAAGTAATTGGAAAAAAGTTGTGGGATGCAAAGTAAATGAAAAAATAAAAATTAATACGGGTATAACTAAAAAACAAATTATTTTTAATAATGAATGAAAATAAAATTTGGCATGAAGATATTGAAGATATTAGCATTGAAAAAGATAAAATAAAAAATTTTTATTATCCAATTTATCCTGGTGAAACTAAAAATTTTCGTGAACAAATAGCAATAAAAATTGTAAATTTCATAAGAGAAATTAATAAAAAAAATAATTCTTTCTCCGATGAAATTACAGCAGGAATGTTTGGATTAATAAATGAAATTGTAAATATTTATTACACATTAAGATTAAATTCTAAACTTAAACAAAATAATTTTGTAATTATTCCTAATGACAAATCAAGATTATTAAAAGACTTAATAAATGATGACAAGCCAAAATATCCAAAGGTTTTAAATCAATTGATACATGGAAAAGAGAGAGTGAAAAAAAGATTTTTTATTCCTAGGATAATAAGAAATATTTTAACAGAAAAATATATTATAAAAAATTATGTAAAATTACCTAACTTTGAAGAAAATATAATTTCAATTAGTATTGATCCATTTCTTGAACTGCATGCAAAAAATGAGTCAAAAAATGTTTACTATATTAGAATTAATGAATGGTTTAAAAATCTTAATAAGCCCTACGGAAATGAAAATGACTTGTCATATATAGTTGATGGATTATTAGAAATAATATCCTTAGAATATAAACAAAACAATCAACCTTTAAGTAATAATTTAAAAAAATATTTTGAAGATTTTATTAATTTGTATTTAAAGAAATTAAGTATTTATAAAAAATCAATATTAGAAACTAATATCGGATTGCCTAAAATTTTATGGACTCCTTCTGGGGGTGGTATTTTTGCAAATATTTTTAGACAAGTTTGTAAATCTTCAGGTACATTAGTAGTCGGACATTCTCATGGTTCTGGTACTGGTTTTTTTTCTGATTATGGAAGAACTTTATCAATTTTAGAATATCAAAGCTGTACTGATTTTTATGTTTATACAAAGAAAAGTGTAAAAGAGTATATAAAATATGCAAGAAAAGACTTAATTGTTGATGGTAAATTACCAAATATAAAAAACATTAATAACAACACTGTTTGGCCTTATGATAAAGTAAACAAACTAGATAATATAATTTCTTTTAAAAAAATTAGAAATAAATATATTTTATATATTCCCTCAATATTTATATATGATAATTATTATGATGGAAATTTGATAGATGCTCACACAACTTATGATTGGATGCTTAAAATATCAAATTTTTTATTAAAAAATAATTTTAATTTTAAAATTAAATTACATCCTAAAAATCCTGCTCCTAAAAAATTTATACATTACTATAAAAAAAATATTTCAAATTATAATTTAGCAAGATCTATAAATAATTCTTCTTTAATTATTACTGATCAGCCCTCATCAACTTCATTTTCTGCATCAGTTATATCAAGTAAACCAATTATTTTTATTGATTTTAATGTTCAGAATTTTACTAATTATTCTTGGAAATTAATAAATGATAGGTGTTCTGTAATAAAAGGTGAAAATACAAAATCAGGTCTTCAAATAGACTGGAATGATTTAAAGAAAAATATTTTAAATCCAAAAAAAGTTTTTACTAAAGACTTTCAATTTACTTATTTTGAAAATGTTAATAAATAAAAACTTAAAAAAATTTATTATTTATGTAATAAGAAATTTACCAATAAATATATTCTATTATTTTTTTTTAAAAAATAAAATTAAAGTATCAAGTAAAAATAATAAAAAAATAAAGATTTTAATACTAAATGAAGAGAGATTTACACAGGATATAGAAATCCTTAAACATAATAATAATTTTGAATTGATAATATTTAATTCAAAATTACAATTATTTATAAATAATTTATGGATGCACAATACAAGAGATATTTTTAAGCAATGGAGAAAAAAAAATCAATTTGTGCCATTCAATAAACTATATTTTTCTAATGAAAATAAAATAGTTATTCAATCTAAGAATAATTTATACAAATATTTGCAATCATTAATTTTAAAATTAAAAAAAGAAATTAATTTTGATTTTATAATGACATGTGCAGTTTGGTATGTCCAAGATAAAGAATGGGAAAGAGCTTGTGAAGTTTTGAAAATACCTTTTATTGCTATACATAAAGAATGTATGTTTGATAAAGATGTAATTAATCGTGAAATAAATTTAAAAAGAAGCATGAATTGCCAAACATATAACTCCAAAGTAATCTTATACAATGAAAAAGCTAAACAAGTTCTAACTGAATCAGGAATCACAAAATCAAATAATAGTTATGTTTTTGGTTCATTAAGAATGGATTACTTAAATAAATTAATTAAAAAAAACACACAAAAAGATAGCAAAATAATAACTATATTTTCTTTTACCCATAGAAATGGCTTAGTTGATTTTACTAAACAAAATACTAACACTAATTTTAGCACATACCCAAAAGAAGGATTTCATGATTTATTTAATAATTTTCATGGAAGTATCGCTGAATTAGCAATTAAATATAGCAATCTTAAATTTATTATTAAGGTTAAATGGGACTATAAATGGATAGAGAAAATTGAAGAAGCAATTTTTTTAAGAACAAATAAATATTCAAAAAACATAAATAACTTAAGCATTATCTCTAAAGCAAACACCCATGATTTAATATTTAAATCCGGGTTGATTATGAGTTTTAATTCGTCCACAGTAGTAGAATCTGTAGCCTTAAAAAAACCAGTAGTTATTCCATTATTTAACGAAGCAGATCAATTTAAAGGAAAGCTATTCAAAGACCATGTTTATTTTAAAGATTATTTTGATCAATTTTTTATTGCATTAAGTGAAGAAGATTTAGAAAAATATATATTAAAATTTATTAATAAAAAACTTCCAAAGAAGAAAATAAATAATAAATTTATTGAATACTATATTGGAAAAGTTGATGGCTATTGTGTTGATAGATTATCAAAATTTATGATTAGTCTTAAAAGAAGTTTAAATTGAAAAAAATCAATATTTTAACTGCTGGTTTAATATCACCAAATAGTTATGGATTTTTATTTCCTATTATTGGGAATAAAAAAAAACTTATGGATTATAAAATTAGTTTTAATATATTTTATAAAATCCAACCTGAAATTTATGATTGTGATATTTTAATAATTGATAGTAAATATTTCACAAATTTATGGGATAAGAATAAAGAATTAATTTTTGAAGAATTGATAAAATTTAAAAGTAGAGTTGATAAAGTTTTTTATTTTTCAATTAATGATAGTTCAACATTTGATCACGCACTTATGTTACCATATGTAGATAGGTATTTTAAAAATCAAATATTAAAGGATAAAAATTTATATTTAAATAGCTTTTATGGAAATAGATACTATACTGATTATTATCACAAAAATTTTGAAATTAATGATGAAAATCCAAAAAATTCAACACCTATTAAAAATTATGAAGATTTGGCAAAAATCAAACTTGGATGGAACACTGGTTTAGTTAATTGGTCTACTTTTTCTACAATCAAATATAATTTATTTTCAAATTTAAAAATTAATTATTCAATAAATTCTTTAGGAAAATTTATTTCGCCTTATAGAAAGAGAAAAAATAAAATATCTGTAAGATTTAATACGGATTATAGTAGTAAGACTGTAAGTTATCAAAGATTGCAAATTAAAAATAAATTAAATTTATATTATAATACAAATAAAATTAACCGTTTTAGTTATTTTAGAGAATTAAAAAATTCTAAAATAGTAATTTCTCCGTTTGGGTTAGGTGAAATAACACTAAAAGATTTTGAGGTGTTTTTGACTGGCGGTTTATTATTAAAACCATTTATGCAGCATATGAAAACATGGCCAAACTTATTTATAGAAAATGAAACATTTATTCCATATTCACTAGATTTAAATGATTTTAATGAAGTGATTGATTATTCTCTTAGTAATTATAAAAAATTAATCGATATTGCTGTAAATGGACAAGAATTATATAAGAAATATAATATATATGACAAAGAAAATTATAAGTTTTGCGATTATTTTTCAAATTTAGTTAAATTTTAATATGAAAATTATATTCCCTTTTTCTGGAACAAGATTTGGTGGCAGTAATATTTCTTCAATGATATTAATTAATAATCTTATAAATAAAAATTTTACACCTGAAATAATAATTCATCAAAAAGGACAATTTAGCAAATATCTTGATGATAATTTTATTAAATATAAACTTATAAATAAAGAAAATTATAATAGTGATTATAATAAATTCAAAAACATTACAATTATTTTAAAATTTTTACTATTTGGCATAAAATATCTTTTTGAAAATAAAAAAATTATAATTCACTTAAATGAGTACAGAATTGCATATACTTGGATAATACCATTACTTTTTTTTAAAACCCCAGTAATAATTCATGGTAGAAATTTATATTATAAATCTTTTTTTTTGAATCTTATATGTAAAAGATCAAATAAAATAATAACAATTAGTGATTTTGTTTTAAACTCTTTTCCAAAAAAATTCTCTTTCAAATTATTAAAAATAAATAACCCAATTATATTTGATAATAATAAAATTATTTCTAGGGAAAAATTTTTTTTAAAATATAAATTAAAATCTACAAAAAAAACAATTTGCTACATATCAAACTTTAAACATAAAAAAAGACCGCTTCTTTTTATAGATATTGCAAAAAAAATTTTAAAATTAAGAACAGATGTGCAATTTTTAATGTTTGGAAATTATAATTCAATTTATAAAAATAAGATCATAAAAAAAATCAAAGATAATAATTTAATTTCAAAAATTAATTTTTATCCTTTTCAAGCTGATATTTATAATATTATTTCAAATTCAGAAGTTATTGTTTTAACAGGAGTTAATGAGGGATTAGGTCGAATTGCTCTTGAGTCTTTTTATTATAAAACTTTCGTAGTTGCTGCAAAAAGTGGAGGTTATAATGAAACTATTATTGATAAATATAATGGTTATTTATGCGACATTGATAATGCAGATGATTTTGCAAATAAAATACATACTTATTTAGATCTGCACAAAAATTTAAAAAAAAATTTAATTAATAATGCTTATGAATATGTTAATAAAAATTTTAAATCAAGTGATCATGTAAATAAGATAATTAATATTTACAAAGGATTTAAAAATGTATGATTTAAAAAAAAATCCTTATTACAGACCTGAAATAGACGGACTCAGAGCATTTGCTGTAATTTTTGTTATATTTTTTCATCTTCAATTCCCTTTATTTCACGGAGGCTATATTGGCGTGGATATTTTTTTTGTTATTAGCGGATACCTTATCTCTTCAATTATATTACGAGATATAAATAATAATAATTTTAATATCTATGAATTTTATTTACGAAGAGTAAGAAGAATCATTCCAGTCTTATCTTTCGTAATTTTATCTACTTTTGTATTAGCCTTATTTGTCTTATTACCATATCAATTAATTGATTTTTCCTTTAGCGCAATATCTTCTATTTTCTTTTTTTCTAATTTTTATTTTTGGCAATATTCTGGATATTTTAGCCCTAACTCTGACTCTCTTCCTTTATTACATACTTGGAGCTTAAGTATAGAAGAGCAATATTATATAATTTATCCAATTGTATTATTAATTTTTATTAATATGTTAAAGCTTAAGAAAACCACTTTTATTCTTTTTTTAATATTAAGTATCTTAAGTATTTTTTTCTCACAGTTTAGTGGTAATTTAAAAATAATATATCCATATTTTGAAAAAAATTTTATTTTTTTTAACCAATCTTCTTTTGCCTCTTTTTATTTACCTTTTGGAAGAATTTGGGAATTATTAATTGGTTATTTTTTATTTAATTATTCTAAAAAATCATTAGAAAGCTCTATTTTTGTTAAAAATTTATTTTCAATAATAGGTTGTATACTTTTAATTTATTCTTTACTTTTTTTTGATAAAAATTCTCCACATCCAGGTATAATAACTGTAATACCTGTATTTGGAACTTCATTAATTATTTTATTCTGCGATAAAAAAACAATAATATTTAATTTAATAGCAAATAATATAATAGTTTTTATAGGTTTAATTTCTTACAGTTTATATTTATGGCACCACCCACTTTTTGTATTAATAAATTTATACTTTGAAGAAATAATTATAACTAATTATATATTTTATTTTTTTGTTTTGTTTACAATTTCATTTATTTCATGGAAATATATTGAAATACCTTTTAGAAATAAATCTTTAATTACAAATAAATTTTTATTTATATCAATTTTATCTTCATATCTGTTAATTATTTTACTTGTTTGTTTTTCAATTTTGTCAAAAGGATTTATTGATAGATATGATGATAAAGATAAAAACTTGATATCTAATTCAAATATAAAATATTCTAAATTTGTTGAAAAAAATTTTAATAATTTTAAAAATAATGATTATGTAGATAATAAAAAAAATATTTTAATAATAGGTGACTCTCAAGCTCAAGATTTTGTTAATGTTCTTTCTTTATTACCTCAACAAGAGCAATACAATTTTAGAACAATTTATATCAGTTCAAAATGTCAAATTTATTATCCTGATGTAAATGATAAAATAAATGAAAATATTACTTTGTCTAACAAATCATTATGCATGAATGAAAATAATCTTATTGATATTGAGCGATTTTATAGAAGGTATGATAATATATTTTTAATCTCTAGTTGGAGATTATGGTCAGTTAATATGCTTAATGACACAATAAATAAAATGAAACTTTCTGATAATCAAAAAATTTTTGTAGTTGGCCCCAAAGATTTTGGTAACATAAAAATAAAAAACTATTTAAATAAATCATTATTAGAAAAACAATCTTTTACACATAAAATTGATAAAATTACTAATAAAATAAATGAAAAATTATCCAAGAATAGTAGTAATTATAGATATATAAATATTATTAAATCTATTTGTGAGAACAATATTTGTCCTAAATTTACTGATGAAGGTAATTTGATTTCTTACGATGGAGGTCATCTTACACCTGAAGGTGCAAAATATATTTTTATAAAACTTAAAGATAAACTAGCCATAAATGATTTTAAATAAAATATTTTTAACTATCAGATCTAAAGGATTTAATTTATTTTTATTGGCAGTATATTATTTTTTTTTAAGAAAAATATTATTAATATTTAATAAAAAAATTATTACAAAAAAAATATTTAATTTTGAAATGAATCTTTATTTAGATGATGAAGGTATATCTAAAACCTTAATTTTATTTGGACAAAGAGAATTAGATCATAAATATATATTAGAAAAAATACTAAAGACAAATATGAAAATTTTAGATATTGGAGCAAACATAGGTTACTATCTTTTATTAGAAAATCAATTAATTGGTAAAAAAGGAAAAATAATCGCTGTTGAACCATCATCAAAAAATATAAAGCTTCTTACTAGTAATCTAGAGTTAAATAAAATTAATAATTGTAAAGTAATACATGGGGCAATTTCTAATTTTCGAGGAACCGAAGAATTTTTTATATCATCTAAATCTAACTTAAATACTTTTCATGTTGAAAATAAAAAAAATTTATCTTTAACTGGTGAAACTGAATTAGTTGAAACTTATACTGTAAAACAAATAATTGAAAATAACAAAATAGACTTAATTAGAATGGATGTTGAAGGGCATGAAGTACAGATAATTGAAGGTTTAATAGATGATATTAATGATAATTTAAAGCCAATGATTATTTTTGAACCACATACTTCTAGATATAAAGATGCTATTTTTTTTGAAAAAATATTAAATAAATTATTTAAAAAAAATTATACAACTTTAATGATAAGCTCTAATTCTATAAATGGTTCAAAAAAAATAGAAGAGTTTGGATATAAATCATTTAAAAAAATTTTAACAGATGATGTGGAAAGAAGAATTTATAAAAATATTTCCAATCAAGATTTAATTGATTTAATAACTAAAACTGGTGGATTAAGAACTGTTCTTTTTGTTCCTAAAGATACTTATAATTTCTCAATATAAACAGCTTTATCTGCATATTTGATTAATTCTTTTTGATGAGTAATATAAATAATTGTCACATTTTCTTTAAGTTTCAATAAAAATTCGAATATTATTTTTTCATTATTTTTATCAAGAGAAGCAGTTACTTCGTCTAATATTAAAATTTCAGGTTTATTAATTATAGATCTTGCAAATGCAATTCTTTGTCTCTGACCTCCTGATAAAATTGTACCTCTTTCTCCAACTTTCTGATCTAATTTTAATTCAAGATTATTAACAAATTCTTTAGAATTAATATCATTTAAAACATCCCAAATCATTTGATCATTAATTTTATTATTTCCAAAAGTTATATTTTCTCTGATTGTATCATTAATTAAAAATAATTCTTGCTGAACATATTCAATTTTTTTTCTCCAGCTACTTAGACTTAAATTTTCAAGATCAATATTATCTATAAATATATTGCCCTTTTTAGGCTTATAAAGACCAGTCAATAAATCTATTAAAGTTGTTTTACCAACTCCAGATTCACCATATATCATTGTTAGTGAATTTTTATTAATCTCTAAATTAAAATCACTGAATATTTTTTTATTATGAAAATTAAAACTTATATTTTTTAATTGAATTTTTTTTTCAAAACTAATTTTTTTATTATGAATATCTTTTTTTTCTAAATTAACTTTAAATTTTTCCATCAGAGTATTAACAGATTCAAAATATCCATACTGAGATAAAATATTTGTATAATTTAATTGAACAACATTTACTGAAACAAGAATTCTGTATAAAAGTATTATAAATATTATTAAATCATTATTTGAAATTATTTTTGAATTATAGTTGGTGATTAAAAAGATACAAATAATAATAATAATTACTGGTTCTTTTGAAAAATTTTGTAAATATTTATAATAATTTAATTTGAAGTTTGAATTTTTTAAATCTATTATGTTCTTTAATATATAAAATTTAATATAAGAAATTTTTTCAGATGCTTTATAGCTTTTTAAACCCTGAAGAATATCACTATATTTTTTAATTAAGTTTTGTTGAGACATAGCTTGTAGTTTCCCAATTTTTTTTGCTATTTCAGTTAAAAAATTAAATAACAAAAATAATAAAACTCCAATTACTAAAGCTATAGTTGAGTAATAAGCATTTATTGATATTGTTATAATAAAAACAAGAATACCCTGAAGTATGCCAGTAAATACCACACAAACTCTTTGAAACATATTAGCAATTATTTTTGTTTCTAAACCAATAGTATTAGATAAAACTCCAAGTGGTTTTTTATTAAAATAATCCCATTTACTATCAAATGAATCATAAACTAATGTTTTTTGAAAATCACTTTGCATATTTGCAGAAATATAACTAATGAAATTATAAGTTGATATTAAAAATATAAACTTCAAAATAAAAATAATTAATATAAAAAATACTAAAGTTACTATTGTAGGTTTTATATTTAAAAAAACTAAAAAATTTAAAACTATATTTGTTAAAAAATTTTGAGAATTAATTTCATTATTTTGATTAAGTATTAATTCAAATAATGGGATTAAGGCAATTAATCCTATGCTTTCAATCAAGTTTGTTATAAAAAGTAATAAGATTATAAAAAAAAATGTTAAACTTATTCTTTTATAAAAAAAAATTATAATTGAAATTAGATTTTGCAAATTATTAAAATATTTTAAATACATTTTTTATTCTAAATAATCTTTATATTAAATTGAAACAAATTAATAATTAATTTAGAGATATAGATATGTCTAAAAAAATTGATATTCTTATAGTTATTCCAGATCTTAACTTGGGAGGTACTGAATATCAAATTTTTAAACTTTTAAAACATATTACATTTTTTAATCAAAATATAGAAATTTTAACTATTCTTCAAAAAGGTAAATTGGCAACAAAGTTTAATAAAATTGGTATAAAAGTTAATTCCCTCTCTTCATACAATTGGTCAAAACACAACAAAATATTTAAATCAATCTTATTATTACTATTTGCTATTAATTATCTAAAATTTATATGGATTAATAAACCTAAAATTATTCATTTCTATCTTCCTTTTGCATATTGGTTTGGTGGGATGTTAAGTTATTTTTGTCCAAAAACAAAAATGATAATGAGCAGAAGGTCAACAAATAAATATCAAAAAAAATATTATTTTTCAAAAATAATAGAAAAAATTCTTCATTCAAAAATGAATTTACTAATTGCTAATTCAGAATATGTAAAAAAAGAGTTATTATTGGAAGTAAATGGCAATAAAAATGTTTTAACGCTTTATAATGGCGTTGAGATACCTGATTTAAAAAAATTTAAATCTGGAAAAATTAAAGATAGGTTAAAAATCAATAATAATGATATTATTTTTTGTACTATTGCAAATTTTATACCATATAAAGGTCATTTAAATTTAATTGAAGCAATTCATTTAAGTTTTAAAAAAACAAATAGAAATTTTAAATTAATTCTTGTCGGTCAAAATAGAAATAATTATAAGAAAGTTATTTTGAAAAAGATAGATCAATTAAATTTAAATAAAAAAATTTTATTTTTTGAAGATTTAGATGATGTAAATGAGATTTTATCAATATCTAATCTATTAATATCTAGTTCACTA
>MDSV01098326.1_pt1 | contig 15962 bp, 17 predicted proteins | sample 810851 | NCBI WGS metagenome assembly MDSV01 (sample SAMN05326640, study PRJNA326480) | marine metagenome | isolation source: seawater | place: Atlantic Ocean: North East | collected 2012 | reverse complement strand
TAGATGTAGTTAAAGATGCATTCCAAGGATATTTTAAGTATATTGATGATTTTATCAATGATATGAAATTAGTATTTCCTACGTTGAAAAACGATTGGGGGATCTATGTACCTGAGGTAAAATACCTAGCTCCTGAACCATTAGTTAACTATTCTGATTTATCATTAACTAAATATCCTGATGTGCATTTTGTAGGTGATGCGTTGTCTGCAAGGGGGATTTCGGTATCAGGGGCGCATGGTACACTAGTTGCTGAATCTATTTTGGAAAATGAATAAATTTTTATTATATTTACGATAAAACATTATGGCAGAAAAATGGGAACCAAGTAAAAAATTAAAAAAACCAGATGGTACTATAGCAGTAGTGTGGGAAGGCAGATTACATAATTGGGATGGTCCTGCATTAATACCTGAAGGAAATGAAAGAAAAGCTGAATATTATATCTATGGGATACAATATTCAAAAGCTGAATGGACAGATAGGAGACGTCAAAGAGAAGGTTTACCTTATTATAAAAACCAATCTATGAAGTCTAAATTATCAGACTATAGAAACTAAATTATGAAAAAATATAAAGTTATGTTAGTGAGTGGGGGTTTTGATCCTGTTCACAAAGGTCATTTAGAAATGATAGAAGCTGCTAGAGATCAAGCAGATGAAGTTTGGGTCATTTTAAATAATGATAGTTGGTTAGTGCAAAAGAAGGGTAGAAAGTTTATGAAGGAGAGTGAAAGAGAATATATTATGTCTCAAATTAAAGGTGTTACTCGAACTTTTGTATGCCACCCTAGAATAGCAGGAGATAAAACAGTTATGGATGGTATTTATTCTGCGGTTCAATATTATAGAAGAAATTATGATGGGGAATTATCAATGGCTTTTGGTAATGGGGGAGATAGAGGTAAAGGTACAGTACCAGAAGAAGATTATTGTAGTTCTATGGGAGTAGAAATGGTATGGAACCTTGGAAAAAAAGTTCAATCATCAAGTTGGTTACTTGAAAAATATTATAACGAAGCAATATGAAAATAGGTTTATGTGGTACAATGAGTGTAGGTAAAACTACATTAGTAAAAGCGTTACAAGAATTACCTGAGTTTAAAGATTATAAATTTGCTACTGAGCGTAGTAAATATTTAAATGATTTGGGTATTCCATTAAATACAGATTCAACGTTAAAAGGACAAACAGTATTTTTAGCAGAACGTTGTGCAGAATTAATGCATCAAAACGTCATAACAGATAGAACAATTTTTGATGTTATAGCATTTGCAAAAAGTGCTAAATCAATAGATTTAATAGAAAGTGAAAAATTTGAAGATTATGCATCGCAATTTCTTAGTGAATACGATTATATTTTTTATATTTCTCCTGATGGCATTCCTATTGAAGATAATGGAGTGAGAGAAATTGATGAACATTATAGAGATTTAATTGATTTTTCTATAACACATCTTATTAAAAGATACAGTTGGAAGATTAAAAATATAGAAACCATAAAGGGTAGCACAGAAGAACGTATAGAGCAAATTCTTAAATATATAAATTCTTAACCATATTTATAATAAAAACTATATTATAATGAAAAAATCTGAATTACAGGAATATATTAAAGAAGAAATTATTGATATTCTTACACAAGCAGAAGCTATGGTTGCAGTTAATAAGCAAACTATGGCTAATGATCCTTCATTAAAAGGTAAAGATCCCGAAGCTGTAAAGGCCGCAATTGCTCAAGCTAGAAAAACAAATGACCCCGTAATAGTACCTGAAGATGAAGATGATGATGCTTATAAATCAGCAGGTAAAGAAAAAGGTATAGCTGCTCAAGCTTCATCTGATTTAAAAAAACAACAACAGATGGTTAAAATACAGGACTTCATTAAAAAAATGCAAGGAATGGGTGTTATAGATAAAGATAAAAAAATAATTGATAAAGAAACCTATAAAAAGGAATTTTCAAAACTTAGGAATGTTAGATAAAAAAAATATTTTTAATATAGTTTTAATAATAGTAGTTTTTGCCTTATTAGCTTTTATTTTCCTTAGAGACAATTCTGCGGACTATGTAAAAGAATATAATAGTAAAATAGAAGCATTAGAGCAAAAAGTTGATTCTTTACACTCTGAAAATGATGAATTAAAAATTCATTCTAAAGAATTAGAACACAGAGTAGCAGAATATGATGATAAAATAAAAAAGTTAAACACTAGAATATATGTTATTAAAAAGCAAACTCAACAAAAACTTAAAGCTGTTGATAGCTTTGGTGATGATGAGCTTGAACAGTTTTTCGCAAACCGTTACAGACAGCACAACGATTCAATTAACTAAGCCAGTAGCAAAGCTAGTAATCAAAGATCTTATACAGTTTGATGGTATGTCTAAAGAAGTAAAGACATTGAAAGAGGTTATAAGTGAATCAAACCAAAAAATTAATACACAAGGTGAATTAATAGTTAATTTAAAACAACAAGTTTTAAATTTTGAAGGTATTATTAATCAAAAAGAGAAACAACATCTATTACACGAAGAATTGACTGAAAAACTCCATACAGATTTAAAGAAACAAAAATTTAAAAATAAATTAACTATGGGAGCCGGTATTTTAGTAGCAGTAGGTGTTTTAGTATTAGCTAAGTAATGGCGGAATTAAAGCAGGTAATAAGATCAGAATATCTGAGATGCGCTAAAGATCCAGTACACTTTATGTGTAAATACTGCTATATCCAACACCCACAAAGAGGTAGAATCCAATTTAATTTATTCCCATTCCAAGAAAAAGTATTAAAGTTATTTAGAGATAACCCTTATTCTATAGTATTAAAATCAAGACAGTTAGGTTTATCAACTTTATCCGCAGGTTATTCTTTATGGATGATGTTATTTGCTAAAGATAAAAATATTCTTTGTATTGCTACAAAACAAGAAACAGCAAAAAACATGGTTACAAAGGTAAAATTTATGTATGAAAATTTACCTTCATGGCTTAAAGTAGATGCTGCTGAAAATAATAAACTAAATTTACGATTAAAAAATGGATCCCAAATTAAAGCAACATCCGCAAGTAGTGATGCTGGTAGATCAGAAGCAGTATCTTTGCTACTAATTGATGAGGCGGCCTTTATTGAAAATATTGGTGAAATATGGGCTTCAGCACAACAAACACTAGCAACAGGTGGGGGGTGTATAGCATTAAGCACACCTTATGGTACTGGTAATTGGTTTCACCAAACTTGGACTAGGGCGGAAGCAGCAGAAAATGATTTTTTACCTATAAAATTACCTTGGTATGTACATCCTGAAAGAGATGAAGCATGGAGAAAAAGACAAGATGAATTATTAGGTGATCCTAGAATGGCTGCCCAAGAATGTGATTGTGATTTTTCAACATCCGGTGACATTGTGTTCTATCCTGAGTATATTGAGTATTATGAAAAAACTTATATAAAAGACCCATTGGAAAGAAGAGGAGTAGATAAAAATTTATGGGTTTGGGAATCGCCTGATTATACAAGAGATTATGTAGTTGTAGCTGATGTTGCTAGAGGTGATGGAAAAGATTATTCTGCGTTTCATGTAATTGATACTGAAAGTAATGTCCAAGTAGCTGAATATAAAGGCCAAATAGGAACTCAAGAATATGGTCATTTATTAGTAGGAGTTGCAACAGAATATAATGAAGCATTATTAGTAATAGAAAATGCAAATATAGGATGGTCTACAATTCAGGTAGCTATAGATAGAAATTATCCTAATTTATACTACTCGCCAAAAACTGAATCAAATAGAGAAATGGTAGATACTTATTTTGATAAGTATATGGATACTGGAAAAATGGTAGCTGGATTTACAATGTCATCCAGAACTAGACCTATGGTAATAGGTAAATTCCAGGAATATCTTTCTGATAAAGGAGTTACATTCCAATCAAAAAGATTAATAGAAGAAATGAAAACATTTATTTGGAAAAATGGAAGACCAGAAGCACAACAAGGTTATAATGATGATCTAGTTATGTCTTTTGGGATGGCTATGTACATACGTGACACAGCTTTAAAATTTAGACAAAGAGGAATTGATATAACAAAACAAGCATTAAACAATGTTAAAGTAAATAGAACTAACTATCAAGCGGGATATTTTTCAAAAGGTTCCGATAATCCTTACCATATAGATACAACAAATGGTAAAGAGGATATTAGTTGGTTACTAAAATAATATTTATAATTATAATTATATACAAATGGCTGATACTGGCATATTTTCAAGGTTAAGAAGATTATTTTCAACTGACGTTATTATACGAAATGTTGGGGGTAATCAAATAAAAGTGATTGATAGTAGTACTATTCAATCTAGTGGTAAATTAGAAACGAATTCATTAATTGATCGTTATAATAGAATATATTCAACTAACCCATCATCACTTTATGGGTCACAATTTAACTTAAATTATCAATATTTAAGACCCCAATTATATTCAGAATATGATACTATGGATTCAGATGCAATATGTGCTTCTGCTTTAGATATTATAGCGGATGAATCTACATTAAAAAATGATGTACACGAAGTACTTCAAATCAGAAGTGCAAATGATGATATTCAAAAAATATTATATAACTTATTCTATGATATTTTAAATATTGAATTTAATTTATGGTCATGGACACGTCAAATGTGTAAGTACGGTGATTTTTTCTTAAAATTAGAAATATCTGAAAAATATGGTGTGTATAATGTTATACCATATACTGCTTACCATATTGAAAGAGAAGAAGGCTATAATGCAGAAAATCCATCTGAAGTTAGATATAGATATTCACCTGAAGGTTTAGTTAATCCTAGTTCTGGAATGTATAATGTTAGAAATGGACAAGGTGGAGGAATGAATGATAGAGGAATATATTTTGACAACTATGAAATGGCTCATTTTAGACTTATTACTGATGTCAATTATTTACCTTATGGAAGAAGTTATTTAGAACCAGGTAGAAAATTATTTAAACAATATACTTTAATGGAAGATGCTATGTTAATTCATAGAATTGCAAGAGCACCTGAAAAAAGAATATTTTATATGAATGTAGGAGCTTTACCTCCTAATGAAATAGAAGCATTTATGCAAAAAACTATTTCACAATTAAAACGTACTCCTTATGTAGATAAAGACACTGGTGATTATAATTTAAAGTATAACATGCAAAATATGATGGAAGATTTCTACATCCCAGTTCGTGGAAATGATACATCAACTAAAATTGAAACTACACCAGGTTTATCTTATGATGGTATACAAGATGTAGAATATTTAAGAGATAAGTTATTTGCAGCTCTTAAAATACCAAAAGCGTTTTTAGGGTATGAAGCAGATATCGAAGGTAAAGCTACATTAGCTGCTGAGGATATTAGATTTGCTCGTACAATTGAACGTATACAAAAAATAATGCTTTCAGAATTAAATAAAATTGCATTAGTACATTTATATACTCAAGGTTATAAAGATGAAAATTTAGTAGATTTTTCATTAAATTTAACAACTCCATCTATTATATTTGAACAAGAAAAAATTGAATTATTAAAATCTAAATCTGAATTAGCACAATCACTTCAGGAACAAAAAATTGTTCCTACTGATTGGATATATGATAATGTATTTAACTTTAGTGAAGATCAGTATGAAGAATACAGAAATTTAATTAGAGAAGATTCAAAACGCCAATTTAGAAATGCCCAAATTGAAGCTGAAGGTAATGACCCACTTGAAACTGGTAAATCGTATGGTACACCTCATGATTTAGCAGCATTATATGGAAAAGGAAGAATGTATTCTGATCCAAAAGGTGTTCCTCCGGGATATGATGAAGATAGTCCTGGAAGACCTGTTGATTCTATTGTTAATAGAGGTAAACAAGATTCTAATTTTGGTAAAGATAGGTTAGGAGTTAAAAGAATGAAAGATACTGATAAAAACGATTCAAATTCTATAAATCCTAACTTTAAAGGTGGTCCTTTAAGTTTAGAAGGAGCTAAAAGTGTTTATTTAAAAAACAAAGATATGTTTAAAAAATTAAACAAAAAGCAACTTGTCTTTGAGGATGATAAAAAGGGTGAATCCCTATTAGATGAAAAACAATTAAAGGAGTAATATCTTTTGCATATTTATAAATAAATATATTTTTTGATGAAAATAAAACACTCAAAGTACAAAAATACAGGTATTTTATTTGAGTTGTTGGTAAGACAAGCAACTTCTGATACCTTAAAAGGTACTGATTCTCCGGCTATTGATTTAATTAAGAAATTCTTTGTTAAAAGTGAATTAGGTCGCGAGTATAAGTTATATGAATCAGTTCTTAAATCTAAAGTCTTAACAGAGGGTAGGGCGAATACAATAATCACTACAATTCTTGAAGCTTCTAAGAAACTAAATCGTACTAGCTTAAGAAAAGAAAAATATAATTTAATTGCTGAAATAAAAAGCAATTATGATATTAGTTCTTTTTTCAATGCCCAAGTAAAAAATTATAAACAATTAGCTTCTTTATACACATTAATTGAATCTTATAATAACCCTAAAATAATAGATACTGAGCAAGTAATTAGTAATAAAGTTACTATATTGGAATATTTAACTAAACAAGATGTTTCTACAGAAAATGTAAAACAAAATGTAATCCAAGAATTTAAAACATATGATAAAGATTTAAGAATTCTTACTTATAGAGTACTTTTAGAAAAATTTAATACTAAATATCAAGATTTATCTAACGAACAAAAATCAGTTTTAAAAGAATTTATTAATTCCGTAGACTCAACACCTGACTTAAGAGAATTTTATAATAAAAAAATTAATGAATTAAAATCTTCATTATCAAAAGAATCTAAAAATATAACAGATAAAGCTACTCAAGTTAAGGTTCAAGAAATCTCTAAACTTCTTACTGAATTAGATAAAACTGATAAAGTTGCAAGTGATAATTTAGTAGATCTACTACAATATTTTGAACTAGTAAAAGAGATTAAAGTAGCAAATGGCAAATTACAAGTATAAGCTTAACGAAATGTCTAAAAAGGCATCTGCAGAAGATGCTGAAAAAGAATTAGGGATACCTAAATCTAAATTTGAGGTTGGTCAAGTTAGTTTTAGTGATGATGGTACTTCTAAATCTACAATTACTAATATAGATGATACAACAGGAGCTATTAGTTGGAAAATTGAACAATTACCTGGATTTGATAAATTATACCAAGAAGTAGATCAATTTGTTGATGCCGCTAAAAGAGTTTTCCAAAAAACTAAAGACGATAAAAAATTCATAGAAATATATGATGATGCTCGTAAGGTAAAAAACAAACTTAGAACCCACCTTAGAAATAATTATACAGACATCTATAAAAGACTACAAATGAGGGGCATTGCTGAAGAAGAGGTTGAAGAAATATCTACATCAGGTGGAGCAGGTTCTTACTTAGGTAAATATGCTTTTAAAAAACCTAAAAAGAAAAAAGTTGACGAAACAACTAAAAACCCTGGGGCGACATTAGGACCAGGTCCTAAAGCAGGTGAAGATGGAGTGAAAGATAATTATTATGTTAAGGCATTTGGTTATAAATTAGCACCATCAATAAAAAATAGAAAATCCAAAGTAATTGATTATAGGCAACTTTGGAAAGAAAATCATATGTATAACCAAACACTGTCAGAAGCTGAAAATGATGTAGAGCAGTTTCAACAGAAAAGAATTAATGATTTTGATGAACTAGAAAAAAGATTAGATGTTCTTCAAAAAAAATTAAAACAAGGAAAACTATCAACTATTAGGTATTATAGAGAACAACCTAAAAGTTATTCAGTTGTATATGGAACTGATATGATAAATGATTATTTTAACGATATAGAAACATTACTTACACAAGACAATTAATATGAAAACTTTACAAGAGCAATTTAATTTAATTAACGAAGGTAAAGGGCACAAAGATGTGTTCTTAAAAGAAGCAAGAAGCAAGTACCCTGACATGGTTACTAATTCTGCAACCTTCAACCAAGCAACAAAAATCCTAAAAAATAGAGGAGTTATTTCAGAAATGATGGTTGTAGGAACCCCTGCAATTAACACATTTGAACCTAGAGAAAAATTGGATTTTGAATCTAAATTTAAATCTTTTATCTCAGAAGAAAACAAAGTAGATAAAGAAGTAAAAGAAGCAGAAGGTAAAAACTTTGACTACTCAGATAAGAAAAATTTAGATAACCAAATTGGTCAAGAAGTAATGAATGGTGTTTATTTTGAAGCAAAACAAAACCCAGATAAAACTATTGAAGAAATTAAAGAAATCGTTTCTAAAAATTTAGCTAAAGATTGTCAGTATTATATAAAAAATGCTGCTTTTGGAGTTGAAGGAATAGGATATGAGGAATCAAAAATGGAAGAAGTTTCAGGTAAACATAAAGAATCAGGATATTCAGATAAATTAAAAGCTCTTGTTAAAGAATCTCTTGGTCAGGTTGTTACTATGAAATCCGCTAACCCATTTTCAATGGCAAGTCTTCAAAACCAAGTAGTAATGGATATGCTTAAAGAAAAAGAAGAAACTAATGAAGGAGATACTGATGCTAAAAGAGCAGATGATGCTAAAAGATTAGGCAAAAAAGGTGAAGAAAATATTTTCGGTGCTGGTGTTGAAAAAGGTGAAGAAGTAGAAAAGAAAAAAATGAAAAAAGTAAAAAAAGAAACTATTGATTCAAAATTAGCAGAAATTGAAGCTGCAGGTAAAGTAACTACACTTGAAGCTCAAATAGCAGCACTTGAAGAAGCTATGTCAACTAAAGAACAAAGATTATCATTAGTAAATGAAGATGATGAAATGGCAGAATTACTAGATAAAGGTAAAGTAAATGCTATGCGTAAAGAAATAAAATTACTAGAGAAAAGATGTAATAAAATGAAAAAACTTTACGAAAAATTATCAGGTAGTTCATATTCTGCTCCAGTATTAGATGAAGAAAACATAGATGAAATGGATGAAGTAAGCTGGAATGAAAAAAATAACCCAACAAGAAGCGCATCAGTAGGAGAAAGAGATCCTAAAAAAGTAGGGCAAACAACTCCAGAATACGCTATTAACGTAAAGTAATATGCCCGAACTTCTAATTGAAACGCAATTATGGAATAAACCTAATTCTTTAATAACTGAAAATGTTGATAAAGAAAATGGAAACGTAGTTGTTGAAGGTATTTTAGCTACAGCCGAAGTTAAAAATGGTAATGGTAGATATTATCCAAGAGAACTTTGGGAAAGAGAAATGGATAAATACCAAGAAGCTATTAGTGAAAGAAGAGCAACAGGTGAATTAGACCATCCAGAATCATCAGTAGTTAATTTAAAAAACGTATCACACTTAATTAGAGAATATTGGTGGGATGGAGACCATGTAATGGGTAAAATAGAAATTTTACCAACCCCATCAGGTAATATACTTAAAGAATTAATTAGAGCAGGAGTTACATTAGGAGTAAGTTCCAGAGGAATGGGAACTTTAGAACAAAATGGTAATGTAATGGAAGTTCAAGATGATTTTGAATTATTATGTTGGGATTTTGTTTCAACACCTTCTAACCCAGGTTCATTTATGGGTGTATTACAAGAAGGAAAAACACATCAATTAACAGACTATACTGCAGTAAATAATATTATTAGAGAGATACTTTGTTCTAAAGGATCTTGTCCTGTCTGTTAATCTTCGATAATCTACATATACGTATAACCGTAATGTGTTATCATTTTATATAACACTAATTATTATTAACTTTCCTATTACGATTCCTAATAATCGTATTTCACAAAAACAATTTTGCGATATGTCAATTAACAGAGATTTGCTAACTGAAGCAATTGCTGACGCTAAAGCTGTAAAAGAAACAGCAATAGAAAATGCAAAGCTTGCGTTAGAAGAGTCATTTACTCCTCATCTTAAATCTATGTTAGCTGCTAAATTAGATGAAATGGACAAAGAATACGAAGAAGATGATGTTAAAGCTGAATCTGAAAACGTAGACGAAGTCGAAGTATCTGAAGAAGTAGTAAACGAAAAAGAAGAAGAGAAGGAAGTAAAAGAAGAAAAAGTCGATGAGATCGACTTGGACGAAATGCTTGCAGAACTCGAAGCTAATGACACTGTAGAAGAATCTAAAGAAGAAGTTTCTGAAACTGAAGAAGTTCAAGAATCTGAATCTGATGAGATTTCCGAAGCCGAAGAAGACGTCAAAGAAGAAATAGAAGACGTTAAAGAAGCCGATGAAGACAAAGTCGAAGAGTATGATAAAAAATACGAAGAAGACGATGTTAAAACTGAAGCTGAAGAAGAAGAAGCTGAAGAAGAATCAGAAGAAGCAGGTGAAGAATCTGAAGAAGAAGAAGAAATTGATTTAGAAGATATGTCTGCAGATGACTTAAAAGGCTTTATCGAGGATGTAATCAAAGACATGGTGGAATCAGGTGAATTAGAAGGTGGAGACGAAGTCGAAGCTGGAGATGATCTTGATATGCCAATGATGGAAGATGAAACAGTTGAAGAAGTTAACGAAGAAGACAAAGACGACAAAAAGAAAAAAGTCGATGAGTCTGATGAGGTAGTTTCTGAGAAAAAAGACGACGATGAAAAAAAGAAAATGGAAGAAGAAATAACTGAAAAGAAAGAAGAAGACAAAGACAAAAAGAAAATGGAAGAGTCTACTTCTGAAGATGTTTCTAAAGCATTAGAAGAAATCGAAGTCCTTAAAACTGAGTTAAATGAAGTAAATTTATTAAATGCTAAATTACTTTATACTAACAAAATTTTCCGAGACAAGAATCTTACTGAAGATAAAAAAGTTAAAGTGCTTAAAGCATTTGACAAAGCATCATCAGTTAAAGAAGCTAAAGTTATCTATGAAACACTTAATGATGGATTAATAAACAAATCCACTGATATTAAGAGTATTAAAGGTAGCGCATCTAAGGCAACAGGTACAGCGCCTGTAGCTAAAAAACCAATCGTCGAAAGTGACGTTATGGTGGAAAGATTTAAAAAATTAGCTGGAATTATTTAATTTAATTAACCTATTTAATAACTTTATTATTATGAGTTTACAATCTCTTTTAGAAAGCGCTGACAATTTCAAGTCTGTGCAATCTGACTCAGCTAGATTGTCTGAAAAGTGGGAAAAAACAGGTCTATTAGAAGGTCTTGAAGGTCAGCCTAAACAAAATATGGGTATGATCCTTGAAAACCAAGCTAAACAACTTGTTGTAGAAGCATCAGTATCAGGTGGAGGAACATCTTCACAAGGTAGATTTGTTGCCGGAGTCGGTGAACAATGGGCTGGTGTTGCACTACCATTAGTAAGAAAAATCTTTGGTCAAATTGCTGCACAAGAATTTGTAAGTGTACAGCCTATGAACTTACCTTCTGGGCTAGTATTTTATTTAGATTTCCAATATGGAACATCTAAAGACCCATATAGTGCGGGAAGCTCTTTATATGGTGACGTAAGTGGATTTGCTTCTAACTCGACTTCAGGTGGTTTATACGGTGCTGGTAGATTTTCATATTCTATCAACCAAACTTCATCTGCTAGTCCAGTTGTTGTAGCAAATACTACAACTGCCTCTTGGGAGGATTTGAATTTCGATGCTGATTATTCTGCTTCTGCAGTTAATAATGAGTATAGATTAGTTCACATCGCTGATAGTCAGTTAACACACTTAGATAAAGAAGGAATTAGAGCATTTGCTTTATCTTCTTCTGTAGCTGGGCCAAACACTCAATTATCTGCATTCACACACGCTAATGGTGATGACAATCACGTATTATTCGTAGTTACAGCTTCTGTTGCTGACACTGCTGGTGTTGCTTACCAAGTAACATACATCACTCAACCAACAGATCAATATAGAGGTGACTTTGAAGATAAGAACAGTGGATTAATGCCAGGACAAAACAATCCTATCTCAATCCCAGAAATTAACGTACAGATGAAATCATCTGCTATCGTTGCTAAAACTAGAAAACTAAAAGCTGTATGGACTCCTGAGTTTGCTCAAGATCTTAACGCTTACCACAGTATCGACGCTGAAGCTGAATTAACTTCAATGTTAAGTGAGTACATTTCATTAGAAATTGACTTAGAAATTCTTGACATGTTAATTGAAAATGCTTCTGCTGGTGATGAACAATGGTCAGCTGTTAATAACGAAGCATTTACTGTATCAGGTGGTACTATATCAGAATCTAACTTAGGATTCTATAATAGCCAAGGACAGTGGTTCCAAACACTTGGAACTAAAATCCAAAAACTTAGTAACATTATTCACCAGAAAACATTAAGAGGTGGAGCTAACTTCTTAGTATGTGCTCCAGCTGTAGGTACTATCCTAGAATCTATTCCAGGATTTGCTGCTGATTCTGATGGCGATGCTGCTAAAATGAACTATGCGTTCGGAGTACAAAAAGTTGGTGCTTTGAGTGGTGGTAAAATTAAAGTTTACAAAAACCCTTACATGGTTGAAAACCAAATTCTATTAGGATATAGAGGTGGACAATTCCTAGAAAGCGGTGCTGTATTCTCACCATACATTCCATTAATTATGACTCCTCTAGTATACGATCCAGATACTTTCACACCAAGAAAAGGATTACTTACTAGATATGCTAAGAAAATAGTAAGACCTGAATTCTATGGAAGAATTAGAGTTGCTGGTTTAAATACTTTATAATAAGTAGTTAACTATTTTGCAAAATTAAGCCCGGTTTTTTACCGGGCTTTTTTTTTCGAAAATATTTATCATAAAATTGTTTATGGTAAGCAAACCTCACACTGACGAAGTATATCGTCCTAAAAGAGTTCCGAAGAAGCCAATTAGTTTTTCTATTCAACTTAATGAAGAACAAAAAATAGCAAAAGACGTTATTTTAAATAACACTATTACATTACTGGCTGGAGCAGCAGGTAGTGGAAAAACCCTTTTAGCTTGTAATGTAGCTTTAGATGGACTATTTAGAAGACAATATGATAAAATAATAATTACAAGACCTACAGTATCAAAAGAAGAAATTGGGTTTTTACCTGGTGATATGAGAGAAAAAATGGATCCCTGGGTTCAACCTATTTATCAAAATTTTTATACCTTATATGGAAAAGAAAAAATGCAAAAATATCTTGATGGAGGTCAAATAGAAATAGTACCTGTATCTTTTATGAGAGGTAGAACTTTTTTAGATTCAATAGTTATTGTTGATGAAGCACAAAATGTTACTCACGAACAAATGGAAATGATATCTTCCCGTTTGGGTTTAAGATCTAAAATGATAATTTGTGGTGATGCTCATCAAATTGATTTAAGAAAAAAATCTGATTCTGGGTTTAAATTTTTATATAAAGCAAGTAAAAAAATTAAAAATTTAGAAGCAATTACTTTACGTAAAAATCATAGAGAACCTATTGTAGAAGACATTTTAGAATACTATAAAGAAGAACAAGAAAAGCGACCTAACACCATTTTAAGTGGTTCACGTCTAAATTAATATTTATAATAAAATAAAACTATGGCAAACATACCTATTTGGCCCGGTTCATCATCATTTTCAGGAGGTAGTACACCTTTTGGGTTTTATGATTCGGATACTGCCTTTTCAACAGATGCAGATAAAGTAGCTAATTTTTGTGCTAGAAGGATGGGTTATCCTTTGGTTGATGTTGAATTACAAGATATTAATTTTTATACAGCATTTGAAGAAGCAGTTACTACTTATGGTAATGAATTATATGCTTATAAAATTAGAGATAACCAATTAACTCTAGAAGGAGCTCCAACTGGTAGTGCATTAAATAAAAGTATAGTTACTCCTAACTTTGAACCTATAGTTAGACTATCGGAACAGTATGGTGCAGAAGCAGGAGCAGGAGGAAATGTACGTTATTATACAGGATCAATACAAATTACAGGTAGTAAACAAGAATATGATTTAAAAGCTTGGGCCTCTTCAAGCAATATTTCTCCTGAATATGGTATTGAAATAAAAAGAGTATTTTATCAAGAAAGCCCTGCTATTGTAAGATATTATGATCCTTATGCTGGAACTGGATTTGGATATCAAAATTTATTTGATTCATTTGGATTTGGCGGGATGTCTCCTGCAATTAATTTTCTTATGATGCCTTTAAATTATGATATGCAAGTATTACAAGCTATAGAGCTAAATGACCAAGTAAGAAGATCTAATTACAGTTTTGAAATACATGATAATAGATTAAGAATATTCCCAATTCCACAATCAGGTAGTGCTGCGCAGTTAGGTAAAATATTTTTTCATTATATTCAAAGAGATCAAAGAGTATCAGGGTCAATAGATATAAAACCTGAAAGAATTACAAATGTATCTGATACTCCCTATGATAATCCTACTTATACCAATATTAATTCAGTAGGTAGGCAATGGATATTTGAATACACTTTAGCATTAGCTAAAGAAATGTTAGGGTACGTTAGAGGTAAATATCAACAAATTCCTATACCTAATGCTGAAGTTAACTTAAATCAAGGTGATTTATTAGCAGCCGCAACGGCAGAAAAAACAGCTTTAATAGAAAGATTAAGAAATTATTTTGATGAAACTTCTCGTAGATCTTTATTAGAAAGAAGAACAGAAGAAGCAGGGTATGTTAATGAAGAATTAAAAAATGTACCTTATACAATTTATATAGGATAATATGGCAATGTTTGGTCGCTCACGTGATGTGAGTTTAATTAGAAAGTTAAATAGAGAGTTAATACATAATATAGTAACTCAACAAGCATCTTTTTATAAATTTAAATTAGAAGAAACAAGAACTAATTTATATGGAGAAGCAGCAGGTGAAAAATATTATGATGGTCCTTTCTTATTTAATTGTTTAATCAATAGAGAAGATCAAGCATACCCAGAAAATGATACTGGGGTTGGATTTTCTCAAGGAATTGAATTTCAATTTTTAAGAGATGATCTTAAGGATAAAAGTGTATATCCTGAAGTTGGAGATATAATCTTATATCAAGAAAATTATTATGGAGTAGATACTGTAGTATCTAACCAATATTTTGTAGGTAAAAATCCATCATACCCTAATAAAGGTTCAGATGGAAGTGCTAATCCACTTAATCCTGGTTTAGAAGATTTTGGAGCTAATTTATCAATAATAGTAAATACATTTAAAGTACCATCTGATAAAGTAGCAATTTCACCATTTAAAGAAAGATTTTAATGGCTATTAAAAAATATACAAGAAAACCGGTTCCTAAAAAACAAAAAACAATCAGTGAAGGATTGCAAAAAGCATTTGATACTGAAAGGGGAAATCCTAATAGAGGAAATAATCCCCCACCATCAAGAATAGGATCTGGTTTAGATTTTAATAGAGGGTATCAACAATCAATGAAAGATGATACTGCTAAGCCATTTAGTATTGGTATTCAAGATTTAGATGAAGCAGTATTTTATTATTTTAATAATGTTATTAAACCTTTTGTTTTTCAAAACGGAGATAGAAGATCAGTACCTATAATATATGCAAATCCAGAAAGATGGAAATCATACCAAAGAGATGGGTATTATAGAGATAAAGGAGGTTCTATAATGTTACCTTTATTAGTTATTAAGCGAGATACATTAACAAAAGATAGATCTGTATACAATAAATTAGATGCTAATAATCCTAATTTATATGGTTCCTTTAAAAAGCAATATAATTATAAAAATGCTTATGGACAATTTGCAGTTTTAAATAATAGAACACCAGTTAAAACTTATAATTTAACTGTAGTGCCTGATTTTGTTACATTAAATTATAGTTGTTTAATCCAAACATACTATATGGAACAAATGAATAAAATTATTGAAGCATGTGAATATGCTTCTGATGCATATTGGGGT
>MDSV01092632.1_pt1 | contig 15963 bp, 10 predicted proteins | sample 810851 | NCBI WGS metagenome assembly MDSV01 (sample SAMN05326640, study PRJNA326480) | marine metagenome | isolation source: seawater | place: Atlantic Ocean: North East | collected 2012 | reverse complement strand
TGTTCCAGGACGCTGATCCCATGCTTCTCCGCCGTCTTGACCCATTGGGTTGGAGTCATCGAGCACGTAGTCCATGCCGATCCAGTAAGCGTTGTCACCGGGACGGATCTGCGTGATGTATGCAGATGGTGTCCAAGTGTAAGCAACCACAGGTAGGCCTTCATTGACCATGTCGACAGCTTGTGCCCACATAGCGTCGTAGCCGGCCTTCACCTGTACGAGATTTTTATAGCCGCCGCCAGCAAGCTGCGAGTTGATGATGTTGTCGCAGGTCCAGTCCTCTGGGCAACCCATGATGTCGACCATCCCGTTTCCAGGATTGGCATCGGTGGCGTCATACGCGGCAATTGCGTCGGCGTTGTTGTCGAGGTCTTCCAGAGTCCAGACTTGGTATTCCTCGGCAAAGCCCTTTGTGATCAGCATGCCTTGTAGGCCACCGGCAACCATTTCCTCACCGACTACAGTTACATGATCCCCGACCAGTGAGCCGTCGGTCATTTCTCCGTTTAGCCAGCTTTGGTGACCAGGCATCCAGGAGTTAGCCCAGAAGTCCATGTCGCCGGAAGCCATTGCCATGAATGCGTTTTGAGGTCCTAGCTCCATGTCGGCTGACTCAGAAACGGTGTAACCGAGTTCTCTAAGTAGAGCTGTGTAGATCTCTGCTTGAACATAACCGGTACTCCAGTTAGCTCGACCGGAGGTAACGCTGACTCCCTCTCCGGGGGTCATGCTCATCGCAGCCTCGGTGGTTGCAGGAGCAGAAGCTTCTGAAGAACTGCCGGAACTTGAATCGTCATCGCTGCCGCATGCGGCCAGGATGAGAAGCGCAGCTGCAGCTACCGCTAGCACGCGCGTGAGTGATTTCTTATTCATAAATGGGGCCCTCCCTAGAGTCCCTGTTGGAGCGTTCTCTGGTTAGTACCCAGGCACGCCAAGATCGAGGCTAGTCGGTTAAGAGCCTTCAACGGTACTTTAAGGGCGGCGTGCGCTCGTTTTGTAGCACATCTGTTACATGGACGATCTGGTGTATGTCAGCTGTAAATTTGCTTACGGTCGAATTCCGAAAGCGTTCCACGGGCACTAGCAGCCGTCGTGACGCCAGCGAACAGTAAGAAAAGTACTCCCACGCCGGAAACTAGGTTTGTCTCAGCGACCCTCGAGATGCTCGCTACCCAGGCAATGCCGAGGAGTAAAAGTCCGAGACCAAGGCCACACACGATTGAACACCACTTGTATAGAAATACTTCGTCTTGAGAGAAGAAGCCGGACGCTGGAACAGCCACGGCTAAGCCAAGTAGGCCCAAGAACAGAGCGACCCACCCGAGACCGGCTCCTTGGTCGGTGTAACCATCGTAGATAACGTCGCCCGTTCGCTGGGCATAAGCTATTAGGGCGGTGTACTCGGCTGCTAGCGAGCCCGCTTTGGCTAAATCACCGGCATCTTCAGCAGCCTTACTAAGTTCTTGTATTGCATCCAACTCAAGTTGCAACTCGGGCCCGATCACTGAGCCGGCACGGGTGTCGAACGTCCACCCCGAGTAACCCGCCATGACAATCAGAAGCAACGCAAAGGACGCTCCAAACATTCGACCCCAATTGACACCCGACGCTAATGGTCGTCTAGCGCCCATAGGGGCGCTCCAAACCCATGAAATTGATGAGCCTGCCATTATTAGGCAGCCGATCAAGGTGATGTAAACACCTGAGGAGCGTTGGAACCCCGTAGCGGTGTCGGGAGCATTAGCAAGAAGCGCACATAAGGCTGTTACTGCTGCCGCAAGGCTGAACGCAGTTGCCCCGTCTGGTCCGAGCCACCGGTTGCGTTGACCAGCAAAGAGCGCTGTCGAATAAATCGAGGCACCCACCGTTATCACGCAGAGGACAATGACGATTCCGAACCATGAGCCGCCCGAAGCGGAGAGCCCGTTGAAGCTTTGTCCGACGAGGTCGTTGTCGACGAAGCGCCCATATGCCGAAAGATGCCCACTGTTGCTATTCCATGGGAGGAGTATCCCAAGGACCGCGACCGCAGATCCAATACCCGCACCAAACATAGCTAGGCGTTCCCGACCGTGGACAGGCTCAAATTTAGCGACCTCGGGTTCGTCTTCGACCACTGTCTCAGGGGGAGCGGCTTCGCCGACGACAGGTAGCAAGGCCTCCGGCGTGCGCGTGTTCTTCCACGCAGCAGTCATTCTGCTAAACAACCCTGCTCTGTCTGACTCATCTGGTTGTGTCAGTCGGTCTAGGACTACAGCGACGATGAAGAAGGCAAGCCCGCCAGAACCGGCAAGGGCGATATCTTGGTTAGCGATGGAGCGGTATAAGAGGCGCCCTAACCCGCCCGCTCCCATAATTGCGGCTATCCCGAGCATTGATATAGCGAGGAGCAGGGTCTGATTGATCCCTGTCATCAAGGCAGCTCTGGCGAGGGGTAGTTGAACGTCGGTTAGAACTCGACGTTCTGAAGCCCCGTAGGCGCGCGCTGCCTCAACGACGTCTTCCGGGACTTGTCTAATCCCCAAATTGGTAAGGCGAATGAGCGGAGGTAGGGCGAACACCATGGTGACCATCGTTGCTGAAACAAATCCAACCCCGAAAAAAAAGACGAACGGCAGCATGTAGACGAATGAGTGCACTACTTGCATCGCATCCAACAACGGCCGAACTACCCGCCACACTCCGTCGATGCGTCCACAAGCAACCCCGGTCGGAATGCCGATAATCACGCAGAGAATCACAGCTACTGCGATGAAACCAATAGTCCGTGCTGTCTCTTTCCAATATTCATCGCCCAAAAGCCCGCAAATAGTAAGGCCAAGGAAAGAACCGACCCCTACTTGCAGGCCACGAAAAGCCCAACCAGCTATGAGGGCGGCAAGACACACTGTCATCCATGAGAGGCCGAGAAGCCAATCATCGACAACCACCTCCAGCATGGTTTGGAACGGCCATTTAATTACAGCAAGGGTTTCCTTCATGTTGAGGTCAACCCAGACAGTTATTTGTTCAACCCAATCGCCGACCGGTATCTGCCACTTGTCCAAGATGGTGTTTTGACGCTGATCCCAGTCGCCGGTGCTGCGATACCAAATGACGGCGAGAAGGCCGGCAGCCCCACCCACAGCAGTCACGACTCGGCGTCGTCTTGCTGATCCCAATAACACGAGCACTGGTATCGCGAACACTGCGATAAGCACTAAGAACTCGACCGCAGAGGCAACTGCGCTGGCGATCTGGTCGCCTGTTTCGAGATCGGTCACTTTTCCAACTGCTCTGTCAACAAAGTGACCAGTTGACTCTGCGAAGAGATTCATCATAAGTACACCTCTCGTTCGAAGGCCTCGGAAAGAGCCTCAACGCGTCCGAGCTCTTCCAAGACAGAGGTGGGATCCATTCGTCCGATCAGTTTCCCGTTCTCGTCGCAACAGGCGATGGGCAGACCTCTGCCGGCCTCGGCATAGAGTTCGTTAAGAGTCTGAGAAGGGTCAGCGATAGCTACGTCGGTCCTTACGGCGCTTTGAAGGTTTGGCGTTCCTTGGGCTGCGACTCGTTCGAGGTCACCTCTGGTCAGCAGACCAACGCACTTCCCAGAAGCGTCGACGACTAGACGTTCTGGGGCGTCATTCATTGCTATGACCGCTTCGTTAAATTCAGTCTCAATGTCAATCGGGTCAGGGTCGACCATTACTTCTTCAACCTTGATGACGCGGCCTTGGTCCACGTCTTGGACGAATTCGGCAACGTACCCGGTCGCTGGCTGCGTGAGGATTTCTTCGGGAGTTCCTATCTGAACTACTACGCCGTCCTTCATGATGCAGACTCGGTCACCGATTCTGAGGGCTTCGTTTAAGTCGTGTGTGATGAATAAGATTGTTTTGCGCACTTCGGCCTGGATCGCCATTAGTTCGTCCTGCATCTGGCGGCGAATTAACGGATCTAAGGCGCTGAACGCTTCGTCCATTAGAAGAATGTCAGGGTCGGAGGCTAGGGCGCGAGCGAGACCGACTCGCTGCTGCATGCCACCTGAAAGTTCACTCGGCGCATTGTCAGCGTAGGGCTCTAGGCCGACAAGTTGAAGAGCGCGCATTGCTGAGGCTTCGCGCTCGGCTCTATTGACCTTTTGAACCTTAAGTCCGTAAGCGACGTTGTCAATAACGCTCCGATGAGGAAACAGGGCGAAGTGTTGAAACACCATTCCCATTTTTTCTCTTCGAAAGGCCTGAAGGTCCTTGCCCTCCAGCCGTTGGACGTCAACGCCGTCTACAACGACTTGGCCGGAGGTTACATCGTGGAGTTTGTTGACGGTCCGAATGGCTGTCGACTTACCGGAACCGGAAAGACCCATGACTACGAAGATCTCACCTTTACTGATCGAAAAAGACACATCGCTAAGCCCAACGACATGTCCGGATTGCTTTTGCACATCATTCTTGTGAACCCCTGCCTTAGCAAGGTCGAAGGCTCGTCCACGAGGTTGGGGTCCAAAAATCTTGAACACTTGCTCGAGGCGGATAATTTCTTCATTTTCCGGCATTGGGGTCGAATGGCCTTTCTGTCGGGTGTCTCCAGCGTTCAGTAACCGTATGGAGGCACGGCCAACCTAACAGTGGCAACGGCATCAGATGGTCATTCCCCAGATGTGGTGGCAAACACATGCCCATTCACTGAACTTGCGAAAGTCATTACCGACGTTGTCTGGTTCAACTAATTCCGGTGTTCAAGGTTGTCTGCGGCCTGTCGAGTCAACTGAAAGTTGACGTCATCAAAGCAAACAAGAGTGACACTTTGCACTGTTGTGTGGTGGAAGTTTTCCTCGAGCCAAGTGACGACCGCTGACACTGCTATCGGAGCAGCCAACTCTTTCGGGAACCCATAAACGCCGGTACTAATTGCAGAGAACCCGATCGACGTCGCACCAATATCGGATGCGGCAGCTAGTGAGGATGTGTAGCAGTCGCCAAGAAGGGCCGCGTTTTGAGCAGGCCCATGCTGTTCCCAAATCGGTCCAACTGTGTGGATAATCCATTTGGCGGGCAGGTTGCCCGCAGAGGTAACCACAGCTGAACCAGTAGCACAGGGACCTTCCTCATCAACGATTACTTGACACTGGTGAAGAACAGTCGGGCCGGCTGCCGCGTGTATCGCTCCATCAACGCCACCACCCCCTGCAAGTGCGCTATTGGCAGCATTGACAATTACGTCTACCTGCAACGTTGTGATGTCACCCTGTATGACCGCAATAGTGCGCCCTCCGACAACCTCAATCAAGCCTGAACCCTTCGTAGTTGTTCTCAGCGACTTGTTTGCATTTTTCGGCGTACGGGGGGTACCCAATGAGTGGCATGAAGACGCGCGTCTTACCGGGGATGTTCGCGCCCAGATACCAAGAATTGCATGTTGGATAAAGAGTCTGGTCAGCAATCGAATTAACGTGATCTACCCAGCTATCTGCTGCCGTCGCCGTGGCCTCAATAGTGGTCAAGTCCTGGCGTCGCATAGCGACAAGACAATCCCGAATCCATTCGACGTGCTGCTCAATAGCCATAATCATGTTGGTCAACACCGAGGGACTGCCGGGTCCGGTGACTGTAAAGAGGTTCGGAAATTCTGGAACACCCAGACCCAGATAGGTGCGGGGTCCAGCAGACCACGCGTCACCGAGTGTGCATCCATCCTTGCCGGTGATGTTCATGTTGAGCAAGGCACCGGTCATGGCATCAAATCCAGTCGCGAATACAAGTGCGTCGAATTCGAAATCTTGGCCAGCAGCCTTCAACCCGGTCCTCGTTATCTCTTCGATACCCCCTTCTGAGATGTCCACCAAATGCACATGCTGGGAATTGAAGGTCTCGTAGTAGTGCGTATCCAAGCACGGGCGCTTGCAGGCGATCGTGTTTGTCGGCGCCAACAGTCGGGCGGTCTCGGGATCATCTACAACCTGAGTGATTTGGCCTCGGACGTACTCGGCGATGCGCTCATTCGAAGTCGGATCGATTCCGATATCGGCATAGGCCCGGTAGAAACCAAAGCCACCGTGCTCCCACCTTTCGTCCATGCGATTGTTGAATTCCGTGTTATCTGCTTGCTTCGCCGAGTCCTCGTTAGGCGGGAAGATCGAAATGATGCCCGAACGTTCGACTCTGGCTGCTTGCCGGAGCTCGTCATAGCTCTCCTTGGTTTCCGCCTGAACCACAGGGTCCAACGGCTCATTCCTTGCAGGTACTGAATAATTGGGTGTCCTTTGAAACACAGTAAGTTCAGAAGCCTGCTCGGCGAGAACCGGAATGGCCTGAACAGCGGAAGATCCGGTGCCCACCACAGCGACTCGCTGACCAGTAAAGTCAACTGTTTTGTGAGGCCATCGACCAGTGTGGTAGACGTCGCCCTCGAAATTGGCTAAACCTTCGAACTCTGGGAGGTTTGTCGTCGACAAACAACCGGTTGCTGCGACGAGGAAGCGCGCTCGGTAAGTGTCGCGGTTCGTGGAAACAGTCCAAGTACTTGTGCTCTCGTCGTAGTCCGCAGCTTCGACGTTGGTTTTGAAGGCGATAAGAGATTCAAGGTCGAATCTGTCGGAAACGTGTTCTGCGTATCTAAGGATCTCAGGTTGTCCCGCATAGCGCTCGGTCCATTCCCACTCTTGCTGAAGTTCGGGGTCAAAGGAGTAGGAATATTGCAAGCTTTCGACATCGCATCGTGCACCGGGATAACGATTCCAGTACCAGGTGCCACCAACCCCGGTGCCCCTTTCCAGGCCTCTAACGTCGAAGCCTTCCTGCCTCAACAAATAGAGCGAGTAGAGGCCCCCAAAACCAGCCCCAACAACCACCACGTCACATTCTTCGATCGAGCCCATGAGTAAACCCCCTCTGGATCCATTGAAATTAGCTCTTCTCGAGGTTCGAGGTCGGCCTCTTCCAATCACAGATGTCTCTCGGTCGCTCCCCACCGGACCACGGATGGGATCTAGCATTCTGATTTGATCCGTTTGGAGACAAAGTGACCTACGAGAGACTTAAATACGAAACGCCGGCCACCGGTGTGGCACGCATAACCCTTGCCAGACCCGAAGCCGCCAATGCGCAAGACTATTTGATGTTGTCCGAACTCAACTCGGCCTTCGATGAGGCCGCTGGAGATGAAGCTATCCGCGTCGTAGTCCTAGCCGCCGAGGGCAAGCATTTCTCCTCAGGGCACGATCTCGCTGCTCCTGAACCAAATATGGAAGATTTCCCGACCGTGGGAACGCAATGCCACTTCGACGCCGCCGGCACTGAGGGATACATGGCTCGCGAAGCGGAAATGTACTTGGGTTTATGTTGGCGATGGAGGAACTTGGCAAAACCGACAATCGCTCAAGTTCAAGGGAAAGTGATCGCTGGCGGCTTAATGCTGGTGTGGCCGATGGATCTTATTGTTGCGTCTGAAGATGCAACATTCAGTGACCCCGTGGTCGCATTCAATGTAAATGGCGTCGAATATTTTGCTCACCCATTTGAAGCCGGCACGCGGTTAGCGAAAGAAATGTTGTTTACCGGCAGATCTATAACAGCGGACGAACTCATGGATCGAGGCATGGTCAACAAAGTTGTTCCCCGAGCCGAATTGGAACAGGCAACACTGGACTTAGCCACTCACATTGCCAAACGGCCTATGTTTGGTCTGACTTTGGCAAAGCAGAGCGTGAACCAGGCCGTCGACGCCATGGGCATGTACAGCGCACTGCAGGCGGCCTTCAGCCTGCACCATGTTGGGCATAGCCACAACATGGAAGTACATGGTCGGCGTATCGACCCGACTGGCATCGATGTCATTAGGTCTGAGGCGTGACCGAGCCTTGTGACTTAAACGCGGTCGATGCTCGCAGTGCCATATCTGCACGGCAGCTCTCACCAGTCGAACTAACTAAATCATGTCTGGAAAGAATCGATAAGTTGAATCCGACCCTTAATGCGATGGTCACTGTTGCTGCAGAATCAGCCCTTGAGGACGCTCGCAGAGCGGAACACGCGACGGCGAATGGAAGCGAAGAAGGATTGCTCCACGGGCTCCCCGTAGCCATCAAAGACTTACAGGCCACCAAGGGGATAGTCACAACCTACGGAACATCGTTTTACAGCGACCATGTGCCCACCGAGGACGCCGGGATTGTGGCCCGCATACGCGCAGCCGGAGGCATAGTGATTGGCAAGACCAACATTCCTGAGATGAGTATCGGTGCTAACACAATCAATCGGCTGTTCGGAGCGACCGGTAATCCCTATGCGCCCGAGTTGACATGCGGGGGATCATCAGGTGGCTCCGCAGTCGCTGTAGCTACTGGCATGGCGCCCTTGGCAACCGGTTCTGACCATGGAGGAAGTCTTCGAATTCCAGCCTGCTTCAGCGGAGTGGTGGGACACAGGGCAACACCGGGAACAGTCCCACACGAAAGCCGGACAATTACTCAAACCAACTACAGCCTCCAAGGCCCGATGGCAAGAACCATCGATGACGTCGCGTTACTTCTGGCAGTCATTTCAACTCGAGACCGAGGAAGTCGACGGGACCCGATGAGTTTTCCGCTTGACAGCTCCAGCTTTCTTGAGATGGGGACATCCTCCATTGACACTCTGCGCATTGGAGTGACACCTGATTTCGGTGGTCTCCTTGTTTCCAAACACGTCCGAAAAGAATTCGAAGACCGAGTTGCCTATTTGGGAGAGTGCGGAGCTGAGATAATCGAACTCTCTCTGAACCTGACCGAAGCCGTTGAAGTTGATTGGCAGCTCAGGGCCGATATTTTTGCAACCCAATACCACAGAGATATTGACGGGTTTGATGAGAGTTTCAATCCCAACGTATTTCGTACTTACGAGACCGCACTCTCGACCACAGTCCTGGAAATCGCGCGCGCGCGAAGAAAACAAATTGACCTGTTTCAAACCCTCGACGCAGTCTTTGATGATGTGGACCTGGTTATATGCCCTGGCGTCAGCGTTCCGCCTTTCCCATGGTCGTCCCTCCATCCCGATGAAATTGATGGAGAGAAGGTCGACAACTACATGGCATGGTTAGGTCTCACGAGTTGCTTGACCGTTGTAGGTCATCCGGTCACGGCGTTGCCAGCTGGTCTAGACAGCGCCGGCCTGCCCTTCGGTATCCAATGCATCGCCCCCATGTATCAGGATGTCGCCCTATTGGCTATGGGGAAAGCTATTGAGAACGGTTTCGCTCTATCAGACAAATACTTCGCTCCAAGGCCCGATCATGAAGCGATAGAACTGTCAGATCCCAAGTGCCAAGAACTTGGAAAGGACGCAGCCATAGCCGCGGCGCGGTAGATCTAAATCGGGGAGCCCACAGCAACCGATTTGAGAATCGCCTCTACAAATAGCTGTCGCTCCTCCACGAGTGCCTCGTTGATTTGCCAGTGATGGGAGACACTGAACTCACTTGCGCCTGCATCCACCATCTTTTCCGCCAGCACAGCAGCCGCATCTCGTTCAGCGAATTCCTGCGCTGCTGGTAGGTCGTAGTAGTTGGATGGCTCGCCAGCGTGTACCCGAAACAGCCCTCTCCTCGGGGCACTTACAATGGTTTCCTTGGCGAGCCGTATCATCCCGGTAGCGGCGCCATACGCATTGGCCACTTCGGAATGTTCCGGGACGGTGCACTTCGTCCCGAGGTTCAGGCCAAGTTGATTCTGATACAGCACAGCTGATGCCCCAACGGCAGTCACCGTTTCAGTGATCGCAGCTGAAATGTCGAGAATTCTCTGCCTGTCAAGAGGGGCAACCAAATGTGTTTGAGCCTCTAAAGCCGCTTTAAGGTGGGTAACCGGCAACCCATCGTGATCAGCAGCTGCTGTAAGGATCGTTTCGGCTATCCCCACACTGACCAGATTGAGGACTAGCTCCGCGAGCAATGAGCCGGTCCTAGCCAATGGCTTGCCGAATCGGTCCAATTGTCGGGCAAGAAGAACAGAGCCAAGATGGGCTGGCTCTGCGCCGTATCGTTCGTCCACTCCAAGAACATGTGCAGCGTCTGTTGGAGTGAAGGCTGCCGCTCCCACTATCCCCAAACCTATTAACCGGTTGAGGGCGTTACGTTCCAAGCCAGATCTGACCACCTCCTCATACGCACGACCAGCATTCCTTCCCTGCAATGCTGCGATAATCGTGGCTTCCGCCCTCGACTGGGTAGTCCAATTTTCCTCACGGAGCCAAAGGTAAATCCCGTCACCTTCCCTTGCTGCCGATCGGCGGAGCTGGTCCTCCAGCATGACCTGGACCTCCGGCCTCTCCAAGCATGCGGTAACGAGTGGTGTGACTCTTCTGGGACCAATTGTTATCGGTTCGACATCAAGGGGCGACGGTTGAACGTGGCTATCACCACCGATACCTTCGGTGTGGACTCGCACAGCATTCACCATGGTTTCATGGCCACCAATCTTTGCGCCAGATGGGGCTGATGCCGGTAGTCCACCGGAGATTACTGCTACGTCAGTCGTGGTCCCACCTATATCCACCACCACTCCTTCGGTAACGGAGTTAAGCGCGGCGGCACCCGTAGCACTCGCAGCGGGGCCGGACAGAATCGTCTCAATGGGTCTTGCCTTAACAAAATCTGAAGAAACGAGGGATCCATCGCCCTTCATGAACATCAACGGACAAGCGATTGCTAGTCGAGCCATTGAATCTTCGACACCTGTCACCAATCGCTGAAGGAGAGGCACCAGTCGAGCATTCAGCAAAGCTGTCACAGCGCGCTTTGGAGCGTCCAGCTGACCTGACAACTCGTGACTCAGAGTGACCGACTTTCCTGTTGCCTCAACGATCGCCTCGGCTGCGATGATTTCATGTTCGGGGTTTCGAACGCTAAACGAACCGACAACTGCATAAGCCTCCAATCTCGAGTCGTGTAGGAGGATCCACTCGTTAAGCGTTGAGAGGTCGAGTGGGTCGATCTCTAACCCATGAGGGGAATGGCCGCCGGATACCCGCAGGATCGGATTAGCTCGAATCAGATGATCCAAGCCTCTCCGCTTCGTGACGGGGTCTTCAAGGCCAATAGTGATCAGGCCTGCTGGGCGACCACCACCTTCAACGAGAGCATTTGTTGCCAAGGTGGTAGAGACTGAAACCAAACAGACGTCATCTGTCAGGACTGCGCCACTAGAACATATTTCGCTCAATGCCTTTGTCACGCAGGCACCTAGGTCGCCGTGGGTGGTCGGGACTTTCACTTTGGCTACAACCTTTTCCGTGGCCCGGCAATACACAACCGCGTCCGTGTAGGTCCCGCCCGTATCAATCCCGATCGTAAATTTGCCGTTACCTGGCATGGACGAAGATGTTGTCACCGCACTAACCATAAAGGCCAGTAACCCTGCAGTTCACTTGTCCTCGGCCTAATGTCTTCGGATGCTCTTAGAAAGTGTCCGCGTTCTTGATTTCACTCAATACCTATCGGGGCCAAGCGCTACTCGGATGCTGGCCGAACTGGGCGCCGATGTCATAAAAGTTGAGTATGGACCACATGGAGATCCCAGTCGCACACTTCCATTTGTGTCGGACCGCGGGTCGTCCTCGTACTACAGCCAGCAGAACCGCGGTAAGCGCTCCATTTGCCTCGATCTTGGATCGGAGCAGGGCTGTGACTTGGCGCGAAATCTGGCAGCACAGTGCCACGTGGTGGTCGAAAACTTTGGGCCCGGTGTTTTGGAACGTCGCGGTTTGAGCTGGGAAAACCTGAAAGCCATAAACCCCAATTTAATAATGGCGTCCATATCGGCATTCGGTAAGTCAGGCCCCCTATCCCACCTTCAGGGCTTCGATTTGATGGGCCAAGCGCTCTCCGGAATGATGCACCTCACAGGCGAAGCCGATGGCGCTCCACAGTTCACCGGTTCACCGATATCAGATTGTGCTGCGGGCCAAATGCTGTTTGGGGCTATTGGTCATGCCCTGTTCCATCAAGAGCGAACAGGGGAAGGGCAGTACATAGAAGTAACGTTGGTCGATCCACTCTTTGCGATGCATTCGATAGCGGTCCAAGGCCATAGTGCCACCGGTGGTGATTGGAGCCAGGAACGTTCAGGCCGACAATTCAGCATCGTGGTGCCTTCAGGCACTTACAAAGGGCCTGAAGGATGGGTCGTCCTGCAAGTCCTAGCACCTCAGTGGCAAAGACTGTGCGACGCGATGGGTGACAGTGGTTTAGCCAGTGACGCCCGGTTTGCTACCGCGGAGTCCCGTATAAAAAATGCAGCGGAGCTACTGAATTTGGTCGAAGAATGGATGCAAGAATTTGACAGCGACGCTGAGCTCCTCTCGTATCTCGAAGAGCAGCGCATTCCGGCTGCCCCGGTGCTGAGTCCCGAAGAGGCCATGGTGCACCCTCATTTCGTCGAAAGGGGCATGGTTCGACAGGTAGTCGACCCGGATTTTGGCGAGATTACGGTAACTGGCCTACCCGCCAAGTTCAGTTCGATCGAAATTCCTGAAACCGAACCCCTTCCGCCATTCCTCGGTCAACACAACGCAGAAATTTTATCTGAACTTCTTGGGATGTCGGAGTCGTCAATATCGGAGCTCGAACATCGCGGAATCCTGCTTTCTCAGGTCGAGGAAACCACAGACTGAAATGACACCTAACGTCTGATCGGTAATGATCATAAGGGGCCCCAAACCGGGGCAGGTCCACATACCGCAGGGAGAGCTAACAATGGCGATTGCCTCAGTAAAGGAAATGGTCGAGGTCGCAAAGTCCGAGATCGACAACATTTCACCCGAAGAAGCGTCGAGGAGGGCTGCTGAGGAAGGCGCTCTCATTGTCGATATTCGCGACGTGCGGGAAATGCAACGCGATGGAGCGATACCTGGAGCCATGCATGCCCCACGCGGGATGCTGGAATTCTGGGTCTCACCAGATTCCCCGTACACCAAAGAAATCTTCGGTGAAGACAGAGAGTTCGTGCTGTGCTGCGCAGGTGGTATGAGGTCCGCTCTCTCCGCCAAGACCCTCAAAGACATGGGCATGGAGAAAATCAGCCATATCGAAACAGGCTTCGGTGGATGGCAGGCCGACGATATGCCAATCGAATCATATGAAGAATGGAAAGCTAACCGCGTAAGGTGACTCGAGAGATACTCAGTCACCTTTTCAACCTTCATCAAATGCCTACAGGTCACGAACCCGATCATCAAAAGCTCATCACCGGCTACTGCGAGCCGTGGTCCCTGCGCGCAGGCGAAGAGATCGAGTGGTTCGGCTCAAGCCACACACCCACTTCGGGCGTGTTGGAGGTCGTTCGTCTGGACTGCGGCGATCCCACCCGAAGCGGGCCAGGATTCGCTGAAGAGCGGGTAGAGGAAATCGGTACTCGGGCGATTGACCTCGTTGAGCAACCGTTGACCCCCGGATCGTATGCTGAGGCGCGGCTAGCAGGCGCGGCCGTTTCCTTACAAGTAACGCTCTGGTTCCAACCAACACTTCTTAAGCGGGATGGCGTTGTTCTGTCGCTGAGCTCCGATGAAGCCATTATCGAGATTTTTAATCGCGGCGACATCCTGATGGGTAGATTCGGCGACTCCGAAGAACAGGTACGTGAACGGCCACTCGAACGGCATCGCTGGTATTTCCTGCAGCTCAACATTGACCTATCTGCCAGGTCGATTGAGATAAACGTGATGTCTCCAGAGACAGTCTCGCCAGGACGGGATCTCCTCCAAGCGGGCGAAGAAACCTCGAAGTTCGAAACACCGGAACTCTCCTTCGCCGATCTTGTTTTCCGTTTGGCGGCAGGGGCGGGTAACAGCAGATGGGACGGTCGGATCGCCGAACCCACAGTTGTCGCTGACGAACAAGCATACGAATGGGCATTTGACGACACCATGGACGGGTCAGTGGTTCAGCCTCTGGTCGGAGACATCAGTCTTGAACTGAACCAATTACCGGCTCGAGGCGTCACGGGCCCAACATGGACCGGCCAACACCAACGTTGGAGTGATAACCCTGCTGAGTGGAACGCCATCCATTTCCACCATGATGATTTATACGACGCTGCCTGGGAGCCCAGCACCAAGATAGGTCTACCCCAAGGCATGGATAGTGGCATCTATTGCTTTCGATTTGAATCTGATTTGGGAATCGACAGGGTCCCCTTCTTTGTTAGGCCGGCCGTAGGAGCCGCTTGTGCCGATGTCGCCCTCTTGGCCCCAACGTGCACCTATATGGCTTACGCCAATCATCGAATGTTGATCGAGGGGGCCGACTTTGTCGGTGCCCGTTCGAACCTCCGCCCAGAACACCAGTATCTAGTGGATCATCGCGAGGTTGGATTAAGCCATTACGAAAAACATCCCGACGGCAGCGGTGTGATGTTCAGCTCGAGGCGTCGACCCGTGCTTCAACTCCGACCTGGTGCTGATGGCTGGAATTTCACTCCTGATACAGATATCCATGCATTCCTACTTCAAACCGAAGTGGGACACGACATAGTTAGCGATGAGGATCTCCACAATGATGGCTATGCCGCGCTAGCCCCTTACCGGGTAATAGTCACTGGATCTCATCCTGAGTACTGGTCGACTGAAATGCTGAATGCTCTAGATCAGTGGCAGCGAAATGGTGGTCGCCTCATGTATCTCGGTGGAAATGGCTTCTACTGGCGAGTGTCTTTCAGTGAGTCATGGCCTGGCGCCATCGAGTTGCGTCGTGCCGAAGATGGGGTCAGGAACTGGCAGACCGGTGATGGAGAGAACTATCACGCCTGGGGCGGGGAGTATGGCGGCCTTTGGCGACGGAATGGCCGTGCCCCTAACCAGCTGGTGGGTATCGGATTCGCGGCCCAAGGCTTTGACAAAGCCACTTTTTATCGAGTCAACCAAGAGGCACATGACTCACGAGCGGCTTGGATTCTGAAAGGGATAGATGAGGAGTTGATTGGGACCTCAGGCCTTGGTGGTGGAGCCGCTGGCCAAGAAGTAGATCGCTATGACGAAAAGCTTGGGTCTCCCGGCCATGCAGTCATTGTTGCGACTGCGACCGATTTCGGTCCTGACATGCTGCGAACCAAGGAAGAATTCGAGGGCACAGTTGCCTTTCCTACACCAGACCCTTTCGTTCGAGCCGACATCGTGTTCTACGAAACCCCTGCAGGAGGTGCTGTCTTTAGTGTTGGCTCAATTTCTTGGTTCGGTGCGCTAGCCCGCAATAATTACGACAACGACATCGCTCAGATGACCCGGAATGTTCTGGAACGATTTGCAGACCCGACTCCATTCGAGAAGCCGACACAAGGCGGTAGCTAACCCTCTTTAACGGAAGCTAAAAGATCAGCGATGCGGTTATCCGTCGGGAAGTAGCCATCAGGGAGATCCACTAATTGTCCCGTTGACGATGCTGGTTCCAAGTCAGTGGACTCCGGTGGAGTTTCGGCAACGTCTTCGTCTTGGGTGTCTGGTTCGTCTTCAGGGGGCACCTCAGTTGCCGCCACCTCGGCGTCGACATCAATTCCCAAATCTTTGCGAGCTTCCCGTGACTTTGCTGTGAGTGCCGCCAGTCGCGGATCGTCTGCAGCAGTCTCGGATTTGGGCTCAGGCTTGGGCACCGGTGCGCTTTTGGTGGGAGGAGCTTCACTCGCTGCCGACGGTTTTGGTGTCGGATCGATGGGAGCTTGGCTGGCAGCCACCGGGACGGCTGCGGCTACAACTTGGGTGTTGCCATTCTCTTTGATCGTGACACGGTTTTCTTTAATGAACTCCCAAGCCGCCGGAGACACTAATTTGCTCTCGGCAACGGACATCGCATTGACACCGTTTTCGAACTGAACCCGGTATCGGACGCTCTTTACTCCTATCGACCGACCAACTTTGCCGGCTGTACCCGCGGAGACGCCAGGTAGGTCATCGATTACAACAACGCGCGCACCCTTCTTGAGGGTGGAGCTTTCAGGTGCCATGCCCAAATCGTAGA